>LWDU01036230.1_pt1 | contig 21659 bp, 14 predicted proteins | sample 727161 | NCBI WGS metagenome assembly LWDU01 (sample SAMN04566230, study PRJNA314399) | hydrothermal vent metagenome | isolation source: deep sea hydrothermal plume seawater | place: Mexico: Gulf of California, Guaymas Basin | collected 2004-07-11
GTGTATCAGCAGATCGGCGCCGTCCCAGCGGAAGTGTCCGTTCATCTGCGAGCGATGAGACGCATCTGTTTTCTCTTCGTCGGTCATTTTATCGCGGCAAACTTGCCTGGTTGTCCTGTGTTGATTCCTGGCACAGCAATCCTACGGTGAGGTGTGCGACTGTCTGGCTGTCAACTCCATCGTTACAGCCGCTTCTGGTTGACTGGCGTCGTTGGTACTTTTCCCGACGCCCGGGCACCCAACAACGGACGCAGACGGGCAATGACACGTTCCGCTGCTGTATCAGGATCGACTGCCAGATTGTGAAATTCCATGGGGTCTGTCTGGTGATCGTACAGCTCGACGCCTTCTTTGCCCTCGGCCCATTCCGTATACCGCCACCTGTGTGTACGAATACTGCAGCCCATCACCATCGTTTTCAGCCGCTCGTCAGCAGGTCGCAATACCTGAGTGACGGCCAGACCGTCCCATGCTGACAAGGGCGCGTCCAGCAGCGGCGTGAGGTCTCGTCCCGCCAGATTGTCTGGTGCTTTTACTCCGGCGACGTTGGTCAACGTGGGGTAAATGTCGACGAATTCGACAATGCGACGACACGATTGTCCGTTCCCAGCCCGGCCCGGCACGCGAATGATCAGCGGTGTGCGAGCTCCTTCTTCAAACAATGTGCGCTTCTGCCAGATGCCATTATGTTCGCCCAGGTGGTAACCGTGGTCGCTCCAGAAGACCACGATCGTGTCTTCTGCCAGATTCAGCCTGTCCAATGCCGCCAGCAACCGCCCCACCTGAGCATCGACGAACGACACACAGGCATAGTATGCCTGCAAGGCCTGCAGCAGCACTGGCTGCGGCAGGTCGTAGTGCGGGATCGGGCAATTGTGAGCGAATGCCGGAACGGGAATGTCGTCTCGATCACCGATCGGAGCAAACGGCAACCGCATCTGCCGAACGGGATACATGTCGAAGTATTTCTTCGGAGCTACGTAAGGCGTGTGTGGTCGGAAGAAGCCGACTGCCAGGAAAAACGGTTTTGCACGATGCTGTTCCATCAGACAGATGGCTTCCGTCGCAATCATACCGTCGGTTTGTTCAGTGTCGTCACCGTCCGCCGCCAGCCAGCTAAGAGCCCCGCTGATCTTTCGGTGAGGTTCGGCGTTGAAAATCAACGACTCGTCGTCCTTGTCGCGTCCCTTCGGATTGACGGTCTTGTTCCATGACGGCGGATCATCAAATCCGTCTGTGCCGATCGCCGCGGGGACATTGTAGTGATAGATCTTGCCAACGCGTGCCGCAAAGTATCCCGCTTGCTGAAACGCCTGTGACAGAGTCACCACATCAGGGACTTCATCACGAAAGTGCCGGTCCAGATCGTAAACCTTGATCTGGTCGGGACGCAGTCCCGTCATGATCGAAGCACGAGTCGGATTGCAGAGCGGGAGCTGGTTATAGGCTCGATCAAATCGCACACCACTTGCTGCCAGTCCATCGATGTGCGGTGTCCTGGCGATCACGTCACCGTAACACCCCAATGCAGCCGACAGATCGTCAACAGCGATGAACAGTACGTTGGGCCTTGCCGCCGAAACTACCGGGGGACTGAAGTTCGGCGCAACCATGAGTGCTGCCGCCGCAGCCACGATCTGAAAAGTGTTCACCCGTCCCATTGAATCATCCTGATTTGTTTTTGCGTCCCGATACATACTGAATGAAGACAAAGATGGCGTAACGACCAGACGACGGCAACCAACTCGCGCCGGAATATCCTGTCGTACTGTCGTGAAAGCCGAAAAACGGCCAGAGCGACCTGTGAAATGGCTCGGTCGGTGGTCGCAAGCAGTTTGATTTGACGATACAGCACCAGCCTCGCCATGCCGCCTTCAACAGCAGTCACCTCAGGATACAAGGGCCGGTTCCAACCAGCCACGTTTCTGACTGTCGTTTGTCCTCGGTCCCAAGCCGGAGCCTGGGGACAAGAGAGGAGGAAGCTCCGCTTCGCCGTGTGCGGTGCAAACACACTCGCGTGCGCTTATAGCTTGTATTCACGGCTGAACGTATCGCAGTGCTGACAAACTACAGTTCCAGCGAAAAGTTGGTCAGCCTTTCCACTCCGGTACTCGTCACGCGATAATTCTGCTCCAGCCGAATGCCGGCCTTCAGTTCATCGGTGTACAGCCCCGGTTCGGCAGTGAAGCAGTCGCCTTCCTGAAACGTATCGTCCCAGTTCGGGTTCAGGTGCGGGGCTTCGTGTGGGAACAGGCCAAATCCGTGACCGAGATGGTGGAAGAACGCGTCTGGACAATATTCGTCAAGCATTGCCTGAGCCGTTTCGAATAACGTCCTGCACGACGCGCCGGGTATTACCGTGTCTTCAACCATGTCCAGCACAGCCACAATGGCCTGCCACGCGTTGACCTGTTCGTCGGTCGGCTGTCTGTTGACGGCAATCGTGCGACAGTTGTCCGCGTAATATCCACGATAGGCGGGCCCCAGATCCAGAATAAACAGTTCCCCATCCCGGGCCGTTCTGTCTCGTGGTGGGCCACCCGGGGAATTGCATTGAAAGTCATTTCCCAACGCCGTCAACGGTTCACCTGCGACGTCCACTGCGACCGCGTGAAGTTGGTTGAAGACTTCAAGTTCGCTGATTCCAGGTGCAATGATCTCTCGCGCCCGAACGTACATCGCTTCCGTACATTCGATCGCACGACGTATCATCGCCAGTTCATCCGCTTCTTTGCGGCGACGGATTTGCCACATCTGGCGGTCGACATCCACCAGACAGTCCGGGCCCGCGACATACTGAGAGAGATGATGCCCGCAGCCTGAGTATTCGACGGCCGTTCGTCCACCGAGGTTGCTGCCAACGGCATTGACCAGCGTGGCTATGGCGATCTCGGGCTGCTCCTGCCTCAGTGTGCTGTGCCACTGCGCCGAAAATGTGACGATTTCATCGGCTGCTGCGAGTTCCGGTTCCTGATTCGGCGCTGCCAGAATGCATCGGCCGTCGGTTTCCTGGCAGACGGCCGCCTGCATCAGGCGGTGGGGCCGAAAGCCCGTGAGGTACTGGACGTTTTCATGTCCGACAAGAATTGCCCGGTCAACCGACAGTTCGGCGAGTCGTTTTCTGACTCGCTGCTGCCTGAGACGGCACAGATGCGGCGAAAGGTTGAGAGGTTCTGAGGCCATGTTGCGGCGATTGGCTGTGGTGAAAGAGATAAATGAGTAGAGTGTAAAACAAGATGTCAGTTCTGAAACAAGGAGTAATGACTGTGAGTGTCGCGAGTAAAACGAGACGCGTCTACCTGTCCGGAGATTTGGTACCGGAGGCGGAAGCGAAAATCTCCATCTTCGACAGCGCTGTCATGCTGGGTGACTGCGTGACCGAATCGACTCGAACGTTCGCCCACCAGCCGTTCCGACTGCAGGACCACATCGACCGGCTATACCGTTCGCTGAAAGTCACCCGCATTGCTGTCGGCCATTCACCGGAAGAACTGACTCGGATTACGTTGGACGTTTTGGAGGCGAATTTACACGCTCTGGAATCCCACGACGATTGTTGGATCGTGCACAATATTTCTCGAGGTTTGCTGAAACACGGGCCGTCGGCAGCGCAGCAAAACCCTGCCACAGTGATGATCTTCACAGACCATCTGAATCTTCGAGGCTGGGCCGGATTTTACACGGAAGGCTGCCACGCCGTCACGTCCATGAGCCGGGCCATTCCCGCGCAGTCGTTGGATGCTCGTATCAAAAACCGCAGTCGTCTGGCGTACACGATGGCGGATGCCGAAGCGCGGTTGGTGGATCCTGACGCTCAGTGCGTTATTCTGGACGTCCATGGCAACGTATCAGAGAACAAAGGCGGTAATATCTGTGTCGTAACGGACGGAGAACTGAGAACACCCACGACCGAGAACAGTCTTGCCGGAATAAGCAGGCAAACCGTCCTTGAACTCGCTGCTGACCTCGGAATACCGGTTCGCGAACGTCGCCTGCAAATGTATGACCTCTATACTGCGGACGAATTGTTCTTCACCAGCACTCCGTACTGCATCATGCCGGCGACGCAGTTTAACGGTCTGCCGGTCGCAGACGGCCACGTGGGGCCGGTCACAAAGAAGCTTTTGGAAGCTTGGAGTGAACGTGTGGGCGTTGACATCATTGCTCAGGCTCAACGACAACTTGACGAAGATCAGGGCGTTTTATGACGAAATCGGTTCTGGCTCGTGGGGGCAGTCGCTCTACGATCAAAATACGTCAACCGCGACCATGAGTCAGCGAACATCGCTGTAAGAAGCACGAACGAGAATCAGAATGAAACGAATCAGACTTGGCGCGGCCATCCTGAATCAGACACCGCTGGACTGGGAAGGCAATACGTCGCGAATTCTGCAGGCCATCGATGATGCCCGTCAGCAGGAAGTCAGCGTGCTGTGTCTGCCCGAGCTGTGCATCACCGGCTATGGCTGTGAAGACATGTTCCTGTCACCAGCGGTGTGGCAGACGGCGTGGAACATGCTGCTGAAGATTGTGCCAAACACACGCGATATGGTCGTTTCTGTCGGCTTGCCGCTGTACGTGACCAACGGAGTTTATAACGTTGCATGTGTCATTGCCGATCGACAGATTGTTGGTTTCGTTCCGAAACAGCACCTCGCCGGCGACGGACTGCACTACGAACCTCGTTGGTTTCGGGCGTGGCCGGCAGAAACCATCAGCGAGTATCATCGAGACGAAAACAGCTGGCCCATCGGTGACTTGATTTTCGAATGTGACGGTGTGCGACTGGGCTTTGAAATCTGCGAAGACGCCTGGGTCGCGGGTCGGCCGGGGAACCGGATGGCGGAATGCGGTGTCGACGTCATCCTGAACCCCAGCGCCAGTCATTTTGCCTTCGGTAAACATGAGACCCGAAAACGCTTTGTGCTGGAGGGATCCCGATCGTTTGGCGTCAGCTATCTCTACGCAAACCTTGTGGGCAACGAAGCCGGTCGAGCAATCTACGATGGAGGAGCGCTGATCGCGTCGTGCGGAGATTTGGTTGCTGCCGGTCCCCGCTTCGGGTTTCAAGACGTTGACTTAACCGTTGCGGATGTGGATGTTGAACTTACACGAACTCGCCGATCCGGAATTCATTCGATGCCTGTTGACGTGAGTGATGACGTGCACGACCGCATCGCTCGCATCGGCGGGGTGTTGTCTGCTGCTGCGACTCACACCACAGCTGCGGCCCACGCGCCGGCGGAAACCGAAGCCGACGAATTTACGCAGGCCCTGGCGCTGGCCCTGTTTGACTACCTGCGCAAAAGTCGTTCGAACGGCTTTATCGTGAGCATGAGCGGCGGTGCGGATTCATCGGCAACCGCCTGTCTGCTGCGGTGCATGGTGGAACGAGCATTCGCAGCGCTGGGCGTCGACGGGTTTCGCGAGAAACTGTCCTACATTCCAGGACTTGACCAGGTGTCCAGCGTTGAGGGGGCCATGAATCTGTTGTTCACCGGCGTTTATCAGGCCACCCGCAACAGTTCCGAAACGACTCGGGCTGCCGCAGAAGCCGTGACCACCGGAGTCGGAGGCGTCTTCCATCATCTGGATGTGGACCAGATTGTCGCGCAGTACACGTCGATCATTGAAAACGCGATCGGGCGGAAGCTTGAATGGGATGGCGATGATATCACGCTGCAGAATATTCAGGCCCGCACGCGGGCACCGAGTATCTGGATGTTCGCGAATCTGAAGAACGCGCTGCTGCTGTCGACGAGCAATCGTTCTGAGGCTGCCGTCGGCTATGCGACGATGGACGGCGACACGTCAGGCGGCCTGAGTCCAATTGCCGGCATCGACAAGGCGTTCTTACGCCAGTGGCTGACTTTGATGGAAACGGATGGCTGCGCCCATTGTTCCCCGGTTTCTGCCCTGGCTCTCGTGAACCGGCAACAGCCCACGGCAGAACTTCGTCCGGCTCAGTTCGAGCAGACGGATGAGGGTGACCTGATGCCGTATCCGCTGCTGGATGAAATTGAAAATCTGGCGATTCGCGACAAACTGAGTCCGCAGGAAATCCTTGCCCGGTTGACGGAGGGGCATTCGGAATACTCGCTTGATCAGCTGAGGGATTGGGTCAAACGATTCTTTCGCCTGTGGTCACGCAACCAATGGAAACGCGAACGCTACGCACCGTCATTCCACGTTGACGACAAAAACCTGGATCCCAAAACCTGGTGCCGTTTCCCGATTCTTTCAGGTGGGTTCGAATACGAACTCGCGCAGCTTTGACAGTGCTGGATGCGTTTGGGGTTTCACACGGTGTCTCAGTTGGAGGGTCGCAAGTCTTTCGTCATGCTAATCGTGATGACAGATTTCACCCTCCTTCCGGGAGGGTCGAGCCTAAGCGAGGGGAGGGTTTGCAGGGCGTTTTCGCCTACCTGGCGTCGCGAGATTACTGCAACCGCCCTCCCCGCTCGTTCCTCGCGACCCTCCCAAAGTGGAGGGTGAAGTGACTTGTTTAGATACTTATGTGCCAATTAGGGTCGCGAGTCGTTCGCCCACTGTTTCCTGCGCGACGCGACTGCGGGTATGATTTCACGTTATGAGCCTTTTCTCCGAACTTCAACAGCAGCAATTTGCTAACGGCTATGAACTGGTCGACGGCGTGCTGATGAATCAGCAGAATGCGGAACACTTCCGGATTCCTCATCCTGTCCTGAAAAAGCACGTCGGCATTGGCCACTTCGTGGAACTGAGGATCGATTCTCCACGATTCTCAGTCCATCCGGATGCCCCCGAGCAGTGTGAGTGTCCGTCGTGTCACGGCGAGGCGTCCCAGTCGATTCTCAGCCACGAGCAGCCGGCCTCGCTGGTTCCACTGGCAGCACAGGACGTGCCCTCACGAGGTTGGGGAGAAGACTTCTGGGTGCAGGTTCTGCAACTTGATGACGGCTTGTTCAAGGCTGTGGTCGACAATCCGCTGCATGAATCCCGGCTGCACGAGGTCAGTCTGGGTGACGAAATCGTTTTCCGTTCCGACCACATTCTCGCAGTGCATCCGAGCCACCGACAGGAATTGGTGATGGGCATGGACGAAGCGGACCTGAAACAACTCGTGCAGTGGCTCGGCACGCAATAGCAACGTCTGCCTGACCCCTTTTCGGACACTGCTCTCTCACGTCATACCGGAAATCGGATCTGCATTGTAAAGCGGAATCGGACGGTCCTGCAGATCGTGCCATTGTGTGTGTGGTGGAAGACCAAGCGCCGAATACATCGTCGCTGCCAGCGTTTCCGGAGTTTGCGGGTCAGACGTCGGTTGCCCGCCCTGACTGTCGGTGCTGCCAATAATGCGGCCGCCGTCGAAACCGCAGCCGGCCAGCAGCACGGACTGAACAGTTCCCCAGTGATCCCGCCCCGGCTCTTCATAGTGCGCCGGCAGGCTGGAAATCTTCGGCGTGCGGCCGAATTCTCCTGCCATCACAACCAGCGTTGATTCCAGCATGCCGCTGTTCGACAGGTCGTCCAGCAATGCCGATACTGCACGATCCATGGGCGGCAGCAGGTAATTTTTGAGATTTGGAAATGCATTGCCGTGCGTGTCCCACGTCTCATTGTTTCCCAGATTCACCTGCACGAAACTGACTCCCGATTCGACAAGGCGGCGGGACAGCATCAATGACCAGCCAAACGTGTTTTTTCCGTAGCGTTGAAGTTCAGATGCTTCTGCGGAATGGATGTCAAACATCCTGCTCAGCTGGCCATCGCCGAGCATTGAAATCGCACGCTCGCGATAGCGGGAAAAACGTTCTGTCTCGGTCAGATTATGCAGGCTGCGGTCACGGAGCTCGATCTGCGACAACAACTCCAGGCGGTCGCCGAAGTGAGATTTCGAGAGCCCTTCCGGCAAACTCAATCCCGGAGTCCTGAAATGCAGGTCGTCGGAAGTTTCTTTTCCACGCGCGTGGTGGAATTCGTATTCCGGCCACGCCCCATAGCTTTTGGCATTAAAGCGGCTGGCGCTCAGCATCCAGGGATCGTGCTGGCTGCCCATAACTCCACCGAACTGGCCTGGAATCACTCGACCTGTACGATGGATCAGTTTTTCCGGAAGCACGATCGAAGACGGCAATCCATTTTGCTCGGGTAACAGCACTCCCATCAGTGCCGCGATCGAAGGGTGGTCCGTTGGTTTTGGTAGAGACGGATTGAAGCCGACGGGCATTGGTGTCCGCCCTGACATCATCACTGCATGGCCCTGGGAATGTTCGTTGTACGGATGCGTCAGGCTGCGGACGACACTCCACAGATTGCTGCGAGCTGCCAGCCGCGGCAAATGTTCACAGATCTGCAGTCCCGGCGTCTGCGTGGCGATCGGCTGAAACTCACCGCGGATATCGTCAGCGGCCTGCGGCTTCGGATCAAAGCTGTCCTGCTGAGCCAGTCCCCCGGACAGAAAGATATAGATCACCGATCGGGGTTTCACTGACGGAACCGGGTTGCCGCGAACAAATGGCTGAGTCGCCAGTGCGGTCGAGACCGATGTCAGCCACCGTCGTCGTGTGTGAGGGCACTTCTTCAAGTTCAACGTCGTCATGCACAATCGCTCCTGAACCGGGTTCACCAGGATGGAGGTGAAAAGCGTATGATCACAAGTATAGCGGAAGTTCAGGAAAAGCGGGATCAGAAAACCGTTGGGCAGCACCGCACGGGGCAGTGCCTGGAGTTAGGCAACTGATTCCGGGCCGGAAGATGATCTTTCCTGAACTGCCCCAACACGAGAGAATTACGTCTGTTTCCACTGTAACTTCGGCAACCAGGTCATGATACCTGGTCTCTGCCGTTCACGATTTGCAACACAACACACTCATGAACGACGAATCCAGCAACACGTCTGCCCCCGACCACTCGGGGCAGAATCCGTTCTCTACGGATTTTCGAATTGCCAGTTGTGGTTTCGCCATGGGCGCGGCGGATATCGTACCGGGCGTGTCGGGAGGAACAGTTGCGCTGATTTTGGGTGTTTACGAACGATTGATCGCTGCGATTACTCGTTGCGATGCGACGTTTCTGAAGCTGCTTTTCAGCCGGCAATGGCGGGCCGCTGCCGATCACATCGACCTTCGCTTTATCACGGCTCTCGGCTGCGGCATCGCAGTTGGCATTGGTGGCCTGGCATCACTGATGACTTATCTGTTGTCAAACCAGATGTCGTTCACGTTCGCTGTTTTCACGGGCATGATTATTGCTTCCAGTATGATCGTGGCGCGACGAATCCCGAAGTGGAACATTCAACTGGTTGGCATGCTGCTGCTGGGGAGTGTGGTTGCTCTGAGATTGGTGACACTTTCTGTGCTGCAGAATCCTCCCGAATCGTTGTGGTATTTGTACCTGTGTGGCATGATCGGCATCACCGCGATGATTCTGCCAGGGATCAGCGGTGCCTTCATTCTGCTGCTGCTGAATCGATACCACTACATTACGGACAGCATCAAGGGGTTGGTTCACGGTAACATTGACATCGCGGTGATTACGGCACTGTTTGTGTTTGGCATGGGATGTCTGACCGGACTATTGAGTTTCAGCCGCGTGCTTCGCTGGCTGCTGTCCAGATACCACGACGAGACAATGGCCGTCCTGTGTGGTTTCATGCTGGGATCATTGTACAAATTATGGCCGTTTCAACGCGACGCAACGCCGGACGTGGAAAAGTTCAAACACAAGACGTTCGAAAACTTCATTCCCGATGCTTTCACGTCACAGGTCTGGGTGGCCATTGTCCTGTGTGTTTGTGGCGTTTCGGTCGTCCTGTTGCTGGACGTCTTCGGCCGTCACACAGACCGCACTCGAACGGCAGAATCCGACAGGCAAACGCAACCAACAGCCGGTCAGTGAAGAACGCCATGCCCTCTGACGGCAGTATTTGCCCGTCTGTGCCCGCGGCGGGTTTGCGATAGTGCTGATTTCTGCGTATTTCAGGCAACACGTGTTGGTTGGATTTGAGAACTTCACTGAAACTAACGATCTATTCATTAAGGAAGTAGAGTCTGCGCTGCCTCGATGGTTCGCCGTTCCGGGACAGCAGAGTCCGCTGCAAACGCCGCCACGAGGAAAGTGGTCTGTCGTGACTGACCTGACCGTTGCCATCATGATTCTGGGGGGTGCCATTCTGGCCTGTCTTCTCGGCGGGTTCTGGATCGGGTCTCGCGGATCGCGGTGCAGCAGGATCTGGGTGCAGTTGGTGGCTTTGGTGTTGATGGTCGTTTACATCAGCTGTCTCTGGGACCAACCGGTTCTGACGCGGCTCATGCCGACATCAAGCCTGATTATCCTTGCCAATTGGCTGCCTCTGTGGGGCAGCTTTTTTGTGGGTATCTATGTGGCGTCACAGGTCGGCACCTATCGACGCTCCGTGTTGAGCATAGTGACGCTTCTGCTGTGCGTGTATTCCGGCGTCGCGCCGACACTGGGCAAACCACCGCTTTGTGACGCCGGTCACACCTGGTCTGAACTACAACCACAGACCACGCCACACACGTGTTCCGCAGCATGTGCCGTTTCACTTCTGCGTCTGCACGGAATTCAAGCGACCGAAAGTGAACTTGCCGAACTGTGCCTCACGCGCGAAGGGACCCATTGGCTGGGGCTGTATCGTGGCATGATGCTGAAGACGGCGGATTCTGCATGGACCGTGGTGGTGGAACCGTTCTCAGAAACATCGTTGATACGCTCGTGTTCGACGCCCTGCGTGTTGTCAATCAATGTTGACACGAAGCGTTTTAAGTCCATGGCGGACCACGGTTTCAAGAGAAATGTCGGTCATTCCGTGGTGTGCCTGGGACGGTCCGGTCCCAGCCGGGTTGCCGTCTTCGATCCGTCTCCGGACTTTGGTGAGGAAGACTGGGATCACGAAATCTTTCAGGCCGTAACCAGTGGTGTCGTGTTCCGCCTGGTTCCGCGGCAGTTGCATGATCAGCATACGGTGACAGTGACCCGCAGGCTGGCGGCGCGATTTTCCGTCGGAAACCTGACAGCACGACTGTGACGCAGACAGATGCTCAAGGTGACGGACAGCAGAATATACTGTCAGAGCATCTGCAATTCGAGACCCTGACTTCGCAGGTTACACCAGGCGACAGACGGAACTGTCGACGCGAACCTTGCAAAGGCGCGGTCGACAAATCCATGCTGCGCCAGCCGGTTCGCGAATGACGCTCGCTGCTGTCGAGCATCGTCTGAATCGGGTTGGCTGTGAAACAGCTCTGACGGCAAGTCGATGGACTTCAACAGATAGAGCCGTTCAGCGTTCCAGCAATCTGCAAACCACGCAGCGATCGAATCGCTGGTGACGTCCCATGATTTCGGCAGGTGCTGCGCACGCGGCAGATTAGCTTCCAGACTGACGATAGCAGAAAGTGGGTTCAGTACGCCGATTCGCTGCGGCGGGCACGAATCGCCGCCGTCCCAGGGGCCGTTGACCAGTGCAAATCGGTCACCCAGATGCGACAGCAGTTCGCCATTCAAGGCCATCGCTTTCAGAGCCAGGTCGTGTGCTGCCGAATCGGCGAGTTCGAAACGTTCTGCCCAGTTTCGTACCAGATCAGCGGCGTCACCACCCCCTACGACAACCACAGGATTTGAGACCTGATGCTGGTCGACAAATGAAACAAGCTGATCACTGACGTCAGGAAGACTCAACAGGCTTCCGCCCAGCTTCAGAATGGACAGCGTTTCGTGGTCTGCAGGCATCTGAATGGACTACTTCTGCAATTCGGCGTGCCGCACGTCGATCGTGAGCGGCCACCCGGGAACACGCTGATTGCTCGGCCTGCGATCCTGATCCATCGTGTGCAATTCCATCGTGATCTGATGTTTGTCCTTGTCGAACAACAGCATGCCGTATCCGTTTTCGCCATGAGCCGTTCCAGCAACGCTGACTTTGTTTCCGAAGCGGTCATGGTGATTTCCCGAGCCGACAACTCCGGGGATTTCACGTCCCTGTGCGGGGACAGCCGGCCGCCAGCTGCGGTTTTGTTTCGATGAAAACGCCGGCAGTGAAAATGCCCACGGACCGTCGCCCCAGTCGTCGATGCCATGTTGGTGCAGAGTGCCGAAGTGAATGTCACCGCTGATCATGACAGCCTGTGACGGACCTATGGCCCGGAGCGCGCGATTGCGAGCGGACTGTGGCCAGCCGTTGGCATCCATATCGCCATACGTTACGTCGTAGTTGCCGATGTTGACCAGTGGCGATTGCGACAACACGGCCGACAGTCGTTTTTCGCTGGCCACTCGGTGGGCCCATGTGGCGACGAATTTCTCCTGTGCGGCTCCCAGCAACTGCAGGTCGTCCCGATCCAGTTTTCGCACATCGAACGTCGGATCCATGATGACCTCCAGCGTGCGGTTCGGCTTGTTGGTGCGGGGGTCCGGAATGGCTTCCGAAAGAACATCTGACGGTGGCGACTTGAATTTCCGGTCTTCCAGAATAGCAAAGCTCACTCCGCCGTAGTCGAACGATGTGAAGTAGGCATTGATGCCGTCACCCCACGGCCCAGGGCTGGCAGGGTCCGGCAGATGCCATGTCTGTGTCCGTTCTGCGGCGTTCACCCACAGCGGATGCATCGGGTATCCGCCCGTCGTACGGTCGCCCGTCATGCGGCGACCACCATCGCCCCACAAGTCGTTGGCATAAATGTCGTGGTCGTCGGTAATCATGACGGACGGGCGGTCTTTCAGCAGTTCGCGAAACGTCAGTCCGAACTTCCGCCATTTGGCCAGGTAATTCACCATTGCTGCCGGCACATCATCCTCCGTATTTGCCTCAATAATTCCGCCGCCAGCGTTGCTTTCATAAATCTGGTCTCCGGCGAAAAACACCAAATCCGGGTTTTGACCGACCATCTGAGCCACTGCTTCGCTGTAGGGGAACCACTTGTCGTTGACACAGGCCACAGCCATCAGTTTCAGTGTTCCATCGCCAGCCGGTTCCGCGCGAATGGTGCCTGTTAATTCACTGGCACCGCAAACGACTCGATACTCTGTTGGCGTTGTGGCGTCCCAGTCGCCCAATCGAAACTCGGCCATCGCGGTCAGCGCATTTACCGGGACGTCGGCCGCTTTCTGCCAGCCGGAGTCATGTTTTAGAAGCAGGGTTGCCGTCGATGCGGTTGGTCGTGTGGGATCGGCATCCGTATGAGCCGACAGTTTCAGCGTGTCGTCAGCGATGCAATACTGCGTCCACAGCAGGTTGGCGTGTCGCGTTCGGTCGGCGATGATGCGTTCAACGGTTGTGAAGTAGGCCCCGTGGTTTTTTCCGTCGGGTGTGGTCAGCGTTGTTGTCAGTTCCGTCGCCCCCGCTGCAAGCTGCACCTCAAAATCGGCGGTCGCTGTTTCGTCGGGATTGTCGATGTTCAGTGACAACGACTGCCCGGCAATTTCGATTTTGGCAGACGTCGAGTCGATGGACCTGTTCAGGTAAGCAGGCCAGCGCGACAATGAAATTCGATACTTTCCGGACTGTGCGACATCCAGCCACCAGGGACCGTTCGCGATCATGCGCTTTACAACATGCCCATGGCTCCACGGTGGACCACCGATCGGCATCACCCATTCCTGGCTGGTGAGTTCCGTCGGATTCTCCACATCCGAACCCACGACGATCCGAGTCGGCATCATTCCCTTCTGCACATCGTCGAACCACTCCAGATGCTCTGTTGTGAGTTGTCGGACGACGTCCGGATGCTGTGCGAAAATATCATTTTTCTGAGACGGATCAGCGACGATATCATACAGCTCTTTGCCCTCAACCAGTCGCCAACGTTCGGTCATCGCCGCCCCGATTTCCCACGGGTCGCCCGGTTTTCTGTAGCCGTTGCCGCCGTGCATCTGAGTGTGCAGCGTGCGGGGCGACCAGGCTTCGTTTGCGTTCTTAAGCAACGGTACCAGTGAACGACCGTCCAGCGGTGGCCAGGACTCCGGTCGCTCCAGACTGCACAGTTCCATCAACGTTGGGGTAATGTCAAAGTGAGCCGTCAGTGTATCGATTTCTCTCGACGGCCCCAGCTGTCCTGCCGGCCAACGCACAAACAACGGAACCCGATGTCCCCCGTCATAGGCAGAACTTTTTCCACCCCGCATATTTGCGTTTTCCGCCGGGTCCGTCGGCCAGCCATAGATGCGTCCTCCGTTATCGAATTCGGGGCCGGCCGCCGTACCGTTATCGGTCATGAACAGAACAATCGTGTCGTCGGCCAGACTTTCCTGCTTCAGAAAATCAAGCAGTCGTCCCAGGTTCCAGTCGAAGTTGGCAACCATCCCCTTGAAGCTGGCTCGTTTGTTGTTCATGCCCATGTCCAGAAAGGGCTTTTTCCACTTGTCGGCCACCAGAAACGGACCGTGCGGAGCATTCGTGGGAAGGTAGACGAAGAACGGTTTACTTCCGCCCGCGTCCGCGGCCACGGAAGTCATGAATTTCAGCGCTTCGTCAAACCAAACGTCGGTGCAGTAACCCGAAAATTGTTTTTGCCTGTCACCAACAAGATAGGTGTCGTCGAAATAGTCGTTCGTCCAGTAATCTGAAATCTGTGTGACGCCTCCACAGCGATGCCAGACAGATTGTTCGAATCCCTTGTCCATGGGACGTGATGAAGCGGTGTCGCCCAGATGCCACTTGCCGAACATGCCCGTTGCGTAGCCGTTGCGAGTGAACAGATCGCCGAGCGTCTTTTCGCGAGGATGCAGTGACGTTCGGCCGGACGATGTTCGATACGCTCCTGTGCGCGCCGGATAACGCCCGGTCATCAGCGCGGCTCGTGTGGGAGTGCAGAATGGCGCGACGTGAAAGTCGGAAAACCGCACCGATTCCGCATACAGCCGATCAAGGTTCGGTGTCCTGAGTGTCGGATTCCCGTGGCAGGACAGATCTCCGTAGCCCTGATCATCCGTCATGATCAGGATGACGTTCGGCCCGGCAGCGTGAGTGGCACTCTGAATGAAGACGCACAAAGCAAGGAAACTGATTTTTGAGATAAATCGCATTGTCGGTGCCTGAAAAACTCTGCAACGCAGAGCATCGTAAGTGGAGTTGATTCCTGGCGGAGGCCGCTTTTTCTATAAAGACGATTCTATCCAGTGACTGAATTCTCAAGGAGTAGGCATGTTAAGGTTCCAGGCAGCAGAGCACACTCGTCAGGATCGATCAGAAGTGAATTTGGCCGGACACACCTCGTTGCCGTCAATTTGTGGTCGGCAAACACCACGAACCGGATTTCGTACAGCTTCCCGAGATGCCACGGGTTTCGGACCTGCACTTCGATCTGGAATACGCCGCATATCGTCCGGGACTGTGCTGGCTGTGCTGTGTCTGCTGTCCCCGGCTGCCGCAGACGGCGTTGGTCATATCAACATCGTGATCATGATGGTCGACGACATGGGTTACGGAGACGCGGGTTGCTACGGCGGCACGGCCTATCCCACACCCAATATCGATCGTCTGGCCACGGAAGGAGTGCGGTTCACCGACTTCCACTCCAGCTGCTGCGTTACGCTACAGCGGCATTCGGTAAGTGGCACGTTGGCTACGAAGAAAAATACAACCCGATTCACCAGGGTTTCGATCGCTATGTCGGCTACGTCAGCGGCAATGTCGACTTTCACACGCATATTGACGGGGCTGGTGTCTTTGACTGGTGGCATCAGAACAGACTGACCAAAGAACCTGGTTATACGACTCATCTGATCACGAAGCACGCCTGTGATTTTATTACCAGACACCACGACAAGCCGTTCTGCGTGTACATTGCTCACGAAGCACCGCACGACCCGTATCAGGGACCGCACGACAAACCGGTTCGCAGAGAGGGCGAATCGAAACTGATTTACAATCATCGTGAGCCGGCACACGCAAAACGTGCCTACGCCGAAATGATGATCGAGATGGACAGAGGCGTCGGTGAAGTTCTGGAGACACTGAAACACACCGGCGTCGACGACCACACCTTCGTGATGTTCTTCTCAGACAACGGGGCGACGGGGCCGGGATCGTGCGGCGATCTGTATGGCATGAAGGGCACGTTGTGGGAAGGTGGCCATCGCGTTCCGGCGGTCGCTCGCTACCCTGGCAGAATCAAAGCTGGCTCCGTCACCGATCAATTGGCGTTGACTATTGATGTTATGTCGACAGTTCTGGATTTCGCTGACGTACCGTCCACTGCGAGTCTTAAACTTGACGGTACAAGCCTTGTTCCCGTGCTGACAGACAACGAAGCATTAACTGGCCGTCAGTTGTTCTGGCAGTACGGTGACGCTGTGAGCGTGCGAGACGGAAAATGGAAGCTGATCATCAACGGGGGCAGAAGTCCAAAGAAGAATGCATCCGTTAATCCGAACATCAATTGGAAGTGCCCGGACGATAACCGTCATGAACTGGCATTATTCGACATGGCCACCGATCGGTCCGAGCAGATAAACCTGGCCGACAGGTATCCGGATCGTGTGACGATGATGCGCGAGGCGATTGTGCAGTGGCAACGGGACGTCGCCACGAATGCCACCACGCAACCTGAAAAACCACAATGACAAAAAAGAGCCCCGGTCTTTTCAAAAGACCGGGACTCTTTGATTCTTCACGTTTGAAATTCAGTCGCCTGGCGTCAGTGCTTAGTCCTACAGCCCGTCAAGACCCGCGTCAGCGAGTCGCTGCATGACGGCATCCAGCACGTCGTTGATATTACCAATCGAATCCTGTTCGAATCGGCGGATGACAGGAGCCTGGTTGGAGGTCGTTGATGGGTCGATGTCATGAGAGTCCGATCCACCCGCCCCCTCCAGGGTGACGCTGGAACCAAAGGTGTTTCCTTGAATGATCACCTGGTCGTTGCCGGCTCCGGCATTCAGAACCAGATCACCTGCAAGCGTTGAATTGGTGCTGGCGAACAGGTCGTTGCCACTCCTTGCTATGACGATCGTCCGACCGCCGAACCAGACGTTGTCAGTGAGCAAAGCATCATTGCCACTTCCCGTGATGGATCTCACCAGGCCGCCAACCTGCGTGTCCATGATGTAAAAAGAGTTGTGGCCGGAAGCCGACCGCACGTCCAGATCGCCGGTAACACCGAGTTCATCGATCAGCACGAAATCGTCTCCGCCGTGCGTGTTCACGGTAACATCATCACCGACCTGAAGATTATTAAGAAGAACTGCGTCACCGCCACCATGGAGATTTATTCGGAGATCGCCTGGTACCATTGTCCAGCCGTCAATGACCCACGGCTGATTCTGTCCTGCGATCGTCGTGTCGCCGAGGCCGATCACAGTGACCCAGCCGTCCTGATTGGTGGATACCATCACGCCGTTGGCAGCGTTGTCTCCCGTGAGGATCAGATTGTTACCGAAAATTCGAGCCGCGACGTTGCCGGCACCAGCGAAGTTCGTGGGGTCCGGATTCGGTACATCGTCCTGCTGATTGCCAAAGTGGGTCAATCCGAACCTGAACTTCATGCGGATTCACTGCATCATACAGCGTTGATGGCTCGGCGTGGTATTCGGGTGCCAGCTGGGCGACCAGGTCACCGCTGAGGTTGGTTTTTGCACTGCCGTTCCAACGGAAGAAATCTCCGTTTGGTGTGATGTAGTACCATGCGTCGTCGCCCAGCATCCAGCGTTCGTTAAGACCGCCCCAGTTCGGGAACAGGCTGTTGCTGAACCGAAGGTTGAGGTCAGTATCCAGTTCAAAGGCCTCCAGGGCCACGGGATCCGACGGTGCCGTCTGGTGCCAGCCAGGCCGTACCTCTTCACGTACCGTCCAGTCCCCTGCGGGGACATCATTCAGCCAATACCAGCCTGACTCAGTCGCTGGATCGATCTGATTGTCATTATTCAGATCCATGTCCATCGTGGTTGCGGTCTGAACAACGCTGCCGTTGACGTCCACCAATTCGATCGCCCAGCCATTCAGCCATGGTTCGTCGCTGCTACGCTGGCCGTCGCCATTCAGGTCATTCCACTTGCGGCCGTGAATCGATCCCGGGCTTTCGATGTTGACGTTTCCGAAGTTGACGTCCGGAAGTGTCTGGCCGGCGACCAACGTGTAGGTGGTGAACTGAGCCGGAGCGGCGTCGGATAGAAGCGACAGGTCTGCGTGGTATTCAGGGCTCAACGAAGCAACGAAGATTCCCGTCAGATTGTCACTTGCGCTGCCATCCCACTGATACAGGGTCCCATCCGGCGTGATAAAGTGCCAGACGTTGCCGTCGGCCAGAATCCATTTTTCATTCAGCCCGCCCCAATTCTCAAATGCGTTCGTCGTTTGTCGAAGCATCAATTCCGTATCCAGTTGATACGCCAGGGCAGGCAGTCGGTCGGCTGGTGCCGTCTGCTTCCAGCCAGGCTGTCCAACTTCCTGAAGGGTGTAGGTCCCCGGAACTGCCGAGAACCAATACCAGCCGGTTTCTGTGGCCGGATCAATTTCATTGTCGTCGTTCAGGTCCATATCGGCTGTGACCTGCTGATCAACAACGGTCCCGGCGGCGTTCACCAGCTCAATGGTCCACCCGTTCAGCCACGGTTCGCCGCTTTCCCATGTTCCGTTGGCGTTCAGGTCATTGTATTTGCGACCGTGAATTGATCCCATTCCTGTGCTCACGTCATCGTCGTCGATCGTGCCAATGGCAGATCCCGCAGCGATGGTCGCACCCACGGGCGTCGACAGATCGACCGCCAACGTTTCGCTGGATTCGACGATCGAGTCATCGATAGTGACGACCTGTATCTGCTGCGTAAGTGACGCACCTGGATTGAATGTCAAGGTGCCGTTGTTAGCAGTAAAGTCACTGCCGGATGTTGCTGGGTTGGGGCCAGTGGGGCTGGTCGCAAAATTGACCGTGACGGGACTGGACGGATTCGCACTCAGTGTCACTGTGAAGACAGAATCTCCGCCTTCCGTTACGGTTGGGGCGTCACTGATCGACAGCGTTGGCAAGACGACAGGATCGTCGTTGTCATTTATTGTGCCCGTTGCCTGTGAGACCGAAAGCGTCGCTCCGTTCGGGGTAGACAGCAACCCGGTGAAAGTTTCGGTGTCTTCATTAATCACGTCATCGATCGTTGATACGGTGACCGTCTGCTGGGTCTGTCCCGGATTAAACGTCAGTGTCTGGTTCGACTGGGCGACGAAGTCGTCGCCGCCGATCGCACCCGTGGGGCCATTTCCGTCAGCCGTGGAATAAGTCACGGTGACGGTACCGGCAGCTGCCGCACTCAGCGAAACTGTGAAGATCGAATCTCCACCTTCTGTCACTGCGGGCGCATCGGAAATTGACAGCGATGGCAAAGGAGGCGTGTCATCATTGATGGTGCCGATCCCCTGAGCGTCCCCGAGAGTTGCTCCAGCCGGGCCGACCAGCGTGACACTGAACTCTTCAGTCGCTTCATTAAGCGCGTCGTCCAGAGTCACAATGTTGATCGTTTTCGACGTGTCTCCCGGAGCGAAAGTAACCGTCTGGTTCGTCACGCCCGTAAAGTCAGTGCCGCTGTTCGCTCCATTGGGAGGATTGCCCGAAGCTGTCGAATAGTTCACCGTCACCGTACTGTCGGATGCTTCGTTCAGTGTGACGTTGAAGACCGAATTCTCACCCTCGTTGACAGCTGCCGCGTCCGAAATCGAAACGACTGGTAAAACGACCGGGGCAGTTGACAGGGTCAGAGACGTTGACTGAAAACCAAACTCGGCCGCCTGACCAATGACGTTGCCTGTGGCGTTGGCAGAGAAATTGATATCCGTTGATCCCGAAAAGCCAGGATTGACCGTAAATCGCGCGGTGTACAAGGTGAGTGGAGTCGTGACGGGATTATTGGGCCAACCCGTATTCTGTGGTTGCAACGGTGTGGGCGTGTCTGTGTAAGCGATTACCAGAACGCTGTCCGTCAGGTCGCCAGGGTCATTGTCGTCGCCCGTGACCGATACATCGTCTTCCGAGCGAGGAACGTCCGGAATCACGGAAATGTCTTCGGCGAAGATTCCACCCAAGGGAGTGTCAATAAACGACAGGACGTCGGAATCGAAGTGTAGGTTGAAGCTGATTAACGTCGCTCTCAAAGCCGCAGGATCGTTGCTGTCATCCAACGTTCGATAAGTGACCGGAACTTCAATGACCTCTCCGCCGGTCACAATCCTGGAAGTTGCGTCGGAGCCAACCATCTGTGCGGCCAGCAGTGTGCGATTTTCCAGCACTTCGGTTCCTGATGACCGACCAATTTGTGCCGACCGGTCGGACGAACGCTTCCGAGCCTGTCCGCTGCGAGAACGTGAATGAAGAGTCTGGCCGAAAAATGACTTCAGGAGTTTCTGCATTTGATTATTCTTTTCTAACGGACCTGTTGAATCCATCTGCTACGGCTGTCGTGCAACTCGAACTTCGATCAAAACACCAAGATTGGGGATTCTACCACATCTGCCAAGGCTGCCCAATCTGCCGAGAACCAGTGGTAACTAAAACACTGTGGACAACACAACTCAATCAAAAACCTGACGAATTGAAAGGAATTTTCTGACACTGATTTTTGGGTAGGCAATATGACTGATTTTCAGAGAGTGTCGATCCAGTGGCGAAAACTCAACGACACAGACTCAGTTACGGCCTACGAAACCTCAGACCCAACGGAAACCGCAGGCAAAGTACTGCCATTTACCACATCATCTGAATGGAAACCGCATTTTGCCGTGTCAAAATCGATCGTGCGAGACGGGCTAATCCGTACAAACAGGCGGTCCACTGTACGAACGTATAGTGCATCGCCAGCAAATTCAGTCGAATTGAGCTGACGACTGCTCCTGTGTCTCCAGCGCAACCACGGCCCGTCGGGCAGGCGGATTAACGAACCCCAAATTGACACGTTTTGCTCACATCTCGATTAACGCCGTGGGCATCGCCCCTTGCTCCTGCCCTCAGTGCCCGCTGTCTTAAATCGCGTCGATCCATTTCCGGAAGTTATCCAGGTAGATGTCGTCTGCAAATCCCAACGCAGCCCCCGGGATCGGTGACTGCTGGAAATCAACATCGACCTTGCCGAACAGGTCCCGGTGTGCCGTATTGGCAAGGACCGACTTCACAACCTGAGAACCGGCGGCCACGGTCTGAGTGGCCATTGATCCGCCACCCAGTGCATTGACGTTGGCTCGAATCTGAGTCGCGGATATCTGACTTGTGCCTTTGGCCTGATCAATCTGAGCATCGGTGCCGGACAGTTTGACCAAATGAATGAGGAACGAGTCATTGGCATCGAAGTCCTGATCACCATCAACGTCAGCGGTCAGACCAAGCTGGGCAATCAACGCGCGGATGAGGGTCGCAGTGTGTGGACTGCTGCCCTTCGACTGGTCGATCTGTGTGTCTGTCCCTGAGAGTTTGACCAGCTGAATAAGAAACGAGTCGTTCGCGTCAAAGTCGGCATCGCCATCGACATTCCCGGGAATATTCGGACCGGTCTCGTCGTCCGTTGTTGTCACCGTCACTGTTTGACTGGCCAGGGAATCAAACGCATTATCGCTGGCGGCAGTGTATACAGAAACTGTCAGGACGGTGCTCTGATCTCCATCGTCATCTGCATCATCAACGCCGGAGACTGTCACCACCTGCACGCTGTTCCAATTTGTCGGAGTAAACGTCAGCGTA
>LWDU01039984.1_pt1 | contig 21650 bp, 21 predicted proteins | sample 727161 | NCBI WGS metagenome assembly LWDU01 (sample SAMN04566230, study PRJNA314399) | hydrothermal vent metagenome | isolation source: deep sea hydrothermal plume seawater | place: Mexico: Gulf of California, Guaymas Basin | collected 2004-07-11
GCCTCCCGCAATTCTCGAAAACACCCGCGCCGCTTTTGAACGCGCCCTCTCGCATCCGGGCGTCAACGGGCTGGAGTTCGACGTGCGCTGGACCCAAGACCTCCAGCCGGTGGTGTTCCACGATGCCGACTTGTTGCGGCTCTACGGCGATTCCCGGCGTATTGCGGAGTTCACGCTGAGCGGACTCCAGCAGGCGTTTCCGGACATTCCCACCCTCGCGTCGGTCCTCGAGCGCTACGGTTCCCGCGCTCACCTGATGGTGGAGTTGAAGGACGAGCCGTACCCGGACGTGGAGCGGCAGAACCGCATTTTTGCGGAACACTTTGCGGGCCTCACCCCCAAGCAGGATTTTCACATCCTTGGGCTGTCCCCGGAATTTCTGCGGAAGACGGTCACGTTTGTGGAGCGGGACGCCTGTTTGCTGGTGGCGGTTTTCAACGAGCCGGAACTGAGCGCGGCGGCGCTTTCCGGAGGGTTTGCCGGACTTGGGGGGCACTACCTGCTCGTCACCTCCAAGCTCGCCCGTGGGCATCTTGCAGCGGGACAGATGGTGGGCACGGGCTATCCGGATTCCCGCAACTGCTTGTTTCGGGAACTCAACCGGGGGGTGAAGTGGCTCTTCAGCAACGACCCTTTGGGACTTGCCGTAATCCGGGAGCAGGCGCTTCAGGAAATCGGTGGTTGATACACACCTCAAACTTTTTGTAGAAAAATGCGCATCGGCGTGGATTTGGGCGGCACCAAGATCGAGGCGGTCGCCTTGGATGATACCGGAAGCGAACTTGCCAAGCAGCGGGTAGCGACTCCACGAGGTAATTATCCAGGCACCCTTGACGCGATTGCGGAACTGGTGTCCGCGCTGGAGCAACAAACTGGACAGTCCGGAACCGTGGGTGTGGGCATGCCCGGCTCGTTCTCGACCGTCACGGGCGTGGTGCGCAACGCCAACTCGACGTGGCTGATCGGCCAGCCCTTCGACCACGACCTGCAAGCTAGGCTGGGACGCGAGGTGCGCTTTGCCAACGACGCGAACTGCTTGGCGGTTTCGGAAGCAGTGGATGGTGCGGGTGCGGGTGCGGCGGTGGTGTTTGCGGTCATCCTCGGCACGGGCGTGGGCGGCGGAGTCGCGCTCAACGGCAAGGTTCACAACGGGCACAACGCGATTGGCGGCGAGTGGGGGCACAATCCTTTGGGCTGGATGGAGCCGGAAGAGTTTCCCGGCCCGGATTGCTACTGCGGCAAGCGCGGCTGCATCGAAACCTTTGTTTCTGGAACAGGCTTCGAGCAGGATTTTCTGCGGACGACCGGAGAGCGGATACGTGGTCTGGAAATCGTGGCCCGTGCCGCATCCGGGGATGCCGATGCCGATGCCGCGTTGCAACGCTACGAACACCGCCTCGCCCGCTCAATTGCCACGCTGGCCAACGTCCTTGATCCGGACGTGTTCGTTCTCGGTGGAGGCATGTCCAACCTACCCCAGATCTATGAGACGCTGTCCCGGCTGGTTCCTAACTGGACGCTGGGGGGCGAATTCACCACGCCCATTCGCCCGGCGAAACACGGTGACTCTTCCGGCGTTCGCGGCGCGGCGTGGCTGTGGTGAATCTCAGCTTTTAGCGAGTTGCTTGTCCAGATCGAAAAACGGCATCGGCACCACGGTTGCGGAACGGGTGCCCTCCGGAGTGCGCAGGTCGAGCGCGGTTCCCGGCTCAGTGAGCCGCAGTGGCACCATCGCAAAGCCAAGGTTCTGTTTCAGGCGTGGCGAGTACACGCTGGAGGTGAGCTTGCCCACCGAGGAGTTCCCGTCAAAGACGAGACAATCCTCCAGTCCGGCAGGCAGCGGTTCTCCGTCAATTTCAACGCCCACGAGCTTGCGCGTCACACCAGCTTCCTTAATGCGCTGCAATGCGGCTTTGCCAATGAAATCCGCTTCCAGTTCGGTGTCCACCAAGCGTCCCAGCCCAATCTCGAATGGATTGTTTTCGGTGGTCATGTCCGCCCCGTAGGAGTAGATGCCGGCCTCGATGCGGCGGATTTGCGAGGGTGAGCCGGGGGCGATGCCGTAGGGCTGGCCCGCCCTCATGATGCGTTCCCACAACTCCGTGCCCCGCGAACCGTCCCGCAAGTATACCTCAAAGCCCTTCTCGCCACTCCAGCCGGTTCGGGAGACCAGCAACGGAATGCCGTGCAGTTCGGCCTCGCGGCAATGGAAATACTGCAACTCGTTAATCCAGTCACCGAAGAGCGCGGCGAGCGTGTCTGCGGAATGCGGCCCTTGGACCTGCACGGGCGAAACGTCCGGCTCGCACAAGGTCACGTCAAGCCCGGAATGCACGGCAACGCCTTTCGCGTAAAGCAGCACGTCGCTGTCGGCGAGGCTCAGCCAGAAGTGATTTTCCGCGAGTCGCAACAGCACGGGGTCGTTGACGATGCCCCCGTCCTCAGCGGTGATCAGCACGTACTTGCACTGGCCGACCTTGCATTTCGAGAGGTTACGGGGCGTGAGCAACTGCACGAACTTCGCCGCGTCCGGACCCGTGATTTCGACCTGCCGTTCGACTGCGACATCCCAGAGGCTGACGCTGCGGATCAAAGGCCAGTAGTCCTCCTCCGGGGAGACGTAGTAGGTGGGCATGTACATGCGGTTGTACACCGTGAAGCCCTTGACTCCAGAATCGAGGGTCGCCTGATGAAAGGGAGATTTGCGGATGCGGGCACTGAGGTTGAGCAGCACGGGAACCTTTTGAACGTGAGCGATGGATGAAACGAACCAGCGACTCGAAGCCCCTCCTGGTCGCCAAACCCGATCAGCGTATCACAGTTCGGTGCGGATCGCCCAAAGATCGGGAAAGACAGGCTGAAAGAGGGTTTTAGCAAGGTAGCCTACTCCGCTGGAACCACCCGTGCCCTGCTTGTTGCCGATGGTGCGCTCGACCATCTTCACATGGCGGTAGCGCCACTCCTGCAAGCCCTCGTCAAGGTCCACGAGCAGTTCGCAGAGCTGGGTCAGCGAAGGGTGGGTGCGGTACACCTGAATGAGGATTTGTTGCACGTCCGGATCGGGCGCGAGCGGCTGCGTGGGGTCACGGGAAAGGCGATCTGCTGGAATCGGCAAGTCGTGAGCGTGGAGGCAATGCAGGAAAGCGTCCCAAAGTCCGGGATTGGCGAGCCGGGCCTGCAGCCGTTTATATTCGGGGGAATCCTCCAGAAAACGGCTCAACACCTGCGGGCGCTTGTGCCCCAGCACGAACTCCAGCTCCCGGAACTGAGCTGACTGAAACCCGCTGGAGGAGGAGAGGAATTCCCGGAAGGAGAGGAATTCGGTCGGGGTCATCGTCTCCAGAATGTCGAGTTGGGAGACCATCGTCTTGAGGATGGTGAGGATGCGCTTGAGGGTGTGCTGGGCGCGGGGCAGGTCGCTTTTTCCCAGCAGCCGGATGAGGTGATCGGTCTCGTGCAGCACCTGCTTGAACCACAGCTCGTACACCTGATGGGTGATGATGAAGAGCAGTTCGTCATGCTCGCGGTCCTTGGAGCGAAACTCCTGTAGGTTGAGCAGTTGGTCGAGTTTGAGGTAGGAGGAGTAAGTGGGCGGCATGGGGTTCCGGAGGCTTCAGGTGGAGGTTCGATAGGCTCGCAGGGCCTGATCGCCGAGGATGAGCTGCTGCACTTCGGAAGCCCCTTCGTAAATGCGCAGGGCGCGGATTTCGCGGTAAAGCTCCTCGACGGGCATTCCGGATTTCACACCAAGGCCGCCGAAAAGCTGCACGGCAGCGTCAATCACCTGCTGCGCGGCTTCGGTCGCGTGGAGCTTGGCCATCGAGGCTTCGCGGGTGATGCGCCCCTCGCGGGTGTCACGGGTCCAGGCGGCGCGATACACCAGCAAGGCACTCGCATCCACTTGCAGGGCCATCTCGCCGAGCTTGGCCTGCACGAGCGGAAGCTGGTCCATCGTCTGCCCAAAAAGCTTCCGGGAAGTGACGCGCCCCAACGCTTCGTCCAGCGCACGACGCGCAAAGCCGAGCGCGGCGGCCCCGACGGTGGAGCGAAAAATGTCGAGTGTCCCCATCGCAATCTTGAAGCCCTGTCCGAGCGCACCGAGTTGTGCCGACACCGGAAGCTTGCAGTTCCGGAAGCGCAGGGTCGCCAGTGGGTGCGGGGCGATCACCTCCAGCCGTTCGGAGATTTCCAAACCCTCGGCATCGGCATCCACGAGGAACGCGGTCAATCCCTTGGCTCCCGGAGCTTCACCCGTGCGGACAAAGACGGTGTAGAAATCTGCGATGCCGCCGTTGGAAATCCAAGTCTTGCTACCGTTGATGACGAAGTGGTCGCCTTCCCGGACAGCAGTAGTTGTGAGGTTGGCAACATCCGATCCAGCGTCCGGTTCCGTGAGCGCGAAAGCTGCGATTTTCTCGCCAGTGCGCACTCCCGGAAGGTAATTGGATTTCTGCTCGTTTGTGCCGAAAAGCGAGATCGCCCCGCTGCCGAGTCCCTGCATCGCAAAGGAGAAATCCGCCAAACCCCAGTGCCGCGCCAGTGTCTCCCGGATCAGGCAGAGGGCGCGCACGTCCAGTATTTTGGCATGACCGCCATACGCTTCCGGAACGCACCAACCCAACCAGCCTGCTTGGGCCAGTTGTTTGACGAGTGCGCGGGAAGCGTCATCCACTTCGGCAATCGAGTGCGGATGGCGAGGCTGGAGCTTGCGGGCGCACCACACCTCCAATTCCTTGGCGAGGGCGCGGTGCTGTTCGGAGAAGAACGGCCAGTCGAGGAAGCTGCGGTCCGGCATCAGTTACCCTCGAAGGCAGGGCGTTGTTTGGCGACAAACGCTTCGTAAGCCCGCACGAAATCCTGAGTTTGCATACAGAGCGCCTGTGCTTGCGCCTCGGATTCGATAGCCTGTTCGATGCCCATGTTCCACTCTTGGTTGAGCATCGTTTTCGTGATGCCGTGTGCGAAGTTCGGTCCTGCGATCAGACGGCGGGCCATTGCCGTGGTTTCCTCTAGTAGCTGTTCCGAAGCATGAAGCGCATTGTAAAAACCCCACGCCAAGCCTTCCTCCGCTTTCATGCTGCGTCCTGTGAAAAGCAGTTCGGAAGCACGACCCTGCCCGATGATGCGGGGCAGCATCGCACACGCGCCCATGTCGCAACCCGCGAGTCCAACGCGGGTGAAGAGGTAAGCCACCTTCGCTTCCGGAGTGCCGTAGCGCAGGTCGCAGGCCATTGCAATCGCCGCTCCAGCTCCGACGCAAACCCCGTCAATCGCCGCCAGCACAGGTTGCGGGCACGCCCGGATCGCCTTGACAAGATCGCCCGTCATGCGCGTGAAGGCGAGCAGTCCCTTCATGTTCATCTTCGTGAGTGGGCCGATGATTTCGTGAACGTCCCCTCCGGAACAAAAATTCCCGCCCGACCCCGTGAACACCACCGCCTGCACGTCCTCGGCATACGCGAGGTCGCGGAAGGTGTCCCGGAGTTCTGCGTAGGACTCAAACGTGAGTGGGTTCTTGCGCTCCGGACGGTTGAGCGTGATGGTGGCGAGGGGGCCGTCAAGCTGCCACTCGAAGTGTTTTGGTCGGATAGACATCAGGAGTTTGGTGAATCGGGGATTACGGCGGTGGTCTCAATCTCCACCTTGGCACGGTCTTCCATCAGTCCGGAAACCTCGACGACGGCCATCACGGGGAAGTGCTTGCCGATCACAGCGCGGTAGGCCGCTCCGACTTGCTTGACTTGGGCGAGGTATTCCTGCCGATTGGTGACGTACCATGTCATGCGCACGATGTGTTCCGGACCCGCTCCTGCTTCGGCGAGGACGGCGAGCGTGTTCTGTAAAGTTTGCCGCACTTGATCCGTGAAGTTGTCGGATTCGAACACCCCTTGCGGATCCCAGCCGATCTGCCCGGCGACGAAAACCATTGTGCCACGGGCGGCCATCCCATTCGCGTAGCCCGGAGGCCGGGGCCAGCCCGGAGGTTGCAGGACTTGCATCAACGCGCCTTCTGCTGGCGGAGCCGGAAACGCTGAATCTTGCCAGTCTCGGTTTTCGGCAGACTCTCGACAAACTCAAGAGCGCGGGGGTACTTGTACGGGGCGATCGTGTTTTTCACGAAATCCTGAAGTTCCTTGGTGAGCGCATCGCCCCCCTCGTGCCCTAGACGCAGCAGCACGAACGCCTTGACGAGTTGGCCGCGTTGCTCGTCCGGAACCCCGATCACGGCGCATTCAGCCACGGCGGCATGGGACATCAGCGCGGATTCCACTTCGGGTCCGGCGATGTTGTAACCTCCGGAAATGATCATGTCGTCACTGCGGGCCTGAAACCAAAAATAACCACCCTCGTCCATTTGGTAGGAATCACCCGTGAGGTTCCAGCCGTTGCGGACATAGTTCTGCTGCCGCTCGTCGTCGAGGTAGGTGCAACCCGTCGGGCCGCGCACGGCAAGATGCCCGGTGGTTCCCGGAGGCACGGGCTTCAGGTCGTCGTCCACAACCATCGCCTCATAGCCCGGAACCACCTGCCCGGTCGCTCCCGGCTTGATCGCATCCAGCCGCGATGAGATGAAGATGTGCAGCAGTTCGGTGGTGCCGATGCCATCGAGAATCTCCACTCCGGTCTTGGCCTTCCACTCCTCGTAGGTCGGCTTGGGAAGCGGTTCTCCGGCAGAAACGCAGAGCCGCAGCGAGGGCAGCGATGTGCTTTCCAGCTTGCCCAGAATGAAGCGGTAGGCTGTGGGCGAGGTGATGAGGACCGTCGCTTGATGCTCCTGAATGGCGGGCAGCAATTTGTCCGGGCTGGGCTGTTCCAAGAAAATCGCGCTGCCCCGAGCGTACAGCGGAAACAACGCCAACCCGCCCAGACCGAAGGTGAAGGCCAGCGGCGGACTGCCAATGAAGCGATCCTCCGGAGTGGGGGCAAGGCAGGTTTCGCTGTAGGCGCGGCACATGCTCAACATGTCGCGGTGGAAGTGCGCGGCGGCCTTGGGCTGTCCGGTGGTGCCGGAGGTGAAAGCGATCAGGCAGATGTCGTCCTGCGCGGTCGGGACGTTGGTGAAGGTGTCCGGTTTCGTGGTGGCCATCTGCTCCAACTCGGCCTCCCGAAAGGTGACGATGCGCTCCAGGCACGAATCCGCACGCGCCGCTTCCAGTTCTGCGAGCAGTCGTTGGTCGCAGAGCGCGAGCCGGACCTGCGACTTGTTGATGATTGTCCGGAGTTCGGTGGCTCGCAGCAAGGGCATGGTGGCAACGGCGATGCCTCCGGACTTGATCACACCAAACCAGCAGGCGAGCATTTTGTAGTTGTTGGGGGCGCGAAGCAACACGCGGTTGCCGGGAACCAAACCCAAGTCTTCTGTGAGGACGCGGGCGATGCGGTTGGCGTCCGCCTGCAATTCTGCATAAGTCCACTGGCCCTCTGACATGATCACTGCCAGACGATCTCCGTGTCCTTCGCCCAGGGCATTATCCAGCAAGGGTGTGGCGCAGTTGAGCGTTTTCGGATACTCAAAGCGGTCGAGGTTGATGAAGTCCGGCCACTGTTCCTTGGGGGGAAGGTGGTCGCGGGCGAAAGTGTCAACGTGTGCATTCATGGCTTCTTCTCATTGCGGCAGGTATTGGGCAAAGTCCTTCTCCACAGCCTTCGGGTCAGCAGCCAGTCCTTGGGAGACGCCACTGGCCATGTCTCCCGGATAGACCTCTTCGGTTTCAGAACGTAATGCTTCAATGATGGCTTGCGCGACTTCGACGGGTGGCATCTTGGGTGGAGAGTGTCCAATTATAGATACTGATGTTACCCAGAGCGTAATATACTGAAATTATTTTTTGAAAGTCACGAAATATTTCCGGACACGGAAGAATGCAGTGCCGCAGCCCGTGATTGGGAGCGGTTTGGGCTGGAAGTGTCAGACGACTGCTCTGCCTTCCGAACCCGAGACAAGAGCCTAAGCAAGATTTCAATTTCATCAAGGTCGAAATGAGACAACGCTGTGCTCACCCAGTCTCGATGAGTTTCGGCCATGCGGGTAAATTGCTCACCACCTTCCTGAGTCAGCAACACTCGCTGGGTACGACGGTCCGGTGGAGTGCGGTGCAGTTCCACCCAGCCTTCTGTCGCCAAACGTTGGACGACTCCGGTGACGTTGCCGTTGGAAACGAGCAGGTATTTGGACAATTCCGACATTGTCATTGGACGAGCGGCGCGGTCGAGTGCAGCCAGCAAATCGAACTGAGGCAACGTGATCCCGAAATGAGTGCGCAGCCGCTGCCGCAGGTGATTCTCGATGCGCGTCGTGCAGCGCAGCGTCTTGAGCCAGAGGCGTAAGCGTTGTTTGGCAACGGCTTCCGGAATCGTGGGGTCTGCCGCAGGCGCTGTGGATTCCAGAGTTGCTGCCGATGTGTCTTCGGAATGGTCCATGTTCAAATCAGTCCGGCTTGCGCCTGTGCGGCCGCACGGGCGAGGTTGCGCTCGAGTTGATCCTTGCCGGAAAGGTACTGCACGGGCCATGGCTGATCAAGATAGCCTTGCTCAGCCGCGGCATGAAGCGTCCAGTACGGATTGCTCAGGTGCGGACGGGCGAGGCAGCAGAGGTCGGCACGTCCGGCAGCGAGGATCGAGTTGACATGGTCAATCTCGTAAATGTTGCCCACCGCCATCGTCGCCATGCCGATTTCGTTGCGGATGCGGTCGGCAAAGGGGGTCTGGAACATGCGTCCGAAGATCGGCTTCGCGTCCGGATGCGTCTGCCCGGAAGAAACGTCAATCAGATCGCAGCCTGCCTCCTGAAAGGCTTGCGAGATGCGCACGGCGTCTTCGGCATCAACGCCACCGTCCATCCAGTCGGTTGCAGAAATCCGCACCGACATTGGCTTGTGCTGCGGCCACACGGCCCGTAGCGCCCGGAACACCTCCAGCGGGTAGCGCAGCCGGTTTTCCAGCGAACCACCGTATTCGTCTGTGCGCTGGTTCAGGAGTGGAGTGAGGAATGCGGAGAGCAGATAGCCGTGGGCGCAGTGCAGTTCCAGCCAGTCAAATCCGGCGATCTCGGAGCGTTCGGTGGCTCGCACGAAGTCGTCTCGCACGGCATCCATGTCGGCACGGGTCATGGCGCGGGGCACTTGGTTCACCGATGAGTACGGAACTGCTGAAGGACCGAGCAGGGGCCAGTTCCCGGAAGCGAGCGGCTGGTCCATGCCCTCCCACATGCGTTTGGTCGAGCCTTTGGGCCCGGCATGTCCAAGCTGGATGGCGATTTTGGCAGGTGTTTTTTGATGCACGAAACCCACGATGCGCTGCCATGCCGCAACGTGTTCATCGGTGTAGATGCCTGCGCATCCGGGAGTGATGCGGGCGTTGGGGGAGATGTCGGTCATTTCCGTGAACAGCAGCCCCGCACCGCCTTGCGCCCGCGCTCCGTAGTGGACGAGGTGGAAGTCATCCGGAATGCCGTCCGTGGCACTGTACATTGACATCGGCGAAACGACTACGCGGTTGGGGAGTTCGAGGTCACGGACCCGAAACGGCACAAACATCGGCGGCACGGGATTCCGCAGCCGTTCTGCGGTTGCTGTTTTTGCAAACCATGCTTCCACGCTTTCCAGCCAGTTTTGATCTCGGAGTCGCAGATTTTCGTGGCTGACGCGCTGGCTGCGCGTGAGCAGACTGTAGGCAAACTGGATCGGTTCGAGGTGCAGATAGCGCTCAACTTGTTCGAACCACTCCGTGCTGTTGCGGGCACTGCTTTGTATCCGGAGGACTTCCAGCCGACGACGCTCCTCGTAATCCCGGAGGGCTTGTGTGAGCGACTTGCCCTGGTGAAGTTCGTCGGCGAGATCGATTGCGTCTTCCAGTGCCAGCTTGGTTCCGGAGCCGATCGAGAAGTGCGCGGTGTGTGCGGCATCGCCGAGCAGCACGAGATTCCCGTGCGACCAGCGGGTGCAGTTGATGCGCTGGAAATTGATCCAACTTGTCGAGCCGCGCAAGTGCTTCGCGTTGCTCATCAGCGCATTCCCGTCTAGGTACTTGGCGAAGACCCGTTCGCAGGTGGCGATGGAGTCCTCGGCAGACATTTGCTCAAACCCGAAATTCTGCCACGTCTGCTCCGAGCATTCGATGATGAAGGTGCTGGTTTCCAGATCGAATTTGTAGGCGTGCGCCCAAATCCAGCCGTGTTCGGTGTTCTCGAAAATGAAGGTGAACGCTTCAAAAACCTTGTGGGTTCCGAGCCAAGTGAACTTGTTCAGACGAACATCAATGTCGGGCTGGAAGTGTTCGGTGTGCTGTTCCCGGAGAGCGCTGTTGATACCGTCGCAGGCGACAATCAGGTCCGCATCCGGAAAGGTGGAAACGTCTTCGACCTCGTGTTCGAACTCCAGCCGTACGTCCAACTCCCGCGCCCGTTCTTGCAGGATGCGGAGCAGGTGCTTGCGGCCCAATCCGCAGAAGCCGTGGCCCCCGGAAGTGACGACTTGCCCCCCGTAATGCACGTCAATGTCGTCCCAGTGCGCGAAGTTGCTGAGGATGCGCTCGGCGCTGACGGGATCGTTGACTTGCAGGCGCTCCATTGTTTGATCCGAGAACACCACCCCCCAGCCGAAGGTGTCGTCTGGACGGTTGCGCTCCACTACCAAAATGTCATGCTCCGGGTTGCGGAGCTTCATGGAAATGCCGAGGTAAAGTCCCCCCGGACCTCCGCCAATGCAAGCAATTTTCATTAGAAATTTCCTGTCCCTTAGCGCATCCTATGCCGAAATTTCAGGAAAAGCAAGAAAATTTTAGGCTTAAAATAACTAGGTGCGAAAATGGAGATCGCAGCAGTGCGGCAGGAAATTTCAGGAGGAACGCAGGAGCAGAAACCGGAAGCGCATCCGCGCTCCCGATTGCTTAGGGATGGACCTCAAGGATGGACAGGGAAGCGATGAGCCTGCGAACACGAATATGCAAGCTGGGACGTACTGCGGTTAAGGTGCGCATGTCTAGTTGCAACTGTCCATCAGGATGCTTGAAGTGATACGTCATGCTACTCCTTGGATGGGGTGGATGATCCGAGCCTATATTGAAGATCAGCAACTTGGATGCCAAACTGGAGATTCGGAGAAGTTGAGCACTTGGATAAATTTGGTCATAGCTTGTTGAATTAAATGCGTAAATGCGAAAACATGCACCCCGCCTACTTTGATACGCAGTTTCGGACTCCGGAGATTGTGGCGGTTTGGCCGCAGGAATTTGTGGTCGTGACTGCCTTTGCGACGACCGGAACGCAGTGGCCTCCGGAGCAGAACGATGCTGCGGATCAACGGCTGGAATCCGAACTCCGGGAGCGTGGTGGTTGGCTGGTGCGGGTGACGGGGTTTTCGCCCTCCACGGGCCACGCCGAACCGGGTTGGGCGTTTGAGATGTCCTTTGAGAAAGCATGTGATTTGGGGATGTGCTACCTACAGGACGCGCTTTATCATGTTGCAGGTGATGCCCTGAGCGTCAGTTTCTGCAACGCCCGCCGCAAGCGGGTTCTGCTCGGTTCGTTTCGGGAACGCTTGCATCTGGAAATTTTCGAGACCTGAATTTTGTCCGATTCCCACGCAGCCCTCCTTGTGAGAGTTTGGTATTGCCCCGCAGATGCGTTAGAATTTCCGCACGACTGTTGCCCCCGAACTCTGCTAAGGAAAAGCTCTCATGCCATTTGCCAAACCCGTCCGTCAGGAACTTGCCCGCATCTGCGGCAAGGAATGGGTCAAGGATGATGCGATCACGCTCTACGCCTACCGCAGCGACGGCCTGACGCTCTACACCGCCCCGCCGCTGGGGGTGGTTTATCCGGGCAGCACCGGGGAACTGGTGCAGGTCGTCAAGCTCTTCCATCGCGAGCAAATCAGCTTCCTGCCGCGTGGCGCAGGCACGGGGCTGTCCGGAGGGGCGGTTCCTTGTGAAGGCAGCGTGATCATCGAAATGGCGCGCTTCAAGGAAATCCACGAGGTGGATTTCGTCAACCGCACGATCACGGTTGGTCCCGGAGTGGTCAACCTGCGCATCTCCGAACACGTCAAACCGCACGGCTACCACTTCGTTCCGGACCCTTCTTCTCAGAAAGCCTGCACGATCGGTGGCAATGTCTCGGAGAATTCTGGCGGGCCACACACGCTCAAGTACGGCGTGACGGTGAACCATGTCCTCGGACTGGAATTGGTGCTTCCGGACGGAGAGTTGGTGGAATTCGGTGGCAAGCACCACAACCTGCCGGGACCGGACATGCTGGGCTTGCTGATCGGCTCGGAAGGCACCTTTGGGATCATCACCAAAATCGTCTGCCGCTTGACCCCGAACCCGGAGAAGGCAGTCACGCTGCTGGGAGTGTTTGACTCGGTGCGCGGGGCGTGCGACGCGGTGTCCGGCATCATCCGCAACGGCACGATTCCGGCGGCGATGGAACTGATTGACAAGACGGTGATCCGGGCGGTTGAGGCTACGCTCAAGCCCGGATTCCCACAGGACGCCGAGGCGGTGCTGATCGTGGAACTCGAAGACCTCGAAGATGGCATTGGGGAAGACGCGGAACTCGTTGAGCGGCTGCTGCGGGAGAACGGAGCGCAGGATGTGAAACGCGCCAAGGACGATGCTGAACGCACCCGCATCTGGCGCGCCCGCAAGGAAAGTTTTGGGGCCATCGGGCAACTTTCGCCAAGCTACTACGTCCAAGATGGTGTGATTCCGCGCAGCAAGCTCCCGGAAGTCGTTGATCAGATTGCGGCCATCGGCCAGAAATACAACCTCACCGTCGCCAACGTCTTCCACGCCGGAGACGGCAATCTGCACCCGCTGATCCTCTTCGACTACGAAGACGCCGAGCAGGTCGAGAACACGCACAAGGTCGGCGAAGAGATTTTGAAGGTCTGCATAGGCTACGGCGGAACGCTTTCCGGAGAACACGGCATCGGTCTGGAAAAGCGCAAACTGATGGGCGAACTCTACTCGGAGGCTGACTTGGAGAACATGCAGAACCTGCGGGCCTTCTTCAATCCGGACGGACGACTCAACCCTGCGAAGATCTTCCCCACGCCGAGTCGCTGTGCTGAAACGAAAGGAGTGTCGTCGCAAATCCCCCCCGGCTCCCCTTTGGTGGGAAAGGACGAATCGGATGGGCTGGATCACGCCAAGCTAGTCGCACACAAGTCCGGCATTGCCGTATGAAACATGTGTTTCTGCCAGAAACCATCGAGGATGCGCAAGCTTGGCTTCGGGAACGCCTTGCCGCCCAACAACCGTTTGCGGTGCGTGGTGCGAATTCCCGCTTCCATCCGCAGGAAATCCCCCCCGGGCCCCCTTTTCCAAAGGGGGGAGATGAGGTCGCCACTCCGGAAATTCTCTCGACCGCAAAGCTGACGCGCACCAACTTCTTTGATCCGGATGACATGGTGGTCGGGGTCGAGGCGGGCATGACGGTGGCTGCGTTGCAGGCGTTGCTCGCCGAACAGGGGATGGTGCTGCCCGTCAATCCGTGGTTTGCAGAATCCACTATCGGCGCGGCGTTTGCCTGCAACGACAACGGCCCGAACCGTCTCAACATGGGCGGCTTCCGGGATTGTGTCATCGGCATCGAGTACCTCAACGGCAACGGCGAGCGCGTCCACGCTGGAGGCAAAGTCGTCAAGAACGTCTCCGGATATGACCTCTGTCGCATGCAGATCGGCAGCCTCGGTGGACTGGGCGTGATCACGGCGCTTAACTTCAAGGTGATGCCGCAGCCGGTCGCCCCGCACGGCCTCTACGGACATTTTCCGGACAGCACCTGGCAGCAGCGGGTTGCAGAATTGCACTCGGCCCGGATTCCAGTGGATTGGATTCAGGCGTTTGCTCCTGCCGAATCCGGCAGCATGGACTGGCTGCTCGGTATTGGTTTTTCTGGAAACGCTGCTCGGCAGCAGCGCATCGAACGCGAAATCCAAACAATCTACAGAGGCGATTTGCAGCTCGTGGCCGCTGGCGAAACGCCTCTGGGTTTGTCCTTTCTTCCCGGAACCGACCGTTTCACGGGTTGGGTTCCGAAGCTGCGACAGCTTTGGAAACTCCCTGCGCAGCACCTGCACCTGATGACCCTGCTGACGACGAGTGCAGCACTACATCCCACGCACTTGGAGTCCATTCGCAGCGAGCAAACCCGGATGGTTGTACATCCCATCGGCGCGGATTTGCACTGCTTCCTCGACAGCGAAGACGCAACCACGCAGCGCGAGTTCATCGCATCGTTGCAACCCATGCTGCGCCAGATGCAAGCCAAGCTGGTGCTGGGTAACGCGGCATCCGCAATCGGCTACTCCGATCTCGGTGAGTTCGCCCAGCCTCCGGGGTATGCGCTGGTGCAACGGCTCAAGCGTCACCTTGACCCCGCAGGCGTGTTCCACGCACCATTTTACGAGCAGCCATCAACATGAATTTTCGCGATCTCTCCTTCTCGGAAGTCACCAGTGAGCGGTTGACTTTCGGTTCCGAAAACAAAACCTCGCAGCAACTGTTCCGGGAAGCGGAATTCGACAACATCCTCAAATGCGTCCACTGTGGATTGTGCCTCGACAGTTGCCCAACTTACCGTGAACTTGGCGACGAGAAAGACTCACCACGCGGACGACTCTACCTGATGCGCGGGTTGTGGGAAGGGGAACTGGACCTGACTCCGGAAGTCACCGCACCCCTCAGTCGTTGTCTCGACTGCCGTGCCTGCGAAACCGCGTGCCCATCTGGAGTACCCTACGGAGAATTGCTGGAAAAAGCGCGAGGCGTGATTCACGAAACCCAACCGCAAAGCCTGAAGGAACGGATGCTCAGGACATTGCTGCTGAAGGGACTGTTCCACTCGACCTTCCTGCTTACACTGGCCAGCAAGTTGCTGAAACTCTACACCGCCAGCGGCTTGCCTCAACTGATCACCAACACTGCATTCGGCAAGCTGTTGCCGTCGCAGTTTGTGTTCCAGCAGCACCTGCTTCCGGACTGCTCCGGGCAGTCCTTCAAGCAGAAGTACGCCGATCAGGAACTCGGTTCCACGCACGGAGCCGCAAGCCTTGGGCGAGTCGGTCTGTTCTCCGGGTGCATCATGGATGTTTCGGAGGCGGCGATCCACGAAGCGACGCTGAAGCTGCTGCGGGGCATCGGCTACACGGTGGTGGTTCCCGGCAAGCAAGGCTGTTGTGGAGCGCTCCACGTTCACAGCGGCGACCGCAAGACTGCCCGTGGTTTGGCCCTCAATAATCTGGATGCGTTTGAGGAGAGCGAGTTTGAGGCAATCATCACCAACGCCGCCGGATGCAGTGCCCAACTCCGGGAGTTCCATCACCTGTTTCCACAAAACCATTCTGGCCATTCCAGAAATTGGAACGCCATCGAAGGCCGGATTGTGGACATCCTTGAATTCCTCTCCCGGCATCTGGAGCCAATCCAGCGGCTGAACTGGCGAACCGATGAAAATGTGGTGCTGTATGATGCACCTTGCCACCTGATGCATGCCCAGCAGGTGGATGATCACCCGCGAGCACTGGTCAACAGCCTGCCGGGGGTAACGCTGGTTCCGCTCACCGAGTCGAATTGGTGCTGTGGCTCTGCGGGAATCTACAACTTGGTGCATCCCGACTTGTCCAGTGCCGTGCTGGAACGTAAAATAGCTTCGGTGCGGGAAACCTTGCAAGCCAACCCGCAGGCGACCACGCTGGTGACGGGTAATCCGGGCTGTCTTTACCAAATCCGTGCGGGCATCCGTGCTGCTGGGCTGCTGTTGCGAGTGATCCATCCGGCGGTGTACCTTGCCGAACGACTGAGGGGATGAATGCCGGAAATCAGTCGTTTTCTGGGAATGGTCATCCAGATGTACTTCAATGAGCATAATCCGCCGTATTTTCATGTCCAGTACAACGAGTACCAAGCTGCTATTCTGATTGAGAATCTTGGTGTGATGGAAGGGGAACTCCCCGCAAAAGCCCTGAGCTTGGTTGTAGAGTGGGGACAGGAACACCAAGAGGAACTGCTTGCCAATTGGAACAGCCTACGAAAATCGGGGCAGTTCCATAAAATACAACCCCTCGCCTGAGAATTAGATGATCTCGATCAAAACTGCTGAACATTTGAGTGATTATCGAGTCCGCCTCAAGTGCAGCAACAATCTGGTGGGCGTGGCAGACTTAGAGGACACAATCACCAACGATTAGCGGTCGGTGTTTCACGAACTTAGCAATCCCGTCAAATTTCAGCAATTCCAAACGGATGGCTATACGATATGCTGGAAAAACGGGCTGGATTTGGCTCCAGAGTATTTGTTTTTCCTAGCTTTTCGCAACGATCCAACTTGGCAACAACAGTTTTTCGATTGGGGTTATCTGAAGCTGGAAGCCACGGAAGCAGCCGCATGACCTCGCCCACTGCATTCCTGCATTCCCTCTTTGAAACGGCGGTCGCCAGTACGCAGCCCGCACAGTGTGTGCCGCCTAATCTTCCGGAACCACCCAAGGGTCGCACGCTGGTGATTGGTGCCGGGAAGGCGTCCGCAGCGATGGCGCGTGCCGTGGAGCAGCACTGGCCCGGAGACCTTGAAGGGCTGGTGCTGACGCGCTACGGCCACGCCGTTCCCTGTGAGCGCATCGAGATCGTGGAGGCGGCTCATCCGGTTCCGGACGAAGCGGGACGGCAGGCCGCAGAGCGGATGTTGGAGCTGGTGCAAGGACTGGCTGCGGACGATCTGGTGCTGTGTCTGATCTCCGGAGGCGGTTCGGCGTTGCTCGCCTTACCTGCGCCGGGGTTGACGTTGGAGGACAAGCAGTCAGTCAATCGGGAACTGCTGCGCTCCGGAGCCACAATCCACGAGATGAACTGCGTCCGCAAGCATCTCTCCACGATCAAGGGTGGACGCCTCGCTGCTGCTTGCCATCCGGCGCGGGTACTGACGCTGGCAATTTCGGATGTTCCCGGAGACGAGCTTTCCGTGATTGCCTCCGGGCCAACCGTTCCGGATCCATCGACCTTTGCCGAAGCACAGGCCGTGCTGGAGAAGTACACGATCACCGTGCCGGAGGCTGTTCGTACTCATTTGGAACAGGCCGAGGACGAAACGCCAAAACCCGGCGATCTGCGTCTCGTCAACACCGAGACCAAACTGATCGCCACCCCGCAGCAAATGCTGGAAAGTGTTGCCGAGCAAGTCCGGAAGGCGGGCCTCACGCCGTTGATTCTCAGCGACCGCATCGAGGGCGAAACCCGTGATGTAGCAAAAGTTCATGCGGCCATCGCCCGTCAAATCCAGACGCATCAGCAGCCTGTCGCGCCTCCGGCGGTGATCCTCTCCGGAGGTGAAACCACGGTGACGGTGCGCGGCAAGGGCAAGGGCGGGCGCAACTCAGAATTCGCGCTGGCCTTGCTGGACGACTTGCGCGGGCTACCCGGAATTGCTGCGCTTGCCTGCGACACCGATGGCATTGACGGTTCCGAGGACAACGCGGGCGCCATTCTCACTCCGGAAACTTTTTCACAGGCGGAAACCCTTGACCTCTCGCCTGCCGAATTTCTGAGCCGCAACGACGCCTATTCGTTTTTTCAACAGGTGAACGGACTGGTGGTTTCTGGTCCAAGTCTGACGAACGTCAACGACTTGCGGGCGATTTTGGTGGAGCCAGCTTAACAGTCACCACCCTCCAGACGAGTCTGTCGATGAATGTTTCAGAAAGCTGCTTGAATGTTACAGGAGAGTATGGCTAGAGTAGTATCTGCTCTGGGGTGAAATGGACGAGTCCGGGACTTTACGACGGTCTGTTGGGCTCACTTCATGGATTCATCGCGTGGATTCAGGCGGAAGGAAACCGCTCCCCAGGGCTTTACAGAACCTCAGCAACTTCCATGCCCGGACCCCGGCCTTCCGGGGGGCGAAGCGCATCTGCCCAAAATGGCCAAGCTCTACTTCTACTACTCCGCGATGAACGCGGGAAAGACCACCACCCTCTTGCAGTCTGCCTACAACTACCGCGAACGCGGGATGAACACGCTCGTCCTCAAGCCGCGCCTTGACGACCGCTACGGTGCCCGTATCCATTCTCGGATTGGGCTAGAAACGGAGGCAGAGAATTTCACTCCGGAGCAGAATCTGTTAGAGTTGACCAACTCCCGATTGGCGAAGGATCCGTTGCACTGCGTGTTGGTTGACGAAGCTCAGTTTCTGACGCAAGCGCAGGTGTACCAACTCAGCGAGGTCGTGGACCAGCGGAAAATCCCAGTCCTTGCCTACGGATTGCGCACCGACTTTCAGGGAGAATTGTTCGAGGGCAGTCGTCATCTGCTTGCATGGGCCGATGAATTGTGCGAGATCAAGACCATCTGCCACTGCGGACGCAAAGCGACGATGGTGGTTCGGCTGGACGAGCAGGGCCACTCCGTCCGCGCCGGGGCACAAATCCAGATTGGCGGCAACGACTCTTATGTTTCGATGTGCCGAAGGCATTTCAAGATCAGCCTCTACGAGGAGTGATCCGCCTTAAAAACCGAAACCAAAAACTTATGACTCCACGAGTAGTGATTGCCGGGGCGACCGGCGCGGTGGGGGCCGAATTCCTCAAGTTGCTGGAAATTCGGAACTTCCCCATGCAAAGCCTGCGGTTACTGGCCTCGGCCCGTTCCGCAGGAAAAACGCTCCAGTTCCGGGGAGAGAGCCTTCCGGTTGAAGAACTGACCCCGGATTCCTTCAAGGACATTGACCTCGCCTTCTTCTCCGCAGGGGGCGATCGCAGCAAGGAGTTCGCCCCGCATGCGGTCAACGCCGGAGCAGTCGTGATTGACAACAGCAGCGCTTTCCGCATGGATCCGGAGGTGCCACTGGTGGTTCCAGAGGTCAATGCCGAAGCCGCCAAACAGCACAAGGGCATCATCGCCAACCCCAACTGCTCAACGATTCAAATGGTGGTCGCGCTTAATCCACTGCACCAAGCGGCGGGACTCAAGCGCGTGGTGGTTTCAACTTATCAAGCCGTGTCCGGTGCTGGGACCAAGGGCATGGCGGAATTGCAGGCGCAAGTGCGGGCGTGGGCCAAGGGCGAGCTAATGGAGGTTTCAGCCTTTCCGGCGCAAATCGCCTTCAACCTTGTTCCGCACATTGACGTTTTTCAGGAAAACGGCTACACCAAGGAAGAGATGAAGATGGTGCTGGAGACGCAAAAGATCATGTCGCTTCCGGACCTGCCGGTTTCAGCGACGTGTGTGCGGGTTCCGGTGTTGCGGGCGCATTCCGAAGCCGTCTGGATCGAAACCGAACAGCCCCTTGCTCCGGAAAAGGCACGGCAGGTGCTGGAGCAGGCTCCCGGTATTCGAGTGTTGGACGAGCAGGTTCCGGGGGGGTACCCGATGCCGTGGGATATTGCCGAAACGCTCGACACTTATGTGGGGCGCATCCGCAAGGATCTCTCTCACCCCAACGGACTCACCTTCTGGGTGGTCGCAGACCAACTCTACAAGGGTGCGGCGCTCAACGCCATCCAGATTGGCGAACTACTGCTGGATTAAGGTTGTAAATCCCTGCCAATCTTGGAACAATGATAAATTGCCTTCCTAGAGGTGAGTCTGTCGGATTCACCTGATTTGTGCTTAAGAAAAGGAGCCATGCCCGAAACCATCCAGCCTGTCATTGACCTTGCTAAAGCTGACCGTGAACTGATCCAACTCCGAGGTCAAATCCGTACGCTCGATGAGCAGATTGGTATTGCCCGCAGCGAGCATGACCGGCAGTTGGACATTGTGCAAGGAAAAGAGCAACACGAGGGGGGGCTAGCAGTACAAGGCCGAGAACTGCGCGGGAAGTTGGAACTTCAAGATGCCTTTATCGCCAAGCTGGAGCAGCAGGTTCCACGCATCCGCAACGAGAAGGAGTTCGTTGCCAGCAAGAAGCAACTCGAGGAAGCCCGCAAGCACCGCTCCATCATCGAGGAGCAGGTGCTGGAACTGGACATCGAGAAGGAAGGGTTGAATGAGACTCTCTCCACTCTGCGCTCCGAATTGGAGGTGGAGAACGTCAGGTTTCAGGAAGCCACCACCGAACTCGGACAGGTTCGGAAGCAGTCTGCTGGAGAACTCAAGAGCTTGGAATCACACCGCACCGGGCTGTTTGACGAAATCCCGGACACTGTGCAGCGTTACTATCAGCGGTGCCAGACGAGTGGGCTGAGGATGCCGATTTGCGAGGTGAACGACAAATCATGTGGCGGCTGCCACATGGTGTTACCGCCGCAGTTGCTCAACGAGATGCTGACCGATCCGGAGAATTGCCGCAACTGCCCGCACTGCCAGCGTCTGCTCTACCTCGAAACGACTGAGGTCGCGGCGGATTGAGATGCCGTTGCATCATCGGCTCCTGCGTGCGCTTGGCCTGCTGTTCGCCATGGGGTTAGGCGCCTGCCAATCCTCTCCGGAACCCAAAAAACTTCTTTATCCCACTCCTGCCGAACAGGGCGTGAGCTACTACTGCCGCCGCCCCTTTTACGAACCCTACAACCTCAACCAACGTTGGACCAACATGCGTCCGGCCCTGCTGATTGTCTCCGCAGTGCAGGCGGTGGTTTACTTTGAAAACGACGAAGCACAGGTGCTACCGCTCGATTTTGACGACACCATCCCGTCCGGATCGTACCGCTGTCCTTCCTGATTGGAGTGATCCACCACAGATTTACGTGGAGGTTACGGGTATTTTTTATCCGTTGTGGATTCAACCGATCTGTTGCACTTTCGAGTTGAATCCGCGAATCACTAGAGCAGGGCTTACGCAAAATGTGGGGAAGTGAGGTTGCTCCCCTTCAGTGGTGATCCTCGTCCAGCATCTGCTCAAACTTCCGAGCGCGGATTTTCTTCACAATGAAGTCAATGTTTTTGATGGTTTTGCGCAGTTCCTCGTCTTTCTCTAGGCTCCGCTTGACTTCAGTCATGCTCTGGATGATCACTCCGATCACAAGGTTGAGGATGACCAGCCCGCTGATGACGATGAAGGAGATGAAGTAGAACACGGAGGCCACCGGCAGTTTGGACGGAGAGGTGCACTGCTCCGCAGCATCTTTGTAACCGTAGGTGTCGCATCCGTACATCTGGATGTACATCAGGTCAGTCCAATCCTCGAAGGTGGCTGCCCTGAACAGGGAGATCATGCTGATGGGCAGGTTGCCAAAGTGGATGGGGTCGTTCTTGGAGAAGGTGGTGGTTCCAATGACTCCGTAGATGTAGATCAGCAGCAGCAGCAGGATGCCGACAAATCCAATGGGTTTGGTGCTTTGGAACAAGGAGATGACGATGATCCGCAGTTGCGGGATTCTGCGGAAGATCCGCGTGAAGCGGAGCAACCTCACCACTCTCAGCACGAAAGGGTAGGTTCCGAAGGGCAGGAAGGAGAGGAACACCAGCAGGGAGTCGAAAACGTTCCACCCGTTGGAGAGGAACACCAGAGGTCGGTTCCACTTGGGAATGAGGCGGATGAGAATTTCGACAAGGAAAATGTACTTGATGCCAAGATCGAGGGCGTGAAAGGTCTGGGCATACTCCCGGACAAGTTCCTCGCTGGTTTCCAATCCGACCACGATCCCGGCCAGAATGATCATCAGGTTGATGAAGTTGGAGAACAGCGGATGCTGCTCAATCACCATCAAGCA
>LWDU01041743.1_pt1 | contig 21650 bp, 17 predicted proteins | sample 727161 | NCBI WGS metagenome assembly LWDU01 (sample SAMN04566230, study PRJNA314399) | hydrothermal vent metagenome | isolation source: deep sea hydrothermal plume seawater | place: Mexico: Gulf of California, Guaymas Basin | collected 2004-07-11
AACCCTCTGTTTCAACCCTTCAATATAGGCAATATGAGCCTAAAAAACCGAATCGTTATGGCGCCAATGACACGTAACTTTTCACCGAATGACAATATTCCTGGTGCAAACGTAGTCGATTATTATCGGCGTCGTGCTGAGGGTGGTGTTGGCTTAATCATTACTGAAGGCACCTGCGTTGGCCATATAGGGGCGAGTGGCTACCCTGGCGTGCCTTATTTTCACGGAGAGGCTAGGCTGGCTGGCTGGAAGAAGGTGGTTGATGCGGTGCATGCTGCAGGGGGAAAAATTGCACCTCAACTTTGGCATGTTGGGGCTATGCGTAGGTCTGGTACTCTACCTGAGGGTGATGTCCCCGGTTTTGGTCCCTCAGGAATGAATGTCCCCGGTAAGGTCAATCGTCACACGATGACACAGCAAGATATCGACGATGTGGTCAAGGCTTTTGCGCAAGGGGCTGCAGATGCTAAAGAGCTTGGCTTTGATGCAGTCGAACTGCATGGCGCTCATGGCTATTTAATCGACCAGTTCTTTTGGGAAGGAACAAATCAAAGGGAAGATGCTTATGGTGGTTCACTGGAAAATCGTAGCCGCTTTGCCTTGGAAATCATTAGGGCAGTGCGCAAGGCTGTCGGCCCTGATTTTCCGGTTATTTTACGTTGGTCTCAGTGGAAGCAGCAGGATTACACTGCACGTTTGACTGAGAGCCCTGAAGAGCTCGAGAGCTTTTTAGTGCCACTTTCCGACGCCGGAATCGATATATTCCATTGCTCGCAGAGACGCTTTTGGCAGCCTGAATTTGAGGGTAGTGAGCTAAACCTAGCGGGTTGGACGCGTAAAATCACAGGTAAGCCGGCTATCACAGTGGGCAGCGTGGGTTTGGATGCCGACTTTATTCCAGTTCCGGGTGAGGTGACCTTTCGTGAGGCAGAACCTGCTAGTCTTGATGATTTAGAGCGACGATTGCAGGCTCAAGAGTTTGATCTTGTGGCCGTTGGTAGGGCCCTGATTGCGAATCCGAGCTGGGTAAATATGGTGAGAGATAATAATAGCGATGACATTCAGCCTTTTCGGAAAGAACATCTCGCAGAACTTGTGTAAGGTAGCATTTGAATCACGCATAAACAGGGGAAACCATCTTGGAATTAAGAGATAAAATTATAGTAATCACTGGTGCTGGAAGCGGTATCGGTAGAGCCTTGGCTGTTCGTTTTCATGCCGAGGGGGCTAAGAAGATTGTTGCTGTAGATATCAATCTAAGCAATGCTGAAGACACAGCGAGTATGGTTAATGGCATCGCGATGATGGCTGACGTAGCAAAAGAAGACGATATTTCTCGGGTAGTTGAAGATACCGAAGCAAATATTGGCCCGATTGATCTTTTTTGCTCCAATGCAGGTGTTGGTATAGGGGAAAATATACACTCGCCTAATTCAGAATGGCAGGCTATATGGGATATTAATGTAATGTCCCATGTCTATGCGGCGCGTCATCTGGTGCCTCGCATGGTGGCTCGTGGTGGAGGCTACTTTTTGAATACGTCCTCTGCTGCTGGATTGCTGAATCAGATCGGCGGTGCAGCCTACGGGGTGACTAAACATGCCGCAGTGGGTTTTGGGGAATGGCTCGCTATTCATCATAAACATGAAGGAATCAAGGTCTCTATGTTGTGCCCTCAGGCCGTGCGCACGCCGATGACCGAGGTTGCGAATGACGCAACAGCCGCCGCGGCGAGTAATGGCATGATTGAACCAGAAGAGTTAGCAGAAACGGTTGTTGAGGAGCTCCGCAAAGAGAGCTTTGTTATTTTACCGCATCCAATCGTACTTGAGTATATGCGCAATAAGACGACTAATTATGATCGCTGGATCGGTGGTATGAACAAGCTAATGAGAAAAATAACAGGATTAAACTAATAATCTACTGACTTGTGAAAGAGGGAATCTAATGAGTTTTGAGTTAACGCCGCGGGCTGAAGAGATTAATAACAAACTAAAGGCTTTCATGGATGAGCACATTTATCCACGTGAGTCAGATTACGACGAATTCACTAACGATCATAAAAATCTCTGGCAATATCCAGAATGGTTTGAAGACCTTAAGGCAGAGGCCCGTAAGCAGGGACTTTGGAATCTATTTCTTCCAGCTGAATACAAACCTTGGAGTCCCGGCCTGACCAATAGTGAGATAGCGCCGTTATTTGAAACTATGTCTAGGTCTGCTTGGGCCCAGCAAATATTTAACTGTAATGCCCCTGATCGCGGCAATATGGAAGTACTTGCCAAGTACGGTACGCCAGAACAGCAAGAGCAATGGCTGATGCCTCTATTGGCGGGAGAGATTAGATCGGCTTACGCCATGACTGAACCCGATGTGGCTTCATCTGATGCTACCAATATGGAGCTGAAAATTGAACGTGACGGTGATGAGTATGTGCTCAATGGGCGTAAATGGTGGACTACTAATGTCATAGGGCCCAAGTGTAAGTTAATGCTGGTCATGGGTAAATCCAACCCTAACGGTCCTCGACATCAGCAGCATTCGACCATTTTGGTGCCCACCGGTACCCCCGGAGTGACTATCGCTCGGCCACTTCGAGTGTTTGGTGAATATCATTCGCCAGGTGGTGAAGGTGATGTTATTTTTAGAAATGTCCGTGTCCCTGTCACCAACCTTATTTTAGGTGAAGGTAGGGGCTTCGAGATTGCTCAGGGTCGCCTAGGGCCAGGGCGATTTCAGTACGCAATGATGTTTGTTGGCATGGCGCAGCGCAGTCTCGAACTTATGTGTGAACGTGCCGTGAGTCGTGTTGCCTTTGGTGAGCAGTTGAGTAAAAAAACTAGCGTCCAGCACGAAATAGCGCGTAGTCGCTGTGACATTGAACAGTGCCGGTTGCTGGTGCTGTCGGCTGCGGAAAAAATGGATAAATACGGAATTGACGCAGCGCGTGCTGAAATTTCTATGTTAAAAATAGTAGCTCCAAAGATGTGTGAAGACGTTTCCAGTCGAGCCATGCAAATCTTTGGTGGCATGGGTGTTTCTCAAGATACTCCATTGGCGCATATTTTTACCGTGAGTCGTTTTTGTAGGATTGCGGATGGCCCAGATGAGGTGCATATGTCGCAGTTGGCAAAACTTACTATTCGCGCACTGGGGAGGCAGTAAAGATGGGTGCTATGGGTAACATTAAAGAGGTCTTTCGGGTTATTTCTGATGTGGCTCGGGCTCTACCGGTAGTGATGGCAAAGCTTCCAGCGAGTAATGATGCCGCCTCAATCGCGATGGTGTTTGAGGATACCGTCGCTCGTCATTCCGATAGAAACATGATCGTCTTTGAGGGTCGTGAGATTACATGGGGTGCGTTCAATGAGTTGGCCAATTCATTGGCTCATGCATTACTTGACCGGGGTATTAAGCGGCAGGATTGCGTCGCTGTAATTATGGAAAACCGCATCGAAATGTTAGCGAGTATAATCGCGCTCCAGAAGATTGGTGCCATTGCTGGTATGGTCAATCCTGGCCTTGTTGGGGCTCAGTTGGCGCACTGTATTAACGTGACGAAGTCAGTTAAGTGCCTTGCCGGAGAAGAGATATTTGGTAGCGTTCTTGATGTTCGCTCAGACTTAGATATGGACGACTCAGATGTTCTTTGGGTTGCCGATCTACGGGAAGGGTCAGCGCCAGAACCGATGGAAGATATCATGGCTCAGCTTGATCAATATCCTAAGACAAACTTAAACGACACTAAGTCCATTTTGGCAGGTGATACAGGATTCTATATTTTCACCTCTGGGACTACGGGGATGCCCAAGGCTGCGAAAATCGGCCAGAGACGTCTGTTAGCTGCTGGTATGTCGTTTAGTAAAGCGGGTGTAAGGGCGAAGCCAACTGATCGTATGTATCTTTGTCTGCCTCTGTTTCACGGAACAGGATTTATCTGCGGGGTTAATAGTGCGATATTTAGCGGCGCTTCGATGTTCTTGCGGCGAAAATTCTCGGCCTCAGCTTTTTGGCCGGAGATCCAAAAGTATCAATGCACCATCTTTTTTTATGTTGGCGAACTGTGTCGCTATTTGGTGGCTCAGCCACCTTGCCCAGAAGAGCAGAACAACCCCTTAGATAGAGTGTTTGGTAATGGCTTGCGGCCAGATGTTTGGGATGAGTTCAAACAGCGATTTGGTATTGATCGTGTTTGTGAGTTTTATGGGTCCAGCGAAGGCAATGTTTCATTTATAAACGCCTTTAATAAAAATAAAACTATTGGCTACTGTCCTGGAACAATCATATTGGTTGAATATGATATTGAGCAGGATGAAATAGTTCTCGATGAAAATGGTAAGTACATACAGGTAGAGCCTGGCAAGCCAGGGCTTCTATTGGCAGAGATCGACGACCGCTATCGATTTGACGGCTATACCGATAGCGCAGCGTCAGAGGCAAAGACGTTGCGGAATGTTTTAAAAGATAATGATGCTTGGTTTAATACGGGTGACTTAATTACTGAGGTCGACGTGGGTTTTGCCATGGGAAAACCCCACTATCAATTTGTTGACCGTATTGGTGACACTTTCCGTTGGCGCTCTGAAAATGTTTCTACCAATGAGGTAGGGGAGATTTTGAATGCCAATGAGCAAGTTGAAATTGCCAATGTTTATGGTGTTGATATCCCCGCGACGGAGGGCAAGGCCGGTATGGTTTCTCTGGCGCTTAATTCCGGCAAGACGTTCGATCCACGCGAATTCTCCGCTTATGTCTCTGAAAATTTACCGGGTTTCGCTCAACCTGTTTTCGTGCGAATTCAGGCTGACATTACCACGACGGGGACATTTAAGATGGTAAAAGGTGATTTGCGCAAGCAAGCGTTCCACTTGGAGCAATTGGGCGACGACACTATCTTCGTGATGATGCCTCGCTCAAAATCATATCAGAAGCTTGATCAGCCCCTTTACGAGTCCATCCTTGATGGGTCGGCAGGTTATTAATTACGTAACAGTATGATTTTTAGGAGATAGAGTAATGAGTTTTTCGTCAGACTTGATCACAATAGAAAAAACTGGTGCCGTTGGCACTGTTTGGCTTGACCGGCCTGAAAAATACAACGCTCTATCTGAGGAGTTTTGGTTAGCTCTCCCTCAGGCGTTAGCTGCCCTTGAAGGGGATGAAAGCATTCGGGCCATTGTTTTGGCCGGCAAAGGCAAGCATTTTTGCGTTGGAATTGATCTAGTTCAAAGCGGGATGGGTTCACACCAAAAGCCCAAAGGCGCTTCTGAGGCGGTCGCCAACCTAAAACAGCTGCAATTTACTAGCCAGTTTCAAGATGCTATATCATCCCTTGCTAAATGCGCGTTGCCAGTCATTGCAGTGATCCACGGCCACTGCTTGGGGGCGGGGATTGATATGATCACTGCATGTGATATAAGAATCGCCGCAGCGGACAGTAATTTTAGTGTACGTGAGACTCGGATTGGTTTGGTCGCGGACGTAGGCACGTTGCAGCGATTACCTAAGATACTAAACGCGGGTCACGTGGCAGAGCTAGCCTATAGTGCTAAAGACATTAATGCCGCTCGTGCAGAAAAGATTGGCTTGGTAAATGACGTTTATGAGTCTTTTGAGGCGACTTATGCCGCAGGACTGGCATTGGCTAATGAGATAGCTGCAAATCCCCCTATGGCTGTTCGTGGCACTAAATTCATACTCCAACAGAGTGAGACATTGACGACGGAGCAAAGTTTGCTCATGAATGGCATGTTTACCCTGATGACCAGCTTGAAATCCGATGATTTACAAGAATCTATGCGGGCGTTTGGTGAGAAGAGACCGCCTAAATATACCGGGACCTGATCGACCCGATACCTATGACTTTTTAGTAATCTACCCAGAGAGGACGTTATGAGTAATACCGCATATATTTATGATGCTGTGCGAACCCCGCGCAGTAAAGGCAAGCCAGGTGGGACACTTCATGAAGTGAAGCCAATAGACCTGGGAGCAGTTGTACTACGTGCATTGCAAGAGCGTAATGATCTGGATACTTCCTATGTCGATGATGTTGTCATGGGATGTGTATCGCCGGTGGGTGAGCAAGGCAGTGATATTGCCAAGATGATCGTACAAAATGCGGGTTGGCATGAATCTGTTGCTGGTGTCCAGCTTAATAGGTTCTGTGCTTCTGGTTTAGAGGCTGTGAACACCGGCGCGCAAAAAGTCGCGTCAGGTTGGGAGCAATTGGTTGTCGCCGGTGGCGTAGAATGTATGTCACGGGTCCCGATGGGGTCTGATGGCGGCGCAATGATGGGTGATGCGGCCTTTGCTATTCAAGAGAGTTTCGTTCCTCAGGGTATTGGGGCGGACACCATTGCGACTATTGATGGCTACACTCGCGAGGATGTTGATAGTTATGCCGTGGAGTCTCAGCGTCGTGCTACTCATGCTCGAGATAGCGGTTACTTTGATGGCTCTGTTGTTCCTGTAAAAGACAAAAATGGTCTCATGATTCTAGAGCGTGATGATTTCATCAAGCCAGAGACCACTATGGAGATATTGGGTGGATTGAGAGCCTCTTTCGAAATGATGGGAAACATGGCGTTCGATGAAATTATACTAAAGAAATACAATACTTTAGAGAAAATATCTCATGTACATACCCCAGGTAATTCGTCAGGCATTGTAGACGGTGCGAGCGCTGTACTGATCGGTTCAGCGCAGGCCGGTAAAGATCTTAATTTAACACCTCGGGGCCGGATTGTGGCTGGATCTATACTCGCATCAGACCCCGTTATTATGCTCGCAGGCCCTGGGCCAGCCGCACTCAAATGTCTAAAAACGGCAGGCTTAACACCTAAAGATATCGACCTTTGGGAAATCAACGAAGCATTTGCATCAGTTGCCTTGCGGTACATGAAAGACTTAGATATCGATCATTCAATTACTAATGTGAATGGCGGATCTATCGCAATGGGACATCCACTAGGAGCAACAGGTGCGATGCTGGTCAGCACTATGCTGGACGAACTAGAGCGCCGGCAACTTAAGCGAGCCATGTTGTCGCTTTGTGTGGGCGGTGGTATGGGGATTTCCTGCATTATAGAGCGCGTGTGATCGATCACGTGTCGCCAAAGATGATGACTACAGAATTTTAAAGGGTTTAGATAATGAGTGTTTTTAAGTACGAAAAGGACGAGCAGGGTATTGTCACTGTGACAATGGATATGACTGGACCTGTCAATGCGATCAATGCGGAATACAGCGGTGCCATGGACGAAACAGTGGGTCGCTTAGAGGCTGAAGAAGGTTTGTCGGGTGTCGTATTTGCCTCGGCGAAAAAGGTGTTCTTTGCTGGTGCCGATCTTAACGAGTTAGTGTTGATTGATGCTAGTGATGGCGAGGCTCTATTTACTAACGGAGAGCTTATTAAGGGGCATTTTAGGCGGTTGGAGAAACTTCCTGTTCCGGTTGTTGCTGCCATTAATGGTGCCGCCTTAGGCGGTGGTTATGAGCTATCACTTGCCTGCAACCACCGCATTGCCTACAACCATAAATCCGTACAGATCGGTCTTCCTGAGTGCGCGATAGGCGTTTACCCCGCTGGTGGAGGTGTGGTTCGCTTAACCAAATTGATTGGTGTGGAAAAATCGTTAGACATTATATTGAAAAGTCAGCGACTAACGCCGGAAAAGGCATTAGCCGGTGGCCTGATCGATCAATTAGTTGATTCAATTGATGATCTTATACCGAGTGCTAAAACGTGGATTCTTGAAAATCAAGATCATTGTGATCAGCCGTGGGACAAGAAGGGGTTTAAGATTCCTGGTGGGGCCATTAATTCGCCGCGTAACGCACAGTTTGCCGGTATGGCGCCAACTATGCTGCATAAACAGACTCGCGGTTTAATGCCGCAAATGACCGCCGCGATGGACATTGCCTTCCAGTCTACTATGTTCGATATCGATACTATGTTGCGTATCGAAGGTCGTGAGTTTATCAAGATTGTCACTGGGCCAGTGGCAAAAAACATGATTACAGCTTTCTTCTTCCAGTTGGGTAAGATTAACGCAGGTGCCAGTCGGCCGAAGGGAATTGAAAAGAGTCCCACACGTAAGGTTGGTATTTTGGGTGCAGGTATGATGGGCCAGGGTATTGCTTATGTTTCTGCCAAGGCAGGCATTGAGGTGGTATTAAAGGATATGACTCAAGAAGCTGCGAATAAGGGCAAGGCTTATTCTGAAACCTTAGTGAACAAAGCGGTGAAACGTGGAAAGATGTTTCAGTCGCAGGCAGATACTTTGTTAAAGCTTATTACACCCACGGCCCAAGATGAGGACTTAAGGGGCTGTGATCTAATAATAGAAGCTGTCTTTGAGAATGTTGAGCTTAAAAATAGGATTATCGCTAATACTGAGCAGTACCTGTCAGACGATGGCTTTTGGGGTTCAAACACCTCAACGCTGCCCATTACTAAGCTGTCAGAAGCGGCTGTAAGGCCAGAGAACTTCGTCGGCATCCACTTCTTCTCCCCGGTGGACAAAATGCCGCTTGTTGAGATTATCGTGGGTGATGAGACCAGTGATGAGGCCTTGGCTAAGGCGTTTGATTTTACCCAGCAAATTCGTAAAACGCCTATCGTGGTCAATGATTCTCTGGGTTTCTTTACCTCACGAACCTTTGGTACCTATCTAGATGAGGGTTTGCAGCTTCTCACCGAGGGCGTTCACCCAGTTAAAATTGATAATATGGGTAAGGCTATAGGGATGCCCGTGGGGCCTCTACAGGTCGGCGACGAGACTAGCCTGGAGCTGGCTCGTAAGGCCGGAGAAACCTGGGCAGAGATGGGTGTTGAGGACAAGTGGGGTAACGGAGATGTTACTCGCCGTGTGATCAAAGATATGATTACTGATAATGGCCGTGGTGGCCGTCATCACGGTGGCGGATACTATGAATACCATGCTGATGGATCAAAGAATATCTGGCCCGGGTTATATGACCTGTACTACAAAGAAGCTACCTATGTGTCTGACGAAGATATAAAGGATCGGTTAATGTTCCGTCAAGTGATTGAGGCACTTAAATGCCTTGAAACCGGGGTTTTGAGATCGGTTGCAGACGGCAATATCGGCTCGATTATGGGTATTGGCGCGCCAGCTCATACCGGGGGTCTGATTCAGTACGTAAACACCTATGGGTTTAATAAGTTCGCGGTTCGCTGTGATGAGCTTGCCGATAATTATGGCGAGCGCTTTACTTGCCCTGAGATAGTCAGGACGCATGCTAAAAGTGGCGAGTTAATGCTGTAGCATATTGTTGACGTAAAAAAACCTGACTAGTAGATAACGCTAGCCAGGTTTTTTTACGTCACTACATTATGAAAGTGCGAGTCGCGTTTAAAAGTTCTGGGAACATTGCCCCTAGTTTGGCCATCCAGAAGTTAAACCAATACTCAATTTTTTGTAAAAAAGTAAGCTCAAGCCGGTCAGGCAAGTTCTGCTGTTTGTCATCTAGATAGGCATGTATAGCGTCGACATCATCCACTCCAAGTGTCTCGTAAAAACCGATCATTCCTTTGTAAATCATTGTGAGTTTGTTCGCTCATATACCGAAGGTTTGGCACAACGTAGTTACTTAAGGCATTAATGCCATGACAGGAGGCGCAGTTGTTGTGGTAGATCGACTCGCCCAGCTTGATCAAATCAGGGTCTGTATTAGCGGCGTGACCAAGCGCTCTAATGGTCGTTAGGTCCTCATTAGCCACTGGGTTTGTTTGATTAAACTGTTCCTTTTTGAATACCAGGAGTTTATTTTGGTTGGTTTTGTTGCGCTGCAGTTCATCGCCAACGGTTATCATGACGGTTCCTCCGCTGCCTTGCGCAACTGCGACATATTGTTCGCCATCAAGCTCAAACGTCATTGGGCCCGCAAGAACAGCGCTGTCAGACTTGTATTGCCAAAGTTTTTCACCGTCATAGGCATCATAAGCGGAAAAGGTACCATCCCAGGTCCCTTGAAAAACCAGATCTCCAGCGGTACTTAAAATGCCTCCGTTGGATGGTTTAGCGTGCTGTACCTGCCAGACCCGTTGTTTCTTAATAGGGTCCCAGGCCACTAACTCACCATAAATTAGCGCATCCATAGATGCTCTGGCTGCAACCCAGCTTTTTGGCTCACGATTAGTATTCAAATCGACGCCCGTATTCCAGCGATTCACTCGGTACATGACTTCTTCCACGGCGCTAAAGTAAGCAGGAATGTTCTGCGCTGGAATATACATAAGACCGGTTTTGGCGCTAAACGACATAGGTTGCCAGTTATGAGCGCCATAGGGAGAGGGCCAAATGTAGCTGCCGCCATTCTTTTGGTAGTCAGCAAATTTACTCTCCACAGGTCGGCCTGTTTCCATGTCGACATGTGTGGCCCAGGTGGCCTTAGCAAACTTCTCGGCTGACAGTAGCTCTCCCGTTTTACGATCTAAAACATAAAAGAATCCATTTTTGGGTGCCTGCATAATCACTGAGCGCGGCTCACCATTTATCTCTAATTCTGCTAATACTAACTGCTGTGTTGCGGTGTAATCCCAGTTATCTGCAGGCGTCACTTGATAATGCCAGACATACTCGCCAGTATCCGGGCGCAGCGCGACTATGGAACTTAGATAGAGGTTGTCGCCACCGCCAGGGCTGCGTAGATCTCGATTCCAGGGCGACCCATTACCGGTGCCGATGTAGAGTAAGTCTAACTCTGGATCATAAACCAATGAGTCCCAAGCAGTGCCTCCACCGCCACCAAGCTTATACCATTCATCGCCGCTCCAGGTTTCAAGCGCCGCCTCCAGGGCAGGGCTCTCTTGAGGTTTATTGCGGTCACCAGGCACTGTGTAGAAGCGCCATTTCATCTCGCCGGTATTAACGTCATAGGCACTAACGTAGCCGCGCACGCCTAGTTCAGCTCCACCGTTGCCGACAATAACCATGCCCTTAACAATACGTGGGGCACCCGTGACACTATAATTACCGTCAGTTGGGGTGCTTTGAATAGACCAGTTTTCTTCGCCGGTTTTCGCATCCAAGGCAATCAACCTGCCGTCTAGCGCGCCAAAGAAAACTTGCAGAGGCGCATTCGTGTTGTCTTGCCATATGGCAACACCACGGTTGACCGGGCCACAACATGTCTTGGCTAACTGTGCTTTGGGTACTTTAGCGTCGTAATGCCATAGTTCTTGTCCCGTTCGCGCATCCAGCGCGTGAACATGACTCCAGCCAGTACTCACGTAAATGACACCATTGTGAACTATGGGTGTTGCTTCCATGCCCCGTGCGGTATCAAACTTAAACGACCAGGCTAAATCCAGTTCGCCAATATTATCGCGATTTATGTTATCCAGAGGGCTAAAGCGTTGCTCCCGATAGGTCCGGCCATAGCTCAACCATTCACCACCGGGCTCGACGATAGCTTGTTGATTGACTGTTTGTGGTGTCTGAGTGGCAATAACGCTGGTGCTAAGCGCTAAGGTTAAGGCAAAGAGAGAAAACGTTCTCATGTAACTTTCCTTTAAATGTTTTTATTATTATTTTGGAGATCCATAGCTTTAGTTGTCTTTTTGTTGCAAGGCAGCTTCTACAAATTGCAGCCTGTCTTGGCCAAAAAACATTTCTCCGTCAACAAACATCGTCGGAGCGCCAAATAAACCCCTCTCAACCGCGCCCTCGGTGTTGCTGATAAGCTTTCCTTTTACCTCTGCAACCTGAGTCGACTCCAAGATTGCGGAGGCGTCTAAGCCCGCATTAGAAAGCACTTCAATAACAGTATCCATATCCCCCATATTCTTGCTGTCGACCCATATGGCATTAAAAACCGCACCAATGTAGGTTTCAAAATACCCGCTGTCTAGCGCAGCCACAGCGCCCCTCATTAGATTTAGTGTATTGATAGGGAAATGAGGGTTATTGTTTAGTGGAACATCATATAGCTTAGCAAATCGGGGAAGGTCATCCATCATCATATAACGCCCCTTCGCAGGAACCATGACGGGCGAGCTATTGCCAGATGCTTTGAATAAGCCGCCGAGAAGAACGGGGTGGTAATCAATCATACAGCCATATTGTTGTTTCAACTGCTGCAGGCGTTTATGCGCCAGGTAGGCTGTAGGGCTTCCCACATCAAAGTAAAACTCTACCGTTTTTGTCATTTGGTTTCTCCTACCATTAATGCATCTGAATAATAGTTTTATATCACACTAGAAAAGGCGGGTGTGGTTTTGTTTGAGAATCGCTGGTCATTAAATACGGGACATTACTTAGTAAAGCTGCGAGTTGCCTTCTTTACATTATGGGAATAATTGGCTTATTTGTTTTGAAATAATATCGATGCAATCCTTTTTAGAAACATCCTGTAGATCACTCAGTTTGTGCCAATAATCGAATGAGGCTAAGGCGTAGGCGCTCTGCGTACCTTGCTCTGTTAATTCGAGAATTTCAGGAATCCAATCTTCTAGCTCTTTTTGCAGACGACGCTGATTAAGGTGATAATTTTTTTGTATTATTGGGGTGTTCCACATGCGGACTTTCCCCGACAGAAAGAAATTCCTGGTTGATGCATAGCCGGTAGTGAGCTGCTCTGTGGCATGTAAGATTCTGACCTCAAGTGTGCCGGAACGATCACCGCCCACAAAGAGAGGTTTCACGCTTTCAAAGATGATGTTATTGGCGGTTTCGAAGATGCTATCCATGTCGTCAAAGTGTCTGAACACAGAGCGAATACCAACTCCCGCGCGCTCCGCGACCTGTTGCGCAGTTGGTATTAGAAAACCTTCGTCGATCAGCTTAATGATGGCCTCAATAATTAAGTGACGACTACGCTCGCTGCGCAGCAGTCTTCCGTCCGGCTTTTCGTGAGCAACTGGATTAGTCTCTTTGGATTGCGCCATGTAATAAGCCTTTAAAATAGTTTGTCAATATCACTTTAGGAAGTTCTTCAATGTATTTTGTCATATTTACGGTGTTTAAACAATCACCAGAAAACCTAAAATAGTATATATGAGAGGCATATTATAATATATAAAACAATGATTTATGGTTATATTCCAGATTTAACATTAATTATCTCTGTTGAGTTAGCCGGGAGTGATATGAGGGTACCATCTTCCCCAAGTGTGTAATTGGCAAAGATCTCTTCGACGCCTTGTAGCCATAAGGTTCCAAGACCAGGAATATCCAGTGGTGGAACAATATGATAATAAAGCAGGTGCTGAGCTTGGGCGTCACGGGCAATTTCAGCAGCCTCGACAGGGCTTGTATGATAATCAAGGACATCATGGAAAATCTTACTTCCGGACGAATTTCCTGCAGCGTCTGCCGATTCACTCATTATTGTCAAAAGTTCAGGTGAAAGAGCCTCGTGTATCAAAATAGCTCAACATTTGCATTCTTTGTCGTATCCCCTGAGATTAGGGCAGTTCGTCCTTTATAAGTAAAAAGGTAGCCAACAGCCGGAGATATGGGTTTATGGTCGACAGAAAACACCTCCACGGTAACGCCACCTTGGTCGTACACGGTCACTTTTTCGCCGTCTTCGGGGACTGCAAAACTTTTATGAGACATGCCATTACCGCTGAGTGCAGCCACGGAATTACCATGGTGAGCATGACGGTAGACCGCATCCTGCCCGTAGGCGTGGTTAAAGCCCTCAATAACTGACTCTACACCGGTTGGGCCGAATACAGGTAAGGCGTCTGTGTGCGCACCTGTTACCCATCTGGTCATGGATAGCTCACCCAGTCCATCGAAATGCGTGAGGAACACAGCTTCTATGCTTCCTGTGCTGAAACCCATTCTACCTAAATTACGTGAGCCGCCGCTGCCGGCATCGACCACAAATATTTTTTCGTTGGCTATGACCGCAACACAGGGTCCAGAACGATTACTGCTTGGCATTGGGCCGCCTGCGCCACACAGGACAACGTGCATGCCATCACCGAGATCGGCAATTTTATCGCTCGCCATCACCTTTGTTACAGCATTGGGAAGAACTTTTATGAGTATTGCAGAACGATTAACGTAACCCAAAGCAGCGATTAAGACGAGCAGTGATAGGAAAATGTAGGTTTTTTTAATAGTCATACTTTTCTCTTGCAGAGTTGATATATTGAGATAAGGATGACATGATGGCAGTATGTATGTCAATATATTCAAAAGTCATGCTAGCGTCACTTAAATCAGGCGGAGAAACCTTTTTATGTCCCAAGACAAAACTCTTACTCTTATTGGCGCAGTTCCCTCGCCATACACCCGTAAAATGGTTGCATTACTCCGATATCGGCACTTGAAGTATCGAATTATTTGGGATGACCCAGTGGCTGTTCTAAAGCGAATGAAAATAGCATTGCCAAAAGTGGCCTTATTACCGACCTGCTTAATGCTAGATGAGGCTGGAGAGATAAAAGCTGTTTGCGATTCTACGCCCATTATTCGCCGCCTTGATACTGAGTTCACTGACCGGAGAGTGATTCCTGCAGATCCCGCGTTGGCTTTCATCGATTACTTACTAGAAGATTTTGCCGATGAGTGGTGTACTAAATATATGTTCCATTATCGATGGGCCTCAGCAGAGGATGCTGACAATGCCGGTACATTGCTACCACTCTTTCAAAAGATTGATATGCCCGGCGAGATGTTTAAGCAATTTAAACCCTTGGTAACGGAGAGGCAGGTGAGTCGTCTCCATGTTGTGGGTTCAAGCGAGGTTACAGCACCTCTTATTGATGCGAGTTATAGACGGTTTTTATCGGCGATGGAATCCCATCTTGAGCAGCAACCTTTTATGTTGGGGCATCGTCCTGGTGCCTGCGATTTCGCACTGTATGGGCAGCTCACGCAGTTAGTAGGTTTCGATCCGACTTCTCGAGCTATCGCACATGACATCGCTCCTCGCGTGGTGGCATGGACTGGCTTGATGGAAGATCAGTGTGGGCTTGATCCGACTGCTGATGCTTGGAATACTTTGGAGCAGGCACCGCAAAGTTTAACTGCGCTGTTGAATGAGGTAGGCAGGGTCTATGCGCCGGCTCTATTGGCCAACGCCACAGCCCTTGATAAGGGAGATAAGACATGGCAAGCCGCCATCGATGGCAGTTTGTGGAGTCAGCAAACATTTGCCTACCAAGGTAAATGTTTAAAGTGGATTAATAGCGAGTACCAGCTCTTGAGTGCAGGAGATAAAACGAGAGTTGATGTCCTGTTGGGAGGAACAGGTTGTGAGGTTTTGCTGAATTAGGCTATATTGGACCTTAAGTTGCGGTGATTATATGAGTGAACAGTTTAAAGAGCAGGGCGGTGCGGCGACCATGGATCCGAGTGCACTTTTGCGCTGGTTAACCTCAATGGTTATGAGCCGAGTTGTGTCTACTAAACGTTTAGAGAAAAAGCGTATAAAAGCAGAGAAACACAGGCAAGCCAATAATCAGCCTCACGTTGTAGAATACTTCCATCAGGTCGATGATGGTTACAGCCATCTTGCCGCGCAAGCACTTGGAGCCTTAGCCGAAAGGTATAACATCGACTTACAATGTCATTTAGTGAGCGGGCCCATTGGTGAAAATGCGCCTGAGCCCGGCCTTTTGGTTGATCTTTCTCGATATGATGCGTCAAAAATCGCACCTCACTATGGGTTAATCTTTCCCGAAAATCGTGACGCTCCAAGCGCTAAACTTCTCGAGATGACCAAATCGATCCTCGCTGGCTTCAGTAGTCAAGATTTTGTCACTCACGTGGCCACCGTTGGCAACGCGCTTTGGTCAGGCAGTGAAACTGTGCTACAAGCGCTAGGAGAGCAGTTTGGGTCGACAACAGACAGTGAAGTTAAGGCTAAGCACGAATTAGGTAATGCACGACGAGGTTCGCTCAAGCATTATTCTGGCGCCATGTTTTACTATGGCGGTGAATGGTATTGGGGTGTTGACCGCCTTTATCATCTAGAACAGCGTCTTCACGCTCTGGGTGCGGATAGGAAACCAGATACGCCGCAAATCATGCCCAAGCAGGAAGTAAGTGTAGGGAAGCTGCGGGATAATGGGAGTCTGACCTTAGAGCTATTTGGGTCAGTCAGGAGTCCTTACACGGCCATTGTTTTTGACCGAGTCTTGGCACTGGCAGAAACCACAGGGGTTACCCTAAATGTGCGGCCCATTCTGCCAATGGTGATGCGGGGTGTTTCCGCAACCAGAGAAAAGGGTGTCTATATTTTTAGTGATGCCGCCAGAGAGGCGCGCGCATCTAATGTTCCCTACGGCGATTTTTATGACCCCATTGGCGAGCCAACACGCCGCTGTTACTCACTTTATCCCTGGGCCTGCAGTCAGGGCAAGGGTAATGCCTTGCTGTCGAATTTTTTTAGTGCGGCTTTTGCACAAGGTATCAATACAAATAATGACCGTGGTTTAAGGCAGGTGGTTGAAAATGCCGGGCTAGATTGGGCATCAGCTAAGCAAATTGTTGGTCAGGATGGATGGCAGGAGGCACTGGAAGATAATCGTTTGGCAATGTACGACAGCGGTTTGTGGGGTGCACCGAGTTTTAGGCTATTAGATGCAGATAAAAATGTTGTTCTTGCGCTCTGGGGACAGGACAGGCTGTGGCTGTTTGAACGCGAAATTCAGAATTTATTAGCTCAATAGATGTTCGTTATCAGGCTATGGAGTCTGGGTGGACATTGCATTAGTATTCATTCATAAAATAATAACCATCAAGGAGAAAGTTAAATGGTAGCAATGACCGATAGAGTAGATTTTGACGTTGATCAAGGAATTGCAGTAATTACCGTAAACAACCCGCCGGTTAATGCCTTGAGTCATGCTGTCCGAGAAGGGATTTATAATGGCGTTAAAAAAGCTTTAGATGATGACTCGGTTATTGGCGTGGTTATTTTCTGTGAAGGACGAACATTTATTGCTGGAGCGGATATTAGTGAATTCGGCAGTGCTCCTAAAGAGCCTCATCTTCCAGCCGTTCTCTCTCTTTTAGATGAATCAACTAAGCCAATAGTCGCAGCGGTTCACGGTACTGCGCTGGGCGGGGGCCTTGAGACAACGCTTTGCTGTAACTATAGAGTGGCGGTATCTGGTGCGAAATTTGGATTGCCTGAAGTCCATCTTGGCCTACTGCCAGGAGCTGGTGGCACTCAAAGATTACCGCGTATTGTCGGGGTAGAAAAAGCCTTATCAATGGTGACCTCCGGGGCACCTATTGGCGCTGCCGAGGCTCTAGAGACCGGTTTGATCAATATGATTGTCGGTGAAGATTTACGTTCAGATGCCGTTGCGTTTGCCCTTAGTAAGGCCGCTTTAGATACTCCGCATCCAAGAGTGCGCGACAACCAAAAGAAATTGCAAAGTGCCGCTGCCAATCCAGAAATATTTGCAACAGTACGAAAAATGATAGCGCGTAAAACGCGCGGATTTTTAGCACCTGAGTACAATATACGCTGTGTCGAAGCGGCTGTTTCTCAGCCCTTTGATGAAGGGATTAAGACAGAAGGTAAGTTATTCAGAGAGTTAATGGCAGGCCCCCAATCTAAGGCTCAACAGTATTTCTTTTTTGCTGAGCGACAGGCCTCAAAAGTCGATGGGATCGATAAGAATACCGCTGAGATACCGATCAATACAGTCGGTGTTATTGGTGGTGGTCTAATGGGTGGCGGCATAGCCATGAATATGGCAAATGTAGGCATTCCTGTAACCATTGTTGAAACAAGTCAGGCGGCTCTTGATAGAGGATTGGGGACGATCCGAAAGAATTATGAGAATACAGCCAGTAAGGGTCGACTTAGCGCAGAGGATGTGGAGACGCGCTGCGGTTTGATCACTGGCGCGCTCGACTTGGGTGCTTTAGCGGACTGTGATCTTATTATAGAGGCAGTTTTCGAGAATATGGCGGTGAAGAAAGATATATTTACCCGTTTAGACGGTATCGCTAAGTCAGATGCAATACTTGCTTCAAATACCTCTGCGCTTGATCTTAATGAAATAGCTAGCGTGACGGGTCGGCCCGAGTCTGTCATTGGACTGCATTTTTTCTCGCCGGCCAATGTAATGAAGCTTTTAGAAATAGTTCGCGGTGAAAAGACCGCAGATCCCGTGATAAAAAGTTGTATGGCGTTTGCTAAGCGAATTAAGAAAGTCGCTGCTCTAGTGGGTGTCTGCCCTGGTTTTGTTGGCAACCGTATATTATTTATGCGCCAACATCAGGCTAATTTGGTGGCTCTAGAGGGCGCGTCGGTAGAGCAGGTAGATAAAGTGCTGTTCGACTTTGGGTTTCCTATGGGAGCCTTTCAAATGGCTGATCTTGCGGGTCTTGACCTAGGTTGGGATAAAGCAGCTTCGGCGAGTGCGACGGTAAGGGATCGGTTGTGCGAAGCTGGGCGTTATGGACAGAAAACAAGCGCTGGGTTTTATGATTACGATGAAAGGCGAAGACCCGATCCTTCTGCTTTGGTTGCTGATTTGATCAAAGACCATGCAGCGACATCTGGTATTGATCAGCGTGATATCTCTGATGAGGAGATACTCGATCGTTGTGTCCTACCGATGATCAATGAGGGTGCTAAAATTCTTGAGGAAGGCATTGCCATGCGGGCCAGTGACATTGATGTTGTTTATGTCTATGGTTATGGCTGGCCTGTTTATCGTGGTGGTCCGATGCATTATGCCAATAGCGTGGGGCTAGATAAGGTGCTGGCGAAGTTGCGTCACTATCAGGCATTAACTGGGGATGATTTCTGGGAGCCTAGTCCATTGCTAGTGTCGTTGGCCGATAAAGGGCAACGCTTCTAGTTTGTGTTGACTGTGAACGAGTCTATAGATCGCAACTAAAGCGTCTCAGGCTCGTTATTTTCTGTCCAATCGTTACGATCAAGAGGGTATCATGAATCTTTCCGCGTTGAATGTGTTTTGTGGAGGTATCTTAAGCACAATATTATATTGGGTGATGACACCCGTTATGGCCTCAGAAGTCGATTTGTTGGCCGGGGTTTGGAAGCAATCTGGGAAGGGTATTTGGCTAGAAATCAAGTTTGATCGGGCTGAAGGAACTGGGCGGGTTGCCAGAAACGATAAGAAGCCCGCCTCTGTAGGAGAGGCTGTATTAACTGAGTTGACCTGGAATGCATCGACGGGTAAGGGACAGGGTTTGATGTATGCGCCGCAGACCAAGTCACGACACGGGGCCACTCTTGAATTGCCGAGCGGTAAACTCATGACGATGAAGGTGAAGATTGGTTTTATGAGTAAGACGGTTGAGTGGTTGCGGGTGGAGGATATTAGGCTGCCAGAAGAGTAAGCGACCATAATGCCAGATTTGGGGGCGCCTCTTTTCGGGGTATGGCGCTAGCTGGGGTGCTGGGTATTGGAGATCGATGTGATCAGTTTTTAGAATTGGGTTTAGGTTGGATATCTGAGGTTATTCTATGAAAATACTATTCATTATACCATAGATAAAGTCCCTATAGTAGACAGAAATTGCTCTACCTTGATTGCCAGAGTCACCGCGGTTGTTTCAAGAGAGAGTTTTAGTTCGAAGTAACCGATTGGGAGTGTTTTTGTGTTAAATATTATAAATCGATACAGCTTAATAGCATTAGTCATGTTAGCTTCAGGCTGCAGTCTCTTTAATGATGCTTATCAGTTAGAGTCGCGCAAGATAATTGATTATCTTCTGTCAGACATGCCATTACCACCAGACGCAGATATCCAAAAAGAACCTACGGTTATTTTGGGCACGGGAACTGGCATCGCCGGCAGAATTGTCTTGATGTCAAATCGCAGCCCTGCGAGTAATTTGGTGTTTTACGGTAACGCTACACAAGGCTCCGGCTGGGAATTAGTATCCTCTACGGTCGCTGAAGAGATTATTTTGGTTTATACCAAAGAGGGTCGTCACGCTACCATCGAAATCTTAAGGCGGAGCGACGGTATTGGACGCTTATTTGGTGGTGAAAACGATAGTCAAATTACGATTTCGGTTGTCCACCCAGGGGCGATTCAAGAACAGAACCCTTATTTAGCGCTTGATGAAAATCGTATCGAGCTTGAGGGTACGCTTGCGGGTCGTGACAGCCAATAGTCATTTTTTTAGGGTAGGGGCTTGGTTCACCTATGGGTGGCAAGCCTTGATTGAAAATTCGATTGTTTTGTCATTGTTTCTCTCCTTCGGGGCACAAATTGAAGTTATTGTAAGATCCCTCTTAAGGATGTTAAGTGGGGTGGGCGAAAGTTTGCTTTTAGCCCTATTTCTGATAGATAGCCGACACCTAGTAGTAAGTCGCGCCTCAATTATTTCCATTAGCTCACTACGCTTGCCGTCAAATGGCTCTTTTGGCCACATTTGATATGCTGTATGCTTGGCCCCTAGTGAGATCAATCGCCTAGAGGCCTCACAAAGTCTAATGAGTTATGATCAAATTGAAGGTACTGTAGCCTGATGGCCGATTTCGACGTTTTTAATGGTGATGCTGATGGGATATGCGCCTTAGTACAACTTAGGCAACTAGAACCGAGGTCTTCGGTGCTAGTTACTGGTGTCAAACGCGATATTGTTTTATTGAGCCAGGTGCAGGCGGAAGACGGAGATCGAGTTACTGTCCTTGATGTCTCAATGGCCAAAAACCGTAGTGATTTAGACCGCGTTCTTAAAAGTGGAGCAACAGTGCTTTATGTTGACCACCATGATGCTGGAGAGGTCCCAGCTTCATCATCACTGATATCTCTGATCAATGAATCTCCCAATGTCTCAACAAGTCTTTTAGTTAATCAATATCTGCGTGGTGCGCGTTTAGCTTGGGGGGCGGTTGGCACCTTTGGTGATAATCTTAAACATACCGCTCAAGGAATGCTGAAAGGTAGTAATATTAAACCTGATCAAGTCGAAATGCTCAATAAACTTGGCATCTATATGAACTATAACGGTTATGGTTCGGACTTGAGCGACCTGCACTTTCCGCCAGTAGAGCTTTATAAGCTAGTTTATGAGTATGAGAACCCTGTCGATTTTATTGTTGATAGTAATCAGCATTTTGAGAAACTTGAATCTGGTTACCATCAAGATTTTACCTCAGTTCAAGCCCTGGCTCCGTTAAGAGTTAATAAGAGTAATGCTGTCTATATGCTTCCCGATACTCCATGGGCTAGGCGTGTGAGCGGTGTATTTAGCAATGACTTGACCAATAGGTACCCTGATCGTGCTCATGCAGTGCTGACCGAGAAGTCAAATGGGGGCTATTTAGTAAGCGTTAGGGCGCCACAAGCTCTGCAGTCAATTCCCTACGGGTGGCGGCAGGGAGGCTGCGGCGGGTATCAATGACCTTGCGGCTAACCAGTTAAGTACATTCATCGATAAATTTGAACAAACCTATCAGTCCTGCTAATTTACCGGCCTGACGATATTATTTTTTAGGAGTCCGTTTTGGAGGAAATTCGTCCATTTTCTGTTCTAGGCATACAGCAAGTCGCCATTGGGTCTGATAGTAAGGCTAAGCTAAATGAATTTTGGGTGGGTCTGCTTGGTCTTGAGTATAAAAGCGCTTTTGTCAGTGAAAGTGAAAATGTTGATGAAGATATCTGTTTGATGGGCTCTGGCGACTTTGCGGTGGAGGTGGACTTAATGCAGCCGCTT
>LWDU01041666.1_pt1 | contig 21649 bp, 18 predicted proteins | sample 727161 | NCBI WGS metagenome assembly LWDU01 (sample SAMN04566230, study PRJNA314399) | hydrothermal vent metagenome | isolation source: deep sea hydrothermal plume seawater | place: Mexico: Gulf of California, Guaymas Basin | collected 2004-07-11
AAATGCTGAGCAGAATCGGCTCGCTGATTCAAACTTGGCGAACCCAAGCATTGGATAGTAACGCTGCTTGATTCCTCGATGATTCTGCTCAATACGATTGTTCAGATACTGATTGTGGCGATGTAAAACCTTACGGCCAACGATCCAGCGAATTGCCTTCGTGTAGGTAGGATGTTTATCTGTCGTCATCCGTAACGGTTTCCGCCCTGCGCTATCGATTAGCCGCCGCAAAAACCGCCGAGCTGCGTGCTTGTCTGTGTTTTCACTTAGCATCGAATCGAGTAGGTTTCCTTCTCGATCTACGGCTCTATAGAGATAGCGCCAACGACCACTGACCTTGATGTAAGTCTCGTCCAGATACCAGGGATTACCAGCGACTCCACGACGTTTCGACCGAAGATTCTCGCTCACCAGCGGTGCAAACTTGAACTCCCACACTCGTATCGTTTCGTAGCTGACTTCGAAACCTCGTTGCGAAAGTAGTTCGGCGACGTCGCGGAATCCGAGCTTGTATCTCAATCGCCAAAGAACAGCGAGTAAGACGATATCTGTCGGGAACTGTAAATCGTTGAACGGCGTGGCTGAACGCTCGTTGAAACGCCTACTGCAGTCACGGCAGCAGAAAGTTCGATAGCCAAGTGCGGTTCGATGTTTTCTCTTCGAAATGGACGTGGACAAGCAGCGTGGGCAGGACATGAGCAAGATCTCCTCAGCAAGTGAGGAATGATGCTATTCTGCCCCGACGCTGAGTTCTGACAGAACCCCGTGCCACGGCCTGTGTCGCGCAAATACCGGTCGAGCCTTGCTACGAATTCACCCTCATCGTCCATCGTTCCTGCGGCCGTGCTCGCGCCGAAACTGTATGCCGTAATCATGCCTGGAAACGTATCTCCTAAATAGCTGTTTGAATGCCCGGTGCAACCGCACTTGTGAGTGTCTCGACGCCGCTTTCAGTGACCAGCACCGTGTCGCTCGAACCGATTGCCCCAACGCCTTTTATCCTCATGGTGGTGATCAGGTGGAACACCATCCCCGCCTGAAGAGGACGCTCTTCATCGACGTTTATCGAGAAGATATCGCCCTCGTCCCAACCGGGCGGGAAGGCAATTCCAATTCCGTAGGCGATCCGGCGACCCTGCTTGTATCCGATATCAGCGTCGTCAATCACCGAGCGTCCGGCTTCGAAAACTTCCCGAGCGGGCACTCCCGGGCTCATCAGGTTTTTGGCGGTTTCGAGCGCTTTTGTTGCCACTTCGCCGGCACGAATAACGATTTCTGGGGGATCGCCAACATAAACGCTTCTCGTATGGGCGGCGTGATATCGCTGCGCACAGCCCGGTATTTCAAGAAACACCAGCTCGTTGGGCAGAATTTGTCGGGGAGACCAGGTTGCGTGTACAAGTTCGGTACGTGGACCCGATGTGATGAACGCAGGAAGCCCTGTGTAGACCGATCCGACACGGTCGAGTGTTGCGTGAACCGCAGCCGCGACGTCCAGCTCGCTCGCACCGGCCTTTACCGCGGCGATACCCGCTCTCATGCCATGTTCGGAATACTGGGCGGCTTCTCGCAGGTACTCGATTTCCTTTGGTGATTTGTTAAGTCGGCATGCCTCGATTAGTCCGCTGCCATATTTGGGTGCAGCCTGAGGCAACCGGTTCGCTATGCGGTTGTGTAGATCGACCGACAGGTATCTGGATTCTGTTTCGAACCCGATATTTCCATGGTCAAGACCAAGTTCTTTGATGACATCCGAAGTGACCAACGCCCAGTCTGATGTGTCGGGGTAGAGTCGCGCATCGTCGATCCAGCAGAATTCAGATATCAGCGATGCTTCGTGGGGCGGGGCGATGAATATGGGATCGGCGCTCAGGGGAAGAATGAGTGCCTGGTGCCAGTAATAGCCGGGAGTTTGGTAGCCCGTCAGATAGAAGATGTTTTCGGGTCCGTGAACTATCAGTGCGTCGAGTTCGTTCGTCGCCATGCGCTCTCGAACGGCCGCGATCCTGCTGGCGAGTTCGTCTGGCGAAAAAAGTTGTACTCGTGGAGTTGCCATTTACTACATTTCAGTGTTGGTTGAGACAGAGCCGGGCACATCATAGCGAACTCCTGCCGCACACATTCGCAAACCGAATTGCACTTGTCGCGCCATCCCGAAGCACTCCCTGGCGGCGGGTCGGGCGGCCAATCGTGTGGCAGTATCGAAATACAGGGGAAGGTTTATGGGCCGATAGGCCGGCTGTGGAAAGCCAAGTGGGGCGAAACGGGTGTGAAAGTGTCGAAAAAGATACTGATAGTCGAAGATGAAGCAGATATACGAGTTGCATTGATTGCATGGTTCGAGGACGAAAGCTTCGAGACCGCCGAGGCAGACAACGGCATCGCTGGTTTGCTTGAGTTCGAACGGTTCCGCCCCGATATTGCGCTGCTCGATATGAGAATGCCGGGCATGACTGGCGTTGAACTCTGCCGCAAAATCCGGTGTTTTTCTCGGGTGCCCCTCGTGATGTTCACTGCCGATGATGACCTTCATGAGGTCGAGGCGGCTATCGCAGAAGGTGCCACTGATTACGTTCTCAAAAACAGTGGTATCGACGAACTTACCGACCGGATCACTGAACATTTGGCTATTGGGAGGCAGCATCTGAGCGTTTTGGAATTCGAAGATGCGGTTCCTGCGAACGTGTTGGCGAGTCTTTCTGGCGTTGGTGGCGGTGTTTCGGCTGGCACCGGGCAGGCCGTTGAGATCGACACTGATGGCGATCTTGGTGTTGATTCACCTTCTGCTGATGACCTGTGGACGTGGAGCGGTGAGTACTTCGGTTTCAGGGAAGGTACCGAACTCTGGACGTTTGAAGGATGCCATGTGGGGCGGTTCCGCAGAGGTTACGATATTTATCGACCGGATGGTCTTTATATGGGCGAGGTGATAGACGGCCGACTGATTATCGATTGGCACAAAACTGCTCGTCGAGCCAGTTCGTTTTCGCCTTCTGCAGATCGAAGTGGACATCACAGATTCGACGACCGAGAGCGGTTCGACATGCAGATCGGGTTCAAGGATTTTCCCGGTGTTGATGCGACGATAAGATGAGCTCATTCAAGACGAATTTGGTGGGCTGTCGGATATCGAGAAAGTAATTTGATGAAGATCGCCGACCTCAAAGGTTTGGGACCCGCTACTACCGAGCGACTCGAAGGAGTTGATATCGGGACAGCTGAACGGCTGGAAGTAATCGGGGCCGTTGGGGCGTATCAACTGCTTCAGCGAGCCTATCCAGGGTGGGTGTCACTTAATGCATTGTGGGGTATGCAGGCGGCACTGATGGAGATCGATTGGCGCGAGTTGTCAACCGAGATCAAAGAGCAACTACTGGACGAACTGGCGGAGTTGATTTTCCGGTCGGAAGAGTCGAACTGCTGGTGCGTCTTTCCAGATGATCGCTACTATTCTGGCCCTTCTATTTCTCGCTCCATTTGCAGGCGAACAATCCTGATCTCTTCGTAAGAGTAGTCATCGCCAAGCTCTTCTTTGATCGGCGCCAGATACCCGTTCTCGTTCGATCTGAGTACGGATTCGATGGCCGTAATCCGTTCAGGGGAGGGTAGTAACGGTTCAAGATTGAAATCAGCGTCTGCTCGTCCTATTTTCTCAAGATGACTCAGGATCGTCTGGGCGCCGAACCCACGTTCCGATGAGATTTCATCGACGCTGAATCCTTCTGCAAACAAGCGTTTCGTCTCCGTGAGGCTTCTACTCAATGCCGAACGGGCACGTTTTTTACCAGGCTTCCTGAGTCGACCGCCTACCTTAGGCCTTGGTGAAAGATCATGCTCTTCGCAGTACTCAGAAATCAGTGAAATGAACCGGTCGGCAAACTGGTCTAGCTTTGCTGTGCCAACTCCGGTGATCGTCCCAAACAAGTCGTGGTCGTTAGGGAAGTAGTAGGCCATCTCCCGAAGTGAGACGTCTCCAAAGATCACAAACGCAGGCACGTTTCGTTCCTGTGCGATCTGCTTCCTGAGTCCGCGTAGCAATGCAAACAACTCGCGGTCGTATTCGAGGTTCTTGCTGCGTGAGCCGTCTCGAGGCTCCCGACTCGATGGCACTTCTGCACTTTGCGGCATTCGAGCGAGCTTCAGCGTGGTTCGTTCAGTCAACAAGGCCCGACCCGCCGCCGTGACAGAAACCGTGTGGTACTCACCAAGAGAAACCGCAACCAACCCTTCGTCCTGGAGCAGTCCAAACATCTCACGTAACTCGGAATCCGAAGATTCCGAAGCAATGCCGTGGACCGTTAACTGATCGTGTTGAAGCTCACGAATTCGCTTTGCATTCGAGCCACGAAGAACATCGGCGACATACTTGATTCCAAACCGTTCTCCAGTGCGAATAATTGCCGAAAGAATTTTCTGGGCGATTTCGGTAGCGTCGAACTCCTCTTTCACCGCAAGACAAACATCACACCCGCCACAATCGTCGCCACCGGATTCTGGCACCCACTCCTCGCCGAAGTAGTTCAGCATGAACTGACGTCGACACGACCGCAGCTCGCAGTAATCGACCATCTTTGCCAGCTTTTCAGCAGCATGATTACGTTCGTCAAGATCCTCTATCTGGTTGATGAAAAAGTCCTGCTTTACCTTGTCGCCAAACGTGTAAAACAGCACGCACTCGCTCGGAAGGCCATCCCGACCAGCACGGCCTGTCTCCTGGTAGTAGGCCTCGACCGTTTTTGGCAGGTTGTAATGAACCACGAGTCGCACGTCGGGCTTGTCGATGCCCATCCCAAACGCAATCGTCGCTACGATCACGGAGATCTCGTCTTTGATGAATTTATCCTGAGTCGCACGGCGCACAGGATTGTCGAGTCCTGCGTGGTAAGGAGCGGCCGAAATGCCAACAGATACCAGATCGGCAGCAAGCGCTTCGGTCTCTTTGCGAGAAAAGCAGTAGATGATCGCCGACTCGTCCTTATGGCGATCGACCAGCTCGACCAACGAACCGAACGATCGTAGTTTCGGCTTTACTGTGTACGACAAATTGGGTCGATTAAAGCTTGATACGAACGACTTGCCACTCTCGATCCGAAGCTGGCTGGCGATATCGCCACGGACCCTCTCCGTGGCGGTGGCGGTAAGCGCAATAACCGGAACTCCCGGCAGCAGGTCACGTACGTTTTTTAAGTTGCGGTAATCGGGTCGAAAATCGTGACCCCACTCCGAAATACAGTGCGCTTCGTCGATTGCAATAAGACTGGGCCCAGCGGACTCCATGAAATTTCGAAAGCGCGGGGTAGCCAGTCGCTCGGGAGCCACGTAGAGAATCTTCACCTCGCCCTGTGCGGCGCTGGTCAGAACCCCCTCGTTTTCCTGCGGCGTTAGCGTGCTGTTCACGAACGCTGCTGGAATGCCGTTTGCCTGCAACCCATCGACCTGATCCTTCATCAAGGCGATCAGGGGCGAAACCACCATCGTGTAGCCATCCTGACACAGCGCAGGGAGCTGGTAACAGAGTGATTTCCCGCCGCCGGTCGGCATGAGAACCAGCGAGTCGTTTCCCGCCAGCACATTAGAAACAATCTCTTCCTGCAACGGAAGAAATCTATCAAAACCGAATCGGTTTTTTAGAACTGAGGTAATTTCGGGCCGAGCAGTGGTCATAATCAATTTGCGAGTGCCGCCATTCAGAGCCCTAGTAAACGGAATGAATCATCGGACGGCTGGAGTGTGGACTATATCCTCATCATCTCCAAAGCCACATGGCGGAGTTACGGCTTTGAGAATATCGGGGAATTCTCTCTAAATCCCGGCGGCGATGCGTGTTAGTGGCGCCTTTTGTTAGCACTTCTTATCTTGTTTTGGTCGCAGACCCCGCTCCGCAAGATTCGACAGCGTAAATCACCGCCCGGGCATAACCGTCTCGTTTACATTTTGATCGATGGTTAACAAACACGGCACCGAGATGGAACCGCCTGTGCTCGTAATGGCAATCCAACCTCGGTGCCGATTTTTTTATACGACCTAACTTCAGCTAAAAGCTACTGCCGGGCGCCGCCCGTTGCCGTACTGGACCTGAATCGCCTCCCTGACAATTTGGTTGGCGATTTCAGTGTCCGACATTTCCTATCGCCCAGTCGATCATCAGCATGACCGTACGATTTCCTGCGCAGGCAGCAACGGCCTGTTCAGCAGTTGAAACTTCTATTACGTGGAGTGAGGTGTTCACTCGTTCTACGACTTCCTTTTGGAAGGCTCGTTTTTCTGGATCTTCGTGCGCGATTACGACTACAAACGGTCGTATACCGTCTCTGAGAGGTGCTCTGAGCGAGGCCATTGGCGTTTTGGACTTCGAGTCATCTGCGCCTTCTTCAGTAGAAGACTCTGCGTCTTCGTCGTCACTCTCAGCAGTCGCTTCAGGTTCTGTCGATTCGCCTTCTTCATCTTCATCAGAAGGAATGGCGCGGGCGACGATTTCGGCAATAGTCGAGCTTTTCACGATGTAGTCGCTGGCTCCAGCTGCTACGGCCGCCTGAATATCTTCAGGATCTTCGCTATCGCCACACACGACGATTCGCCCTGGAACGTGTGGCTTCAGGTCCTCGATCATCTGCGTGGTTGTCACGCCGGGCACCTGATCGCTAACCAGTACAAGATCTGCTTCAAATGCTTTTGCTCTAACGATTCCGTACTTGGCATCGCCAACAATTCGCGTTTCGTGTCCTGCATTAACCAGTGTCCGACCCAGCAGTGAGGCAAAACTTGAATCGGCATCGATTATCAGAACTTTGAGCATTTGGTGCATCTTCCCCGATCGACTGGTTGGGTTGGTGCTAGGTTACGAACAATTCCGAAACTGAGTACGGGCACCCACGTGAAACGTTAAATTCAGAATATGAGTGAACCGATTGCGATGAGTACGTAAAAACACGGGTGTTAGTACAAGCTAACCACAATCTATTTCGCGTACCGAGGTGTGGATGCTGGCTGTTAGGGACCGAATCGCTCGGTGCGCACGTCGTTGTGGCCCATGCCAACATCGAGCAGGTAGTTGCCGATTGATTCGACAAAACTGCTGCCTCCGCAAACATAGTCTCGGTCGGGCAAGTTGTTTTCGCCAACAAGCTGAGAAATCGACTGATCGACCATCGCTTTGTCGATGCGCCTGCTTTCACCACGCCAGTCATCTGGAACGCCTCGTGTGAGAGTAAGAATCAGGGCGAGATTCTGGTCTGCATCCGCCATTCTCTCGAGCTCGTCTTTATAGAGGATGTCGGGCTCATTGCGTGCGCTGAACATCAGTAGTGCCGGAGCAGTGCTGTTAGAGGAGGCGTGATGTCGAAGCATCGACATGATCGGAGCGATGCCTGATCCGCCGGCGATAAACAGCACTGGTTTTGTAATCATCGGAAGCCAGGTGAAATGGCCGCCTATCGGACCGCGCAGCTCGATTTTGTCTCCCACTTCTACGAACTCGTGGAAGTACGACGAAACCTCGCCGTCTGTGATCAGTTCAATCGCAAGCTCAATCGAACCCGGGTCGTCGGGCGACGATGTGATCGAGTAGCTCCGCTGGGCCTGGTATCCGTCGGGAGCAGTAAGTCGCAGGTCGTAATATTGCCCGGCGAAAAAACCTGCCTTCGCTCGTTCATCGGGAAGATCGAGAGTGAACAGTTTCACCCGCGTCGATTCATCGTCAACTGAACTTACGGTGGCGATTTGCCACTCAGCACCGCCATCTCGAGAACGTGACGTCGCCAACGTTAGTCGCCTGTGTAGCGCTGTTCGCGCCAGGGATCGCCGTACATGTGGTAGCCGTATCGCTCCCAGAATCCCGGAGAATCCTGATCCATGAACTTCAGGCTGCGAACCCACTTGGCCGACTTCCACAGATAAAGATGTGGGATCAACAGACGCACAGGCCCTCCGTGCTCGGGTGCCAGAGGTTCGCCATCGTATGTGTGCACCAGCAAGCCCTTGCCGTCGATAACGTCGGCAGCTGGCACGTTCGTTGTGTACCCGCCGTCGCAATGCGCCATCACGAACCCTGTTGGTACTTCGACTCCCGCATCGTTGAGCAGTGTGTCGATAGTTACGCCGCGCCAAGCGGTATCGAGCTTCGACCACTTGGTTACGCAGTGCAGATCGGTGTGAAGATCTGTTTGCGGCAGGGCGTTGAGGGCATCCCACGACCAGCTACCAACAGTGTTGCCTTCAATTTCGATCGAAAATCCCCACGTAGCCGTGTCGACTCTCGGCGTTGGGCCCGCTGAAAGTACCGGGAAACCATCTTCCAGATACTGCCCGGGTGGAATGGGCCGAGGTGGCTCTGGTCGTCGGCGTCCGAAGAATTTGTTGTTGATCAAGTGTCAGCCCGCGTTACGTTAAAGAAAATCGAAATTACACGATCAGCAAAGTTTACTGACCTTTTGGGGGAATCAATTCACGCAGTATATTGACGGCATTCCGCAGCGACAGACTATTTAGAACGTTAATAGATGGAGAATTGAAGATGGTATTGAGCAATTCACTGACCGGGAAAACTGCAATCGTAACTGGCAGTGGCAATGGGATAGGCCGGGCGATAGCCATGAGGTTTGCAGCCGAAGGCGCAAGAGTTACGGTTGCCGAAATCGAGGACGATGCCGGCAGGGAAACTGTCGAATTGATCACTCAGGCTGGTGGCACCGCAATTTTCAGTCATACCGACACCACCGATTCTGCAGCTATTAAAGCAACGGTGGAAGCTACCAAACAGGCTCACGGGGGAATCGATTTGCTGGTGAACAACGCGGCGGCGTTCGTGTTTGGAAAGATTGAAGATATTACGCAGGATGACTGGGCGAAAGTCTTCGGTGTAAACGTGATTGGTTATGCCAACTGCGTGCAGCAGGTGTTGCCATCTATGCGCAAGCAGGGTGGCGGGGCGATCGTGAATATCGCTTCGGTTTCTTCCTTTATCGCTCAGCCGGCGTTCATTCCGTACAACGCGTCGAAAGGCGCGGTTGCGCAGCTCACACGCTGTCTGGCACTCGACCTTGCCGAAGACAATATTCGGGTCAACGCGGTCTGCCCGGGCACTATCCACACGCGTGCAACTGACCTACATATTGATTCACTGGATCTAGACCCCGATGAGGCACTCAAAGAGTTCGGGCAGACTTCGCCGATGAAGCGCGTCGGCAAGCCCGAGGAAATCGCATCGGGAGTGCTGTTCGTGGCTTCCGAAGAGGCATCGTTTATGACCGGTGCGCAAATAGTTATTGATGGCGGAGCCACTATTGACTAGCCAGGGTGGCTAAACGCGTCTGATTGGGTGAATTACTGCTGACAAACGCAGCAATTGTGGGTGCGTATAGTTGCGTTTTGGTGTGTAGGAAACACGTATGTAGGAACAACACACACATGTAGTTGTGCAGAGTTCGACATCGGTGGCGTTGTCGGGGTTCTAATCTAAGTACATGCAGCAAAAGTTTTACTCGAACCGGCCCAGATAAGCAACATGGAGCGGTGGCGATTGAAGTGGCGATTATTGCTATCGCCGGATTCATCGTTGCAGTACTGGGCTCATTGACGTTACCTGGATCTTCTTTTCTCGTTACAGAGAGCGGAGAAGCCGTGGTTAGAGACGACTTCACCAGTTCTGCCTCACAACTAACTCTTCGAACGGGAGTGGTGGCTGAAAGTGGTGAAGTTGATGTTGATGCCAACGACGTTATATTGCTCAGTGGTGTCGATGAACTGGCGGTTGCCAAACTGATATTCATGGTTGAGGTCGCCACCGATGTTGTGGTCGATCTAACACCGCCAAACACCGTAGACGATACTCAGGCCGATCCCGACGCGAGCGGACTTTCCCCAAGCATATATATCACTGTCAGTTGGGATGAATTCACGTCGAATAACACGCAGTGGACCGTTGATTTCGCTGGCGATACCAACGGCGACTACTTCCTGGAAAAGGGCGAGCGCGCAGAGGTCACTGTGTGGCTCCAGCCCTATGACGGAATTAATGTCCTGTACGACCTTGGTTCCGGTACATCCGACGGTTATGCCGATTCCGCTGCCGAGCTACTCCAGCAACGCGACAACTTCGTAGTTGAGGTTAATGTTGCCGGATCGACATCACTTTCGTTCCAGCGAACACTGCCACTTGAACTGGGAACTTCCGACCTACTTGATTGATCCAGTTTGATCGATTGCCCATTCGCCCCAGTTGGATATTAGGTGTGTAACACCGCGCAGATGGCAGGTAACCGGTTGGTGATCTGTGCGGATACGGGTGACCATTGTGATCATGAATTAGTTCGAGTCGGTGTTACGTATTGTGGATCAGGTCGAGCAAAATCATGGCACGAAGAGTTATTCGACACCTACGACCATCAGGAACGCGAGTAGTTCGCAGATCCAAAAGAGCTGCGGCTCCTGAAGCTGCGTCAGCGCAGCAGGCACGTCCGGCCGAACCTGAACGCTCACCCGTACTTATTGCAACATCTAAGGGTGTGCGCAACCTGATCCTGCCAAAACTGTCCATGATGAACGACGTTTCTCTGGCTGGTCTGGCTGATAGCCCCGAATCCTCGTTCAAGATGTTGGTGCAGGAGCGCCCCGAAGTTGTAATTCTCGACATGGACTTCGGTGGCGATTTTATTGGGCTCGACACCGCAAAAACTATGCAGAAGACGAAAGTCCGCGCGGCTATCGTAATGCTGGTTCCTGAGCTCGATCCCGAGCAACTCAAGCCCTACGCACGACGCTTCGGTTCATCCTGGAGTTATCTCAAGAAAACCACTTCGGGTAGAGTCGACGTTCTGGCGATGGTTCTGAAGTCAGCCGTTCGCGGCGTTCAGTGGATCGAACCGGAATTAATCAGACCTCTGCAGGCGCTCTGCAAAGTGGCTGACGAAGCTCGAGATTTGGAAGCCAGACGCTCGACAGCTGAACCTGCTATCGTCAGGTCACCTTCAACGATCAAAAATGCACAATTCGGTGAACCGAAAACCCCTGTGAATTCTGAAGACGGTGAGCTGAATCTGACTGAAGAAAATCCTGACGAAATTGCACCCGGTATCAAGACGCAATCAACCAACGAAGCTGAAACAGACGATCTGAAAATTTCGTCAGTATCTGTCGGGCACGGTGGCGTCGGTCAGAACGTCGGAAAAGTTCGCCGCACCGGGTAACGCCGACAGGGCAGAGTCCTTACAAAGCTACGACTACGCGCCGGGTTATACGCGCCCTGAGCCCGTTGGCGAACCGTTGGTTTGCATCGTTTCTTTTAGGCGATATCTGGCAGGTGCTCTATCAGGAACAGCACCATGCCAACGGCTAACAACGCTAGAGCCACCAGGTTCAGCATCCTGAGCATCAGGAACTTCGGTAGGTGTTTTAGTAGATATGCCGCACCGAGCAGGCCCCACATCGCTGTGTTGATCAGCTTTCCGTCGGCATTGAACGACGTTAGCGCAAGGATCAGGAAGATCAGTGCACCTGCGAATCCGTAAATCGAAGGCGTGTATATGAAGGGCATAACTTGTCTTTCTGTTCGTGTTCCTGATCCTGATTTTGGCTACAACCAGCTTTGTCTCGACGATTCTCTAGCCTGATTCGCCCAAATGAACTGAACTGCGATCAACTTACCAGTTTGTAATCGATCCGTCGTTCCGGCGAAGCCGCGCTGGCCATCCCTGCGGATCTACAGCAGCACTCTCGGCAGCATCGATATCGAACTCGACTCCCAGTCCCGGTGCGTCAGTGCACCACGAGTAGCCATCGGCCCACTCGATCTGCTGTGGAAATAGTTCGGTCGCGTAAGAGCCGGGACGTCGAGGCATTTCCTGCACCCCGACGTTAGTCGAAGCCATGCACAACGCAACACAGGCCGCGGCCGAGACAGGCCCGAGCGGGTTGTGAGGAACAATGTCGATATAGTGCGTTTCGGCCCAGTGCGTTATCTTCAGCGCCTCAGTCAGGCCGCCAACAATGCACAGGTCGATTCGGGCGTAGTCGATCAAGTCTTCCTCAATCACTTCCCGGAACGGCCATTTCGAAGCCCACTGTTCACCGGCGGCAATCGGCAGGTTTACCTGTCGGCGCAGGTTTCGGTAGCTTCCTCGATTTTCAGAACGTATCGGATCTTCAATGAAGAACGGCTTGAACTGTTCCAGGTCTTTACACATTTGCACCACGTGAGCGGTATCGAGACGCGTGTGAACATCTAAAGTCATCTGAATATCCGGCCCGACAGCTTCTCGCACAAGGCCCATCTGCTCGACAGCAATCTTCATCGATTCGACCGGCTCAAGCGTGGAAATCCCCGATGCTTCGAACTCTCCACCAGTTTCAGGCTGACCCCACCTAACGAACTTCCACCCGGCCTCAACAGCTGCCACCGAGTTGGCAACCAACTCATCGATAGTCTTGCCCTGGGTGTGCGGGTAGCAGACGACCTTATTGCGAACCGGGCCACCCATGATCTTGTACGTCGGCATGTCCACCGACTTGCCCTTAATGTCCCACAGCGCAATGTCGATCGCTGAAATAGCGCATGTGTACACCTTGTCGGCAGGGAAGAAGCCAGAACGGAACATTTCCTGCCACAACCGCTCGGTCTCCCACGGGTCCGCACCGATAACCAGTTCGGCCAGATGATCGATCGCCGAGCCAATTGCCCGACCCCAGTTGCGAATGCCAACTTCTCCCAGCCCATGATGCCCGGCATCTGTATCGACTCGAACAATCATGTAACCGCGACCGGCTTCATCCTGCACCGAGAAGCTTCTGATCTGTGTGACTTTCATAGTTCGTTTATCTCCAGAAATCTTTAGTTATTTCTCGGTTTACCAGTTGTTTTTCGCGCCATCAGGCAGACGCAAAGTTAGACCCATGCTCTGTGGATTCACATATGCGCCTTCCGCGGCGTCGATGCTGAAATCGACTCCCAGTCCGGGTACGTCTGCGCACCATGAATATCCGTCGTCCCACTCGATCTGGCGCGGGAAAAGTTTGGTGTCCGACGATCCGGGGCGTCTGGGCATTTCCTGAGCCCCAACGTTTGTCGAAGCCATGCACAGCGAAACGCAGGCGGCGGCGGAAACGGGTCCGAGTGGGTTGTGAGGAACGATGTCGATGTAGTGGGTTTCGGCCCAGTGGGTGATTTTCAGCGCTTCAGTTATGCCGCCCACAATGCAAAGGTCGATTCGGGCGTAGTCGATCAGGTCTTCTTCAATAACCTGCCTGAACGGCCATTTCGATCCCCACTGCTCGCCAGCGGCGATTGGCAGGTCGATCTGTTGTCGCAAATTTCTGTAAGCCCCGGGGTTCTCGGAACGCACAGGGTCTTCAATAAAGAACGGCTTGTACTCTTCCAAATCCCTGCACAACTGGGCCGATAAAGCAGGTGTCAGGCGTGTGTGAATATCGAGACACAGCTGCGTCTCCCAGCCAACGGCATCACGCACAGCCGAGAACGATTCAACGGTCTTGCGCATCGATGCCAGCGGATCAAACACGCTTACGCCGCTTTCAAACGGAGCAGTTTCGAGCTGGTGCCATCGAAGGAACCTCCAGCCGTCGTCTTGTAACTGTTTAGCGCTGTCGACCACATCTGGAATATCCATTCCCCGTACGTGGGCGTAGGACACAACCTTGTCCCGAACCGGCCCACCCAGAAGCTTGTACACGGGCTTGTCGACCGACTTGCCCTTGATGTCCCAAAGCGCAATGTCAATCGCTGAAATAGCGCACGAGTAAACCGTGTCGGCTGGGAAGAATCCCGATCGGAACATCTCCTGCCAGAGTCGCTCGGTCTCCCACGGATCAGCACCGGCCACAAGTTCTGAGAGATGTTCAATAGCGTGGGTGATTGCCACGCCCCAACCGCGAATCCCGATCTCACCGAGTCCGTAAATCCCGGCATCGGTATCGACCCTGACGATGAAATATCCTCGGCCCGACTCGCCCTGCACCGAATAGCTCTTGATTTGGGTTACTTTCATATCGATGTGTTTTCCAAAAATCCTCGTTTGATTAGTTGACTACCAGTTGGTGAATGCACCATCGGGCCGCTTGAAAGTTATTCCAACGTGCGAGGGTTTTACGTAGTTGTCTTCGGCAGCTTCAATGCTGAAATCGACACCGAGACCGGGAACGTCGGCGCACCATGAGTAGCCTTTGTCCCACTCGATCTGCCGGGGGAAAAGCTTGGTGTCGAGCGAACCGGGGCGTTTTGGCATTTCCTGAACGCCGACGTTGGTCGAAGCCATGCACAGCGTAACGCAGGCAGCCGCCGAAACAGGGCCAAGGGGGTTGTGAGGAACGATGTCGATGTAGTGGGTTTCGGCCCAATGCGTGATTTTCAGCGCCTCTGTGATACCGCCCACGATGCACAGGTCGATTCGAGCGTAGTCGATCAGGTCTTCCTCGATAACCTGCCTGAACGGCCACTTCGATCCCCACTGCTCGCCGGCGGCGATCGGTAGGTTGATCTTCTGTCGCAGGTGTCTGTAGGTACCGGGATTTTCCGATCTTGCAGGGTCTTCAATGAAAAATGGCTTGAACTCTTCAAGATCACGGCACATTTGAATGGTCATTGCGGGGTCGAGTCGGGTGTGTACGTCGAAACACAGCCCAACATCCCAACCAACGGCGTCTCGAACTGCAGCGAATGATTCGACAGATAACTTCACCGACTCAAGCGGGTCGAAAGTCATTGGGCTTGGTGATCCGAATTCTCCAGTTTCCATCTGGTGCCAACGGAGGAATTTCCAACCCTCGTCGATGTGACGTTTGGCGCTTTCTACGAAATCTGGAACCGACTTGCCCTGGGCGTGCGGGTACGAAATCACTTTGTCGCGCACCGGACCGCCAAGCAACTTGTAGACAGGCTTGTCGACAGATTTGCCCTTGATGTCCCACAGGGCGATGTCGATAGCTGAAATTGCGCAAGAGTAGACCGTGTCGGCAGGGAAGAACCCTGAACGGAACATCTCCTGCCACAGGCGTTCGGTCTCCCACGGGTCGGCACCGACCACCAGCTCTGACAGGTGTTCGATTGCGTGGGTTATCGCCACTCCCCACCCTGAAATGCCGATTTCACCGAGTCCGTAGTGTCCGGCGTCGGTATCGACTCTGACGATGAAATATGCTCTGCCAGACTCCCCACGAACGGAGTAGCTTTTTATTTGGGTTACTTTCATTTCATCTTTCGTATTTTCTGGTAATTTATGAGCCCGGAACCTACTATCCGAAACCGAGATTCGGCGGCAGTGTAACTCTCATAAGGTGGTCTGCGCGAACTTAATCATGTCGAATGAATCTCATTCGAGAAATGTTGGTTACGCTGACGGGAGGAACTATGGCGATATCTATTGGTCAATCGGCAAGCAGGTCGATGACTGTTACGGGCGAGATTGTGAAGCGCTATGCGGAGTTGACCGGCGACTTTAATCCGCTGCATTTCGACGATGAGTTTGCGGCGAAAACCAGATTCGGCCGGTTCATTTCTCAGGGCGGAATCGCTGCTGGGTTGGTTCATGCACTGGTTGCCATGGACATGCCCGGAGCCGGCACGGTGATCACCGTGCAGCACTGGAACTTCGCGGTTCCGGTGTATATCGGCGAGTCTGGCAGAAATCAGCATCGCTGAAAAATTAGCAACCGCTCTCGCCGGTGCTCAAGCAGAGGCCCCCGGCTCTGCAGAGGCAGCTGGAGCCGCAACGACTATCGCTAAAACGATTCACGCGGGTCTTTTTGGTATCTACCAAGCAGCAACCTACGTTGCATACCTATCGCTGATTCCGATCGGCGGCGGGCTGGCGATCAGTGGAATCGTTCGTAAAGAGTTCGGTTGGGTCATCTCACTGATCGGACTAGTGACAGTGATTCTTGTATCGATATTCCCGGCCAAAACAGAAGAGGGATACATGATCTTCGGAATCATGGCCGTCATCTGGGGAATAACCTTCTTGGCAACGGGACTACAAATAGCCCGCCAAGATATGGACTAGCTAGCCAGCTAGGTTTTAGATAACCAAAAGGGGCGCACCGCTAAGGTGCGCCCCTTTCATTGTTAACTGAACAATCGGTCCTGCCCAAAACCCGGCTAGCGGGCCGGCTAGTCAGTGAAGTAGCTGCCGCCGTTGGGTGAGATGGTCTGGCCTGTCATGTAGTTCTGTTCATCAGAAGCCAGCATGACGGCGATCGAAGCAACATCATCGACCTGACCCGGTCGCTTGAGCAGTGTCAGTGCAACCACTCCGGCTCCACCTCCAGATGCCAGCTCTTCGCGTGTCAGATCAGTCTCGATGATCCCCGGTGAAATCGAGTTGACCATAATGTTGTGCTCTGCGCCCCATCGAGCCAGCACCTGCGTAAGTGAAATGAGACCCGCCTTTGAAGCGGCATAGTGGGCAGTTGTGGGCCCGCCATAGAGCCCGCTAACAGATGCGATGTTGATGATGCGGCCACCACCGGAGTCGACCATCTTGGGCAGAACTTCCTGCGACACCATGAACGGACCCTTGAGATTCACCGCCATGATCTCGTCCCAGTCGCTCTCGGTTACCGTGTCGATTGGACCCTGTCGGTTGATCCCTGCGTTGTTGACGAGAACATCGATCTGACCCTCGGCATCGATGATCTGGCTGATCCACGACTTGATCGACTCGCGATTGGTCACCTCAACGGGTGTCATGTATGCGGTGCAGCCGGTTTCGGCTATCGCTTGGCGAGTTTCTTCTGCGTACACCTCGTTTGAAACGTAGCTAATTGCCACTGCCTTCGCACCCTCTTTGGCGAAAGCCAGTGCCATCGCCTTGCCGAGTCCACGCCCACCACCAGTGATGATGCAAACCGTGCCTTTTAATCGATCCGTCACTTATACCTACCTAATATCTCTAGAAATTACTCTGTCCGATGAAAACCCGACTAGTCGGCCGATGAAAACGCGGCTAGCCGCCTATTTCCAGCTTACTTCGCCTGGCTCGATGTCCTTGATCCACAAAGCTGCGCCTTCTCGACGTGGGAACGGGAATCCGGGAGCACGACCGAAATCAACGGCCTGCATCGCCTTTATCTTGTCCATGTTCACCTCGATGCCAAGACCCGGCTTGCTGCCCATCACGATCCAGCCGTCTTCGATGTGGTTATCCCAGCTATCGAAAGCACCCTCTCTGCCGGGGTCTACGACTTCCATCATGTTGTGGTTTGGCAGGGCAGCGGCGAGCGGTGCCATGAAGTTTGCGGGGCAGTTCATCATAGTGACGGGGATTTCATAGGCATAGCAGAGGTTCGAAACCTGCCTTGCGCCGGTGATACCGGAATGCCCACTCCCAACGTTCGCCACGTCGATAGCCTGCTGTGAAATGAGCGGCGACATCTGCCCCACGTCGTTCAGGTTTTCACCCGAAGCGACTGCAGCTGAAATGCCACGAGAAACCTGTTTGAGTCCGTCGAAGTCCCAGCGTCGCGCTGGCTCTTCCGCCCAGAAAATATCGAAATGCTCTTCGATCTGGTTGATGTACCTGATCGCCTGCTTTGGTGACCAGTACTCATTGGTGTCGATCATCAGGTAAGGGCGATCTCGCACCTTGTGAAACGCATCGTTCATGATGCCGATTCGGCGCAGATCGTCCTTCATGTTCAGACCAACTTTTATCTTGCCGCCCTCGACTCCAACGTCGGCCATTCGAGTATAGAAAGCGTGAAGCTCGTCGTCCGAAAGGTTGTATCCGATATCGGATGCGTACGCCTTGGCGCGGCCTTCACGGGCGCCAAGCGTCTGCCACAGCGGCTCGTCGGCGACCTTCGCTTTTAGATCCCACAGCGCAATGTCGATAGCAGCGATAGCGCCGTTTACTGCGCCCTCGTTGTTGCCCTTATGAACCCAGTCGACCATGTCTTTCCACAAGCCAACGACTCCACGAGGGTCCTTGCCTTCGATGATATGAAACAGGCTTTCAACAGAGTCGTTTCCTGCGGGAGCCATCCCGCTGATTCCCTCGTCGGTGTCGATCCATAGGACCGCCATTTGCATCAGGTCATCGCCAGCAGGGAAGTTCGAGTCGCCAATAGCTCGATCGAGCTGCTGAACGAATGTTTCTAATCGATATCCGGTGATTTTCATTGTTTATATCTTGATAATTTTTGTTGAAGTGGAAGTTGGTGATCGGTAACTACTGGGTCTTAGAGCCGTGAGCAGGAACGTAGTGGTCCCCGTCGACTCCAGATGCAGCAGCCGCGGCTTCTTCCTTGGTTGGCGGGTTGTCCCAGAGTCCAGCTCCGGGACGGCGACCAAACGGCGATGGACCCGCTGAAGCTGTGACCGTTTCGACCTTCATTCTGGCAAGAGCCTCAGGGTCAAAGCTCACACCGGTTCCGGGCTGGTCGCCACAAATTGCCCATCCGTCCACGATCTTTATATCTGACGTCATGACGCCTTCAAACGTTGCGTGCTGTGCTTCGAGCGTCAAGAAGTTAGGCATGCACGGTGCGAGTTGGGCGTTTAGATTGCCGGGCGATCCTCCGAGCGTAATCGGAAGCTCGAAGCCATATGCCGCATCGGCCAACTGAAGCGCGCAGGTGATGCCGGTCATGCCATGGCTAACCTGAACCACATCGGCTGATCGATTGTGGAAGTAGGGCAGAAAATCACCGAGAGAGTCGAGATTTTCACCTGCACAGACCGGAGCTTTGATCTGGTCGGAAATCCTTCGAAGTCCCAGAAAGTCCCAGCGTCGTGCCGGCTCTTCTACCCACGCAATGTCGAACTGCTCTTCCATCTCTCGCACTTTGCGAATCGCCATCTTGGGGTTCCACACTTCGTTCGCGTCGATGTACAAGAGCGGAGTGTCTGTGGCTCTTTCGAGACCCTTTTTCATTCGACCTATACGGCGAAGATCGGCGTCCTGATCGAGACCAACCTTGAGCTTGCCTCCCTTGAAGCCGTGTTCGGACGCCATCGTGCCGTACCAATCTTCGATCTCATCGTCGGAAAGAGGCGAATCAAGACCCGAAGCGTAGGCGTGAACCTTGGGATTTGAACCGCCGAGGGTTTTCCAGAGTGGTTCGTCATTGAACTTGGCCTTGATATCCCAAAGCGCCACGTCGAGCACAGCAATAGCGTCGTTCACAACACCATCGTGCCCGGCCTTGAAAGCCCGGTCGACCATGCGCTTCCAAAGACCTGTTACACGACGGGGATCCTCACCCATCAACATGCCCTCGACCATCGATTTGATCTGAGGACCAGCCCCACCGCCGCCAAACGACACCCCCGTGATGCCTTCATCCGTAAACAGCTGGAGAACGTTTGAACTGTCCCTTATCCGCCCGGAAGGAGAGTTCGCATCCCCCATCCGTCGGGTATTTGGGAATTCGTAGAGGGTTATCGAGTATCCGGTTATCTTCATCGTGGTCCCGTTTTCAAGGCAATCCCGTTCAACTTTTCGCCAACTGACGATGCTGAACGTGATTTATTGCCGCGTTGGCCGACCGAGTTTAGGCACCGTGGACTGGGTGGTCAACGGCCTTGGGCAGCATAAGCCGTGAGAAGCAAATAACAGGTGCATCTAAAAATCACTCGAAATCTGCACCAAGTCCAATCTGTCGTCAATCGAGACTTATCGGTAGCGTTGATCTACTGATAGAAGCAGTTCAGGCAGTCAGGTACCGCAAGGTTCACCGAAAGTCTGGGCACCGCCATATTTCTCTGGAGTTCGAAATGCGTCGCTCGTCTCTGATAGCTCTCATAGCCGTCACCGTTTTATTTGTTGGAGCAGCACTGCCTGCCCGAGCAGCTGATCCCGTTGGTGAAAACGGCGTAATGGTGATCCTTGTTGATGAAGGTGCATCCCCGGTTCAGCGTGACCTCGATGCCGCTGAAACCGTTGCGCTAACGATGGCTCGTGGCACTAGTGCCGGAACCATTGGGGCAGCTTCCTATGGAGTAAGCATCACCGAGGTAGTCACTGCTGATTCGGGACCCAGCGGCACGAGACTCGTAAACGACGTGATTACCGCAGTTCGTTCGATGGACATTGGACCGGCACGCTCCGATCAGTTCGCTGCACTGGCCGACACGTTCGCATTTCTCTCACGGATCGACGCAGTTTCTGGCTCGAGAGTGGCATTCATTACTTCAGGCCGAATTCTCGGTGAATCAGAGAACACCCGTGCTCGACTTCGTAGCGTGGCCGATCTGTTTGCAGCCGAGGGTTGGGTGATCGACGTAATTACCCTTCCTTCTACCGAACCCATTTTGCGGGATCTGATGACCGGACTTGCGACCGAATCTGGCGGCGAGTTCTACGACACAGGAACAGCTGCTGGAATAGCGGCGATATTTGAGGACTACTCATCTCTAACCCTGACTAACGCGATGGACGTCGAGATGCATGACAATTCGGCTTCAGTGGTGAATCTCGATATCGCACCGCACACACTGGAATTCACCACGGTATTCGTACGCCAGAACGAACTTGTCGACGTTGCTGTGTTCTCGCCAAGTGGCACCCGAGCCGCAGCCGAGATGGAAAATGTTGAAATTAGCCAGACTCCGTCGGCAGTCATCGTTCGTATCTACTCGCCAGTTCCTGGCAACTGGACCCTCCAGGGTGTCGGGCCTGCCTCAAAGTTGGTAGCCAGCGTCGATATCGACAACCCGCTGGAGCTACGCCTGATCGAACAGCCACCTCTGCCAGTTGGCGAAGCCGCCGTTATCGAGGCCGCAGCGTTCAACGGCGAATCGGCTCAGCTTCTTTCTGGAGCTGTGATCAAGGCAACCATTAGTAAAGCAAGCGGAACAACCGAAGTCGTGGCACTCAACGACAGGGGAGAAGATGGCGACCGGCTCGCTGCCGATGGCATCTACTCTGTTCAGCTAAGCGCTCCAAAGTCACAGGGCATCAACGATGTTTCGTTGGAGCTTTCGTGGACCGACTACACATCGATCCTCCGTAGCAGTACTGCATACCGAAGCGAAGCGTTCCCAATACTCAGCCTCACAGAGATCAGCGATGTAGAAACGGCGCCCGGCAAGTACGCCACGGTAGCCAGAGTGCAGGTTCGTGTTGGCGACTACCCGTTCCTGACAAACCCATCTGACATCAGCGCAATTCTTACTGGACCCGGTGGCAAGGTAGAAGCACTCGTGCTCACTGTCGACGAACCGGAACCTGGCAAGGCATGGGAGTTCGACATCGCCGCAGTAATCCCAGAATCGGGAGCGTATGAAGTCGAAGTCATGCTCGTCAGCGAATTTGAAGGCCGTGCGTACACACGCATTGCTCCGATTGCTACGTCAACGGCAACGATCATCGTAGAACCTGATCTAATTCTGGGTCTACCTGTGTGGGTTATTGCTGCACTGGGTGCGGTACTGGTCGTGTTAGCCGGATTCATACTGTGGATCGCTCGCAAAACAGCACCGTTCGGCTTCATTGTTGACGATGCGGACCGCATTGTTGTCGACTTCTCGAGGCTCAACCGAAGCTTCATGAAGCGACTGCTTTCGAAGAACTCTATCGACGCTTCCGAAATTGCCGATCTGCCGTTTAGCGGTGGCTCGTTCAAGTTCAGCGGCGACAAGGTGAAACTGGTTCACAAACGTGCGATTGGCGACCCCTCAATGCGGGTGAACAGCCGCCCTGTT
>LWDU01000395.1_pt1 | contig 21645 bp, 5 predicted proteins | sample 727161 | NCBI WGS metagenome assembly LWDU01 (sample SAMN04566230, study PRJNA314399) | hydrothermal vent metagenome | isolation source: deep sea hydrothermal plume seawater | place: Mexico: Gulf of California, Guaymas Basin | collected 2004-07-11
CACCACCGTCACTTGTGCCGCCATTATCCTTAACTTGGAAATCAAAGCTGGCGTAGCCTGTACCATAGGCATCAGCTGCAGGCGTAAAGGTTAAGTTGCCAATCTGCCCTACTGGAATCTCCTGCCCTACTGTCACAGCAACACCTGAGAGTTCTAATACGCCATCAGCGGGCAGCGTAGAAACAATTACAGAGAAGAACGCGTCACCCTCAATAGCATCCGTAAATCCGAAGTCGCCTGACGCAAAGGTATAAACGCCATCTTCCAACATCGTGATCGTGTTATCAGCACCATCCGGTGCGTCATTCACAGGCGTGACATCAATTGTCATCGTGTTCGGTGTCTGGTCAGTATCTTCACCGCCATTCGCCGTACCGCCATCATCCTGAACCTGGAAGGTAAAGCTGTCATAGCTCGCGCCGTTATCATTCAGCGCAGGCGTAAAGACAAGCAAGCCACCATTAATATCAGCGACAGACACAGCCTGACCAGCCGTCACAGCAACGCCATTCAATGTCAGAGAACCATTACTCGGCAATGCTGAAATAATAACATTATCGAGTACATTAGACGGTGTATCGCCAGTATCAGCAAAGCCAAAGTCTGCGGCAGCGAAGGTGTAACCCGTATCCTCAAGTGTTGTGACGGTATTATCAGCACCAGTCGGTTCACTATTAATCGGATCTACATCGAACGTAATTGTATTCGGTGTTTGATCTGTATCTATGCCACCATTCGCCGTGCCGCCATCATCCTTCACCTGGAAGGTAAAGCTTGCATAACCTGTACCGTTCTCATTTGTCGTCGGCGTATAAGTAAGATTGCCAATCTGACCAGCGGCAATTTCCTGCCCCAGCGTAACCGCAACACCCGAGAGCTCAAGCGTGCCATCGGCTGGAAGCGTCGAAATAATAACAGATAAGAAACCATCGCCTTCGACAGCATCCGTAAAGCCAAAGTCACCGGAGGCAAACGTGTAAACATTGTTTTCCAGCATCGTCAGAGTATTATCAGCGCCCGCTGGCTCATCATTTACCGGCGTAACGTCAATCGTCATTGTATTAGGCGTTTGGTCTGTATCAACGCCGCCATTGGCCGTGCCGCCATCGTCCTGAACTTGGAAGGTGAACGTATCGTATCCCGCACCATTGGCATTTGCGGCAGGCGTAAACACTAACAGGCCACTCGTGATATCAGCTGCAGCAATCGCTTGCCCTGCCGACACTGCCGCACCATTCAGCGTCAATGTGCCGTTTGTCGGAAGCGCTGTAATAACAACAGCTTGTAAGCTGTCCCCCTCAACGGCATCTGTAAATCCAAAGTCAGTCGTGGCAAAGGTGAAACCCGTATCTTCAAGCGTTGTGACTGTATTATCAGCACCTGCTGGCTCATCATTTACAGGATTAACATCAATGGTAATCGTGTTTGGAGTCTGATCAGTGTCCTGACCGCCATTAGCAGTACCATCATCATCTTGAACTTGGAATGTAAAGGCATCATACCCTGCACCATTTGCGTTAGCAGCAGGCGTAAACACAAGCAAGCCGCCATTAATATCTGCAACCGAAATACTTTGCGATGCTGTAACAGCAACACCGTTCAATGTCAGACTGCCATTCGTTGGAATTGTAGAGATAATAACATTCGTCAGGTTATTGGCAGGACTATCATTTGCGTCACTAAAGCCAAAGTCTGCCGCAGCAAATGTATAGGCCGTATCTTCATTTGTTGTGACCGTATTATCAGCACCAGTTGGTTCATCATTCACTGATGTCACGTCAAACGTGATCGTATTGGCTACAGGGTCAGTATCAACGCCGCCATTCGCCGTACCACCATCATCCTTAACCTGGAAGTCAAAGCTGGCGTAGCTTGTGCCATTTGCGTTAGCAACGGGTGTAAAGGTCAAATTGCCGATCTGACCTGCAGGGATCTCCTGCCCCAGCGTAACAGCAACACCTGACAGCTCCAGCACCCCATTGGCAGGCAGTGTTGAGATAATCACAGAGAACAGCGCATCACCTTCAACCGCATCCGTAAAGCCGAAGTCACCTGAAGCAAATGTGTAGACAGCATCTTCCAACATCGTGATCGTGTTATCAGCACCGTCTGGTGCATCATTCACCGCATTCACATCGATGGTCATAGTATTCGGTGTTTGATCAGTGTCTACGCCACCATTGGCTGTGCCGCCATCATCTTGCACTTGGAATGTAAAAGCATCATACCCTGCACCATTCGCATTCGCGGCAGGTGTAAAGACAAGAAGGTTACTATTGATATCTGCTACAGAAACGGCCTGCCCTGCTGTGACAGCAACGCCATTCAGCGTCAACGTGCCATTCGTCGGCACTGTTGTAATAATGACATTATCAAGAACGTTTGGCGGTGTATCGCCTGCATCCGCAAATCCAAAGTCAGTCGCTGCAAAAGTATAAGCAGCATCTTCATTTGTTGTGACCGTATTATCAGCACCTGTGGGTTCACTATTAATCGGATCCACATCGAAGGTAATCGTATTTGCAACAGGATCCGTATCAACGCCGCCATTCGCCGTACCGCCATTATCCTTCACTTGGAAGGTAAAGGCATCATAACTTGCACCATTCGCATTCGCGGCAGGTGTAAATGTCAAATTACCAATCTGGCCGACTGCAATTTCCTGTCCCAGCGTAACCGCCACACCAGACAGCTCAAGCGCCCCATTAGCAGGCAACGTAGAAATAATAACTGATAAGAACGCGTCACCTTCAACGGCATCCGTAAAGCCAAAATCACCGGATGCAAATGTGTAAACATTATTCTCAAGCATCGTAATAGTGTTATCGGCACCATCCGGAGCATCGTTCACAGGCGTGACGTCAATCGTCATTGTATTAGGCGTTTGGTCTGTATCAACGCCGCCATTGGCCGTGCCGCCATCATCCTGAACTTGGAAGGTGAACGTATCGTATCCCGCACCATTGGCATTTGCGGCAGGCGTAAACACTAGCAGGCCACTCGTGATGTCAGCCGAAGCAATCGCTTGCCCTGCCGTCACCGCCGCACCATTCAGCGTCAATGTGCCGTTTGTCGGAAGCGCTGTAATAACAACAGCTTGCAAGCTGTCACCCTCAACAGCATCAGTAAATCCAAAGTCAGCCGTGGCAAAGGTGAAACCCGTATCTTCAAGCGTTGTGACTGTATTATCAGCACCCGCAGGCTCGTCATTGACTGCATTCACATCAATGGTAATTGTATTAGCGCTCAGGTCTGTATTAACACCGCCATCCGCTGTGCCACCATCATCCCGCACCTGGAACGTAAAGCTGTCATAACCAGCACCATTCGCGTTGGCAGCGGGCGTAAATACAAGAAGATTGCTATTAATATCAGCTGCCGCAATTTCCTGACCATTCGTAACAGCCACACCGTTCAGCGTTAGCGTGCCATTAGTTGGAATTGCGGTAATGATAACACTCATCAGCGCATTCGCAGGGCTATCATTAACATCACTAAAGCCAAAGTCTGCCGCAGCAAATGTATAGGCCGTATCTTCATTTGTTGTGACCGTATTATCAGCACCAGCTGGTTCATCATTCACTGATGTCACATCGAATGTAATCGTATTGGCAACTGGGTCTGTATCAACGCCGCCATTGGCTGTACCACCATCATCCTTCACTTGGAAGTCAAAGCTGGCGTAGCTTGCACCGTTTGCGTTAGCAACGGGTGTAAAGGTCAAATTGCCGATCTGGCCTGCAGGAATTTCCTGACCCAGCGCAACAGCAACACCTGACAACTCCAGAGCACCATTAGCAGGCAATGTTGAAATAATCACAGAGAACAGCGCGTCACCCTCGACCGCATCGGTAAACCCGAAGTCCGCCGCGGCAAAAGTATGCGTCGCATCCTCGAGGATCGTAATGGTATTATCCGCGCCATCAGGTGCATCATTGACGGCATTCACATCAACCGTAATCGTATTCGGTGTCTGGTCAGTATCAACGCCGCCACCTGCTGTACCACCATCATCTTGTACTTGGAATGTAAACGCATCATAGCTCGCACCATTCGCATTTGCTGCGGGTGTAAAGACAAGAAGGTTACTATTGATATCTGCTGCAGAAACAGCCTGCCCTGCTGTGACAGCGACACCGTTTAATGTCAGAGTGCCGTTGGTCGGGACGGTTGTGATAATTACATTCAGCAAATCATTGGAAGGGCTGTCCGCAGCATCGGCAAAACCAAAGTCAGCCGCAGCAAATGTATAAGCCGTATCTTCGTTGGTTGTAACTGTATTATCCGCACCTGTCGGCTCACTATTCAGCGGATCGACATCAAAAGTAATCGTATTTGCAACAGGATCCGTATCAACGCCGCCATTCGCCGTACCGCCATCATCCTTCACTTGGAAGGTAAAGGCATCATAAGACGCACCATTCGCATTCGCAGCAGGCGTAAATGTTAAATTACCAATCTGACCAACTGGAATTTCCTGACCCAGCGTAACAGCCACTCCTGAGAGCTCTAAGGAACCATTTGCAGGCAGTGTAGAGATAATGACTGAGAAAAACGCATCGCCTTCAACAGCATCCGTAAAGCCAAAATCACCGGAGGCAAACGTGTAAACGTTATTCTCAAACATTGTGATGGTGTTGTCCGCACCATCAGGCGCATCATTCACCGCATTCACATCAATGGTAATGGTATTCGGTGTCTGGTCCGTATCAACGCCGCCATTGGCTGTACCGCCATCATCCTGCACTTGGAACGTGAAGCTATCGTAACTTGCACCATTCGCATTTGCTGCAGGCGTGAACACCAACAAACCACTGGTTATATCAGCGGCAGCAACACTCTGCCCCGCTGTAACAGCCACACCATTCAGAGTGAGTGAGCCGTTCGTCGGTATTGTCGTAATCGTTACAGCCTGAAGCGTATCGCCTTCGACAGGGTCGCTAAAGCCAAAATCGGCTACAGTGAATGTGTAACCTGTGTCTTCATTTGTTGTGACTGTATTATCAGCACCGGCAGGTTCATCATTAACCGCATTTACATCAAAAGTAATGGTGTTCGGGGTGCCATCAAGATCCACACCACCATTGGCCGTACCGCCATTATCGCGAACTTGGAACGTGAAATCAGCATAACCGGTGCCATTCGCATTCAAAGCCGGCGTAAAGGTCAAATTACCGATTTGTGCGGCTGTAATTTCTTGTCCTGCCGTAACAGCAACGCCTGATAGCTCAAGCGTACCCGCAGCCGGCAATGTTGCGATGACAACAGACTGCAAGCTGTCACCATCAATCGCATCAGTAAATCCGAAGTCACCTGACGCAAAGGTGTAGACAGCATCTTCATTGATAGTAATTGTGTTATCTGCACCATCAGGCGCATCATTTACAGGCGTGACATCAATTGTCATCGTGTTGGCAGATTGATCGGTATCAACACCGCCATCCGTCGTGCCGCCATCATCTTGCACCTGGAACGTGAAGCTATCGTAGCTCGCACCATTAGCGTTTGCTGCAGGCGTAAATACCAAAAGATTGGCAGTAATATCGGCTGCAGTAATACTTTGGCCTGCTGTCACAGCCACGCCATTTAAAGTCAAAGTACCGTTCGTCGGCAGCGTCGTAATAATCACAGCCTGTAAGCTGTCACCATCAATCGCGTCAGTAAATCCGAAGTCAGTCGTAGCAAATGTATAACCGTTATCCTCAAGCGTTGTAACAGTGTTATCAGCGCCAGCCGGTTCATCATTCACAGATGTGACATCAATCGTCATTGTGTTGGCAGATTGATCAGTATCAACACCGCCGTCTGTCGTGCCACCATCATCTTGTACTTGGAACGTAAAGCTGTCATAGCCCGCACCATTGGCGTTGGCCGCAGGTGTAAACACCAAAAGGTTGCTGTTAATATCAGCAACAGACACTGTCTGCCCAGCTGTGACGGCAACACCATTTAATGTCAGCGTGCCATTGCCAGGCACCGTCGTAACAATCACATTCAGGAAGTTATTAGCAGGCGTATCCGCAGCATCAGCAAATCCAAAATCAGCCGCGGCAAATGTATAAGCTGCATCTTCCAGCGTCGTGACTGTATTATCGGCACCTGTCGGCGCATCATTTACACTAACGACATCAAAGGTAATCGTGTTCGCACTTTGATCTGTATCAACGCCGCCATTGGCCGTGCCGCCATTATCCTTCACTTGGAAATCAAAGCTGGCATACCCCGTACCGTTAGCGTTAATCGGAGGCGTATAAACAAGATTACCCAGCTGTCCGACAGCAATCTCCTGACCAATCGTCACAGCCACGCCTGAAAGCTCTAGACTACCATTAGCAGGCAGTGTTGAGACAATTACAGAGAAGAATGTATCAGCAGGCGTATCGTTCGGATCCGTAAACCCGAAATCTGCAGCAGAGAATGTATGACTATTATTTTCAACAACGCTTAAGGTATTATCCGCGCCTTCTGGCGCATCATTTACGGACGTAACATCGATTGTCATCGTGTTTGGCGTTTGATCAAGATCTACACCGCCATTCGCCGTACCGCCATCATCCTGAACCTGGAACGTAAAGGCATCATAGCTCGCGCCATTTTCATTTGCTACGGGCGTAAAGACCAGCAGGTTAGATGCAATATCCGCTGCGGAAACACTCTGCCCTGCCGTAACGGCCACACCATTCAAAGTCAATGTGCCCGTCGTTGGAATTGTTGTGATCACTACAGCCTGTAAGCTGTCACCTTCAACAGTATCGCTAAATCCGAAGTCTGCTGTAGAGAATGTATAGGCCGCGTCTTCGTTGGTCGTAACAGTGTTATCAGCACCCGCAGGCTCGTCATTAACAGCGTTTACATCAATCGTGATTGTATTGGGTGTCTGATCTGTATCAACACCGCCATTCGCCGTGCCACCATCATCCTGTACTTGGAACGTAAAGCTATCGTAACTTGCACCATTCGCGTTAGCTGCGGGCGTAAAGACCAGAAGGTTACTATTGATATCCGCAACCGCAATGCTCTGCCCCGCTGTCACCGCGACACCATTCAATGTCAACGTGCCATTTGTCGGGATTGTCGTGATAGTCACAGCCTGCAAGCTGTCACCCTCTACAGCATCACTAAACCCGAAATCTGCTACAGCAAATGTGTAGCCTGTATCTTCGTTGGTCGTAACAGTATTATCCGCACCCGCAGGCTCATCATTAACAGCGTTTACATCAATCGTGATTGTGTTGGGTGTCTGATCTGTATCAACACCGCCATTGGCCGTGCCACCATCATCCTGCACCTGGAATGTGAAGTTATCGTAGCCCGCACCGTTTGCATCGGCTGCCGGCGTAAAGACCAGAAGGTTACTGTTGATATCCGCAACCGCAATGCTCTGTCCTGCTGTTACAGCCACACCATTCAATGTCAGCGTGCCATTTGTCGGGATTGTCGTGATAGTCACAGCCTGCAAGCTGTCACCTTCTACAACATCACTAAACCCGAAATCTGCCGCAGCAAATGTATAGGCCGTATCTTCATTCGTAGTAACGGTGTTATCTGCACCATCAGGGGCATCATTCACCGCATTCACATCAATCGTAATGGTATTGGCGGATTGATCGGTATCAACACCACCCCCTACTGTGCCGCCATCATCCTGCACTTGGAACGTAAAGCTGTCATAGCTCGCACCATTCGCATTTGCGGCAGGTGTGAAGACAAGCAGATTAGATGTAATATCAGCGGCAGACACAGCCTGCCCTGCGGTCACAGCAACACCGTTAAGAGTCAGCGTGCCATTTGATGGCAGCGTTGTAATGATGACATTGGCCAGCGTATTCGCAGGCGTATCATCAGGGTCACTAAAACCAAAGTCTGCCGTAGAGAAGATGTAGCCTGTATCTTCATTTGTTGTAACCGTATTATCCGCACCAACCGGTTCACTGTTTACGGGCGTGACATCAAAAGTAATGGTATTGGCCGACTGATCTGTATCAACACCACCATTGGCCGTACCGCCATCATCCTTTACTTGGAACGTGAAGCTTGTGTAGCTGTTACCGTTTTCATTAGCGGTCGGCGTAAATGTCAGGTTACCGATCTGACCGGCAGCAATCTCCTGCCCCAGCGTGACAGCAACGCCTGACAATTCCAACACACCATCAGCCGGCAAAGTGGTAATAATGACTGAGAACAGATTGTTGGCAGGCGTATCGTTAGGGTCAGTAAAGCCAAAATCAGTCGATGTAAATGTAAAGCTACTATTCTCTGTAACGCTCAGCGTATTATCGGCACCTTCAGGCGCATCATTAATAGGCGTAACATCAATCGTCATTGTATTGGCAGACTGGTCTGTATCAACGCCGCCATCTGCCGTACCGCCATCATCTTGCACTTGGAACGTGAAGCTATCATGCCCAGCGCCAGACGCATTGGACGCAGGCGTAAAGACAAGAAGGTTAGATGTGATATCAGCAACCGCAATCGTCTGCCCTGCGGTCACGGCAACGCCGTTCAATGTCAGCGTACCATTCGTCGGGATTGTAGTAATCACAACAGCTTGCAAACTGTCGCCATCAATGGCATCCGTAAAGCCGAAGTCTGTTGTCGAGAACGTATAGCCTACATCCTCAAGTGTGGTTACTGTATTATCCGCACCCGTAGGCTCGTCATTCACAGGCGTAACATCGATCGTCATCGTGTTAGCGGACTGATCCAGATCAACACCGCCATTGGCCGTACCGCCATCATCCTGTACTTGGAATGTAAAGCTATCATAGCTTGCACCATTCGCATTAGCGGCAGGTGTAAAGACAAGAAGGTTACTATTGATATCCGCAACTGCAATGCTCTGCCCCGCCGTCACAGCAACGCCATTCAATGTAAGGCTACCGTTTGAAGGAAGGGTCGTAATGGTAACGGCCAAAAGACTATCGCCCTCAACAGCATCACTGAACCCAAAATCTGCCGCAGCAAACGTATAGCCCGCATCTTCCAATGTCGTAACAGTATTATCCGCGCCCGCAGGCTCGTCATTTACAGGCGTAACATCAATCGTAACTGTATTCGGCGTCTGATCTTCATTAACACCGCCATTGGCTGTACCGCCGTCATCAATCAACTGATAGGTAAAGCTGGTATATCCGGCGCCATTGTCATTGCTGTCAGCCAGAAATGTCAGGAAAACAGCATCCGCAGCAGATATAACCTGCCCCGCGCTCACCGCCCCTGGCGCCGACGCACCTGCAGCCAGATACAAAGATCCCTGCGCGGGCAATGTCGTAATTCTAACACCCTGTATACCATCAGCAGGGCTATCATTCGGGTCAGAGTAAACAGCACCGACAGACGCAGCCAAATTCAGCGGCGTATCTTCAACAGCGGTTACGGTTACATCAGACCCCTCAGGCGCATCATTGACTGACGTAACATCAATGGTCATCGTATTCGGCGTTTGATCTAAATCTACGCCGCCATTCGCCGTACCGCCATCATCCTGCACTTGGAAGGTAAAGCTATCGTAACCCGCACCATTTGCATTGGCCACGGGCGTAAACACCAGAAGATTAGCAACAATATCCGCCACCGCGATACTCTGCCCCGCCGTGACCGCAACACCATTCAATGTCAGACTGCCGTTCGTAGGGATAGTCGTAATCGTTACGGCCAGCAAACTGTCGCCTTCGACCGCATCCGTAAATCCGAAATCAGTCGTTGAAAAAGTATAGGCAGCGTCCTCAAGTGTCGTAACAGTATTATCCGCGCCTGCTGGTTCATCATTTACAGGCGTAACATCAAACGTAATCGTATTTGGTGTCTGGTCGGTATCTACGCCGCCATTGGCTGTCCCGCCATCATCCTGCACCTGGAATGTAAAGCTGGTGTAACCTGTACCGTTACCATTCGTCGCAGGCGTAAAAACAAGAAGATTGCTGTTAATATCCGCGACCGCAATGCTTTGCCCTGCTGTAACAGCAACGCCGTTCAACGTCAGCGCGCCCAGCGCAGGCAAAGTTGTAATCACGACACTTTGCAGATTATGGCCCTCAACCGCGTCAGTAAACCCGAAGTCCGCCGCAGCGAATGTGTAACCTGTATCTTCTAACGTTGTCAGCGTATTATCAGCGCCTGCTGGTTCATCATTCACATCTGTTACATCAATGGTCATGGTATTGGCAGCCTGATCAGTATCTACGCCGCCATTCGCCGTACCGCCATCATCTTGCACTTGAAATGTAAAGCTGTCGTAACTCGCGCCGCTAACATTCGCGGCAGGCGTAAACACAAGCAGGTTGCTGTTAATATCAGCCACGGAAATACTCTGACCCGCTGTCACAGCAACGCCGTTTAATGTCAGAGAACCATTGGTAGGAATGGTCGTTATAATAACATTAGCCAGAGCATTTGCAGGGCTATCCGCAGCATCTGTAAACCCGAAATCCGCAGCCGCAAATGTATAGGCCACATCCTCAAGCGTTGTAACTGTATTATCAGCACCGTCAGGCGCATCATTTACAGACGTCACATCAAACGTAATGGTATTGGCCGACTGATCTGTATCTACGCCCCCATTAGCCGTGCCGCCATTATCTTTAACTTGGAACGTAAAGTTCGTATAACCGACCCCATTACCATGCAGCGCAGGGGTAAAGGTCAGATTTGTAATACTGGCCAGCGCAATTTCTTGGCCTGCTGTAACCGCCACACCAGATAATTCCAGCACACCGCTAGCAGGCAAAGTCGTAATAATAACAGACAGTTGTCCATCCGCAGGCGTATCATTCGGATCGCTGTAACCAAAATCGGCAACCGCGAATGTATATGTTGCATCCTCCAGCATGGAAATCGTGTTATCCGTGCCCTCCGGTGCATCATTCACTTCGGTAATATCAAAGGTAATGGTGTTGGCTGACTGATCGGTATTCACGCCGCCATTCGCCGTACCGTCATCATCCTGCACCTGGAACGTAAAGCTATCTGCTCCCGTTCCGAATTCATGTGCAGCAGGAACGAATACAAGATTACCCGGCCCGTTTGTAACAGCCACACCCGACAGTTCAAGTGTACCATTAGCAGGCACAGAGGTAATGACAACATTCTGGAAGTTATTGGCAGGACTATCATCAGGATCAGTAAATCCGAAATCCGCCACAGTCATGGTGTACGGTACATCTTCATTAATGCCGATTGTGTTGTCCGCACCCGCAGGCTCATCATTCACAGATGTGACATCAATCGTCATCGTATTGGCTGACTGGGACGTATCCACATCCTTAAAACGATTTTGCGCATTAGCATACAAATCTGATGCAGCAGAAGCGTCAACACTATCTGTATGAATGGAAAATTCGGCTATACCGCCATCAAGCGTTGAATCCCCACCCCAGTTGGAATCGCCGATATAGTTATTAGCGCGGGCGACCGTGTTCAAAGTCGCACCTGTTGTAGAACCGACCAAAACGCCATCTTTGTATACCGACATCGTGCCATCAAGGGCAACGCTGGTCGTCCAATAAGCCCACTCGCCTTCTACAATGACATTCGCAATATCCAGAGTAGTTTGCGTGCCGCCATTCCAAACCTCAAAACGGACGTCGTCTGTATTGGCCATTTGACCAAATAAAATGACGTTATTAGCAGCACCATTACCGAAATCATAAACCCGCTGCCAATTGCCGCCCGACAAATCATCAAAACGTGCCCAAGCAGAGATTGTAACAGCGCCACCGAACGTTATCGTATCCATAGTGGCGCCGTTACAGATCCCCATGAACCATTATTAATATCAAAATCCTCGGAACCGCCATTCGCGTCCCCAGCTGTCGTACCCGAGCCCTCATCTAAGTGGAAATACTTCCAGATATCAGCAGCTTTTAGGGATTGCCCACCGTCATCTTTGACCCGGAACGTAAAATCAGCATATGAAGCGCCATTTTCGTTCGCAGCAGGCTCAAAGGTCAGGTTAGGGATATCGCCAACCAGAATTTCCTGACCAGCCGTGACGGCCACGCCCGACAATTCAAGCACCCCGTCAGTCGGCAAAGTTTCAATAATTACAGAGTAGAAATTATCGTCCGGGTTATCCGTATCCGAAAAGCCAAAATCACTAGCCGAGAATGTATATGTACCATCCTCAAGTACTGTTACCGTGTTATCCGCACCAGAGGGCGCTTCACTGACGTTGTCGACATTAATTGTAATTGTGTATTCATCGTAAGGTGTACCAATGCCGTCATCTGTAGCACGGATAACAAGCGTAAATTGGGTATTAGCCTCATAATTGAGCGCAGTATTATCTGCGATTGTCAGCTGACCGTTAATCGGGTTGATCTGGAAGACACCAAGGCCATTACCCGACTCAATCGAATATGTTATGGCGTCACCATCAACATCGAAAGCGGAAGCCGTCATAACCAAAGTGCCGTTAGCTGAATTTTCTGCAACACTAAATGGCGCTGGCGTTGCGCCCAAATCAGGCGCCGTGTTAATTACGATACCGAAATTATAGCTGTTGCCGGTAACATTCGTATTACCATCCGTGACATTGAAACCAAAATTGGCCGTTGTTGTTGCAGAACCATCATGAGTAAAACTGATAATACCGTAGTTAATCTCGGCCTGTGTAAAGGTGCTGCCCACTGTTAAATTAGCACCACTTTTTCGCACAACACCATTCGTCATAGACGTAATCGTGTATGTAATCTCGTTGATATTATTGTCAGGATCGACGGTCTTCAAATTGGTATTAGATAGTGTCTGCGTACCGCCTGTATTCAGCTCCCCTCCGGTATTTACTGTAATAACAGGCGGGTCGTTAGCACCCGTATCCGAAAACGTCACGCCAATATTCATTGTGTCACTGATTGTCGTAGAGCCATCAGTGACATCGAAATCAAAACCAGCAAAACCGTTCACTGCATTATTGTGAACAAAATAAATATAGCCGTTATTAATATCAGCCTGTGTAAATGTTGTGACATAAGCACCGACATTAGTGTCGTAGATCGCACCATTCAGAGAAGACGTCACGGTATAGTTCAGACTACCCGCCCCGGTATCAACATCCGTCACCAAAAGATCAGAGTTTGTAATATTTACAAAATTACCCTGCGCAACAGTTAGATCGTTAAGCGTTTGAATGCCCGGAGGATCGTTACCACCGTCATTAACCGGCGTAATATTCAACAAGAATGTATCGCCATCCTGAGAGCCGCCATCCGTTACGCGAAAGCCAAAGGATGCTGTAAGTGTATCCGTGCCATCATGGACAAAAGTAATATCGCCATCATCAATGTCTTGCTGTGTAAAGGTTTGACCAATGTTAACAGTCACACCGTTATTCTGCACAACACCGTTTGTTAGGCTCGTCACCTGATATGTCAAATTTGCGGGCGATGTATTACTATCCACTGTATACAGCATCGAGGAATCAATGTTGGATGTACCGCCCTCGGCAATAGTGTCACCTGTATTGAATTGGACTGAAGGCTTACGGGTCCACTTATAATCAAGATACGCTTGAACGGCATCAATCTCATTATCAGTTAAGGCGTGGTTCCAGGATATAATCTGACCTAATGCGCCTTTGAAGAAGTTAGTGTCAGTGTTGTTTGTAAGATTAAGGGTACTAGGCTGCACAGTACCGCCAATTTCCGCACCAATACCGATCGCACCTATGTGGTTCGGCTGATCGCCGACCTCATCAAGCTGCAAAAACTCACCGCCATTTAAGTTAGCCTTGATGTAGCCATTGCCCACAGTAGCATCAAACACCATGATTACGGTGTAAGTCGTGTTAGCCTGAACCGCCCCTAGGTTCATAATTTTGAAGCGGTCTTGCCCCCATTCACTACCGGTATTGTTATACCCCGCAGCATAAATATTGCCGTTATCAATTGAAACCTGATAACCGCGAATACTACCGCCCTGTTCATAAACAACCTGAAAACCTGAGGTGTCCGAACCCGTTCGGAATGTGACCGCGAAAGACTTCTCCGGCCATGGTCCACCATTGTTAATGCCGGTTTGCGTGCCGATATCCAATGTTTCAGTACCATCAAATATCAAACCACCTATGCCGGTTCCAAAGGCATTGGCATCATAACTCGGACGGCGCGAGCCTGTCCCCTGCGTTGCGTCATTGTTACCGCCGGCCTTGTCTTCGACGAAATCAATATCCGTGCCGGTGGCTGGCTGATCAGTATAATCACCATCTCCATCCAAATCTTGCGCGTCTAAATGCAAGACAGCATTAGGGATCGCATTGACTGTGGCTTCCAGAGTCGAGGCATCAAGAAGCAAGCGCTTTTCAAGCGCGTGCATGTGGGTACGGACGGATTTTTTATTTCCGCCTTTCTTCTTACCCTTCTTTGGATCCTTCGATTTAGAAGACAATATCCTGCTGCCCTATTTAACTAACTGTTTAAAAAAACAAAAAATTACCCTTATTACCATTTTACGGTTACCGCATTTAAGAACCTGTTAAGAAATCATAACCCTCGTTAAGTATTTGTTATGCATTTTCCGTGCCTACTTCCCTTTAAAACCCTACATCTGTAATAAAATATGAAATCCCCTTATTAATCAGACCCTTAAAGGCATTTTCGCGAACGGCATCCATTTCAATCGTGCCGCGGGCAATAAACTCAGGGAGTGCATTTTTTTCCGCATCTTCAGCCAAGGCAAACTCTGCCGCATAAAATGTGTATCTCGGCAGCGGCCTTACGCCACCATTCGCGTCTTTTTCCGACGGTATAGGCCCATTCTGCAATGATGACAGTTCAGCCCAAAAAATCTCTTGAGTACTGGTCTCATCCACGGATTCAAATGTCACATCAAAAACCGCAGACGGCGAGTAATCTGCGTAAAATCTGGCTTTAGCGGCATCTTTTAGGCGCTCGATATCCTGCTCTCGCACATAACCACTAAACCGAATATTAGAGCTATCAACGAGTTGGGCGAGCAATACACTCCTGTTAATCCACTGCCCCTTATGCAGTGCAGGGTCCAAATGCTTGATCTCTCCAGCAAACGGGGCTTTGACATCCAGCTGGTCTTTAACTTCCATGTAACCTGCCAGTTCTTTACGCGTTTTTTCTATTTCACTATCAATAGTTATACGTTTTTTAGCTAGCTCTGGATCAGCCTGACTGCTCAATCTGATCTCCTGCAAACTCTCAAGGCGCTGTGAAGTAAGGGTTATATTATACTCTAGGTCCGGTGAGCTCAGCGTAAACAAAGATGCACCCGCCTCAACGGCATCCCCTTGCTTAACATGAATATCCTCTATACGGGCAGCTATCGGTGCATATAAACGCGTGTACTGCTCTGCGTGCATTACAGCGGGAATTTCAACCTTACTGTTTAAAGGCAACAAGAAAACAAAAAGAAGTGCAACGATTGCACCAAGTACAAAACGGCCGCGCCAATGAGCCAGAATATCATCTAAACGCCCTGCCCAAACTTTAACTTCACGCAGGATCGGTAAGCCGATAAAAAACGCTAGTTCAATAATCATCAAAATCAGCCCCAAAGGCTGAAAAAAGAGATGGTGAACCATCAAAGCAATACCAAGGTAAAGGAAGAAACGGTAAATACACATCGCAAAGCCGAAACCAGTAAACAGCTTCTGCCGATCTGCAGTTACCATTTCAGGTACGTCATCGTCCCAGCTCCACAAGGTGCGGCGTAAACGCCATTTTAAAAAAGCAAAAGAGCGATCTTGCAAATTATCTATCCCGACAATGTCAGAGAACAGATAATAACCATCAAATTTCATCAGTGGGTTAAGGTTAATAGCAATCGAGGCGATTAGAGAAACCACAGCCACCATAAAACAGAGACTTTGCAATATACCCGGTGCCATGAAATGCCACGCGACAAGCGCCACCGACGCTAGCGCCAACTCCGTCATTAGCCCCGCAGCCGCTATATACAACCTGTCACGACGGCTATCTAGCCTCCACGCATTCGTAGTCTCAGTATACAAAATCGGATACATCACGATAAACGCAATACCAATCGTCGTCACAGGAACGCCGTATTTAGTCGCCATATAGGCATGACCCAATTCATGCACAATCTTGATCAGGATTGTGGAAACTAAAAACAGCACCACACCTTCAAAGCTAAAGTAGCTCATAAAGGTTGAGAACATCTCGTCAGTACGCTGCACACTCAGGAATATACCAAATGCTAATAATAGCAAAACCGCCGTCATGAAATAACGCGTGAATAGAAAACTTATAAACGGATAGGTCTTAGAGAGAAACTTATGTGGCTTGAATAACGGCAAGGTAAAGAATAGATATCCATGCACAGCACGCTGCCATAAAGGCTTATCAGCTTTGCCGCGATAGCTCTCGAAATACTCGGCAACGCCCTCACCGGAGCTTCGCACTAAATTATTCAATATCAAGAAGTTAACCAGCGCAGCTACACTCTCATAGTCGACATCCAGTGTAGTTTCTTTTCTTAGTAACGATACGAGCTGTTTGCCTGTTTCGGCTTTTCCGAAACGTGCTAAGCATTCAAACTCTAGCCAGCCAATTTTATAGTATTTATTTGCGGCAGGGTCATAGAGCGTCCACGTTGGCATGCCTTCCGGTTCGGGCGATGATTCATTTAGCTGTATATCGCTCCGCAGCGCAGGAAGTGTGACGTCATCCTGTTCTTGCCCTATCATCATATTACAGCCCCAGCTTTCTACGCAGGGTCACAATAGGACGTCGCAAAATATTAAAGGCTAGAATTGTATGATCGCCATAAACTTTAGCAGTTCCCGTCCAGCCAATACGTGGTAGCTCTTCACCATCTTTAAACGTCGCGCGCAACTTGTATGTCATCAAACCATCAGGGTCAGGCGTCGCTTGGTAACCAATACTGGTGTAAGTCGCCTCACGAGAGCCAAGTGGCGTTACATTCAGATAAAACTTGGCGGGCACATCTTTATTAATCTCAATGATGGAACTTACAGGAATACGGATCAGCAATTCACTTTCGCGAGGATCAGCCAGCATCATAATCTGCTCACCGGTCTGCACAGGTCTGCCGCGCAATGCATTGGGGGCAGAGAAAATCGCCACACCACTACGATCAGCGGTGATTTCGGCGCGACTGAGAAGTTCGGACGCAAAATCTTTTTCGGCACTTTTCTGTTCCAACTGCGCCTTTAGTAAAGCCAGCTCCGCTAGCTTCGTGCGGTCTGAAAACGCCTCACGCTCTGTCTTACGCAGTGCAATTTCAGCTGTCAGCAAATCACTTACAGCAACTTCTGCCTTATTGCGCAGCATCGTACTATCCATACGAACAAGCACGTCGCCCTGCTCTACAGCATCCCCCGGCATTACCTCCACAGTCTCAATGATGCCATCATAGGGCACACTGACAACTAGCGGAGATTGTGCCACAACTTCAGCAGGCCCAGTCACACTTGTTCTAACAGGCAGCAGCATCACTAACAGCAACACCAGCAGAGCCTTGCGCATATTTGAACCCGATAGGGTAAAAACAGACTTCAGCAAACCGGATTTCTTGTAATTCGGATCATCCACGAAACGCTGCAGTGTATGCGCGTAACCATCTCCTAAATCCTCAAGCATCGCTACTTCAAGCGAAGTAAATGCAACTTCTCGGTCCAGCCATAGACCGGCAATCACATCGCCATGGCGATCTTTCATAATCATGAGAAGACCATGCTCGGACGCCCATTCCTGCCAGTCCTCTGCTACGCTGTCACTGCACTGATCTTTACTAACGGGGTACAAAGCACAAAAGCTAGTATCCGTAACTTCCTCATCATCCTCAAGCTGCTTCTTGTAATCGGCAACCTGCCCTTTAATCATTTTTTTGAGCCACTGGATATAAGGGCCATCAGGGTCTACATGCACAAGACCTGAAACCGACTTTACCTGCACCTCACCCTTGTCACGTTCCCAATAAGCACAATGTCTGTATTGCACCATATTGAAGGTCTGATTGACCATCATGAATTCAAGTTCTGTTTTTTTCGGTTTGTGGCGTGCGGTCTTGAGGAGCGCTATCAGAGTTAGCAATAGCTGGAATCGGCCATCTACATCAGATGGCTTCTCTGAAGTTTTTTTTGTCGGTTTGTCAGCCATTTATTGTCCATCTGTAAAAGGCATCAGCATCAAACCAAGGAAACCGCCTCTATAATTCGCCTTACGCGCTGAATTCGGGTCAAACGTTGCTCTACCGCTCATACCGGGCAACAACTCTTCATGGTACTCTTCCATTTCGGCTACNNNNATGAATAGAAACAATGCGCGCTTCGTAATTACGCTCGGTCTCCTCAATGTAAATCACCAGCGCTGTATCAATGTTGAGCCAGCGCAGCCATTTCGAAGGAATTAGAAACTCGGCTTGCAGAGGCTCACTAGATGCAAGCTCCATAAGCACACGACCTGGCTGTACATATTCATAAGCACTCGCCATCTTATTTGTTACACGACCATCATAGGGCGCAATATGAGAACAAGAACGTAGACGCGCCTGAATTTGAGCAACAATAGCTTTGTTCTGCTCGTTATTTTCCTTAGCAACGAGCACTTCCATATCCGAAGCAGATTTCAAATCAACCAGCTTTTTATAGGCGTCCAACTGCTTCTCTGTGACGCGCACACGCGACAAGACTGCAATCATATTCGATCAACACATCGCCTTCTTTGAAACGATCACCATTTTTAAAGTTGAAGAATTTAATGCGAGCATCAATGCCGCTGGCAATAACCGTTTGGCTCTTAGGGCTCAGCACGGCCTGAACCACGAAATCACCAGTCGGCGTTTCTTCGATATTCATATATTCTTCGGTCATTGGCGGCGGTTCTGAAGTCTCACGCTCAACCTTTACCGTAGCGGCATTACGTATTGAGGAGTCTGCAATTTGTATAATTTCCGATTTATACGAAGAACTATCCATCAAAATAGGCGTATCTTTTTCTTTGCTGTTGCCATCAGGCAAAAACACAAATACCGAAGCCGCCAAAATCAACAGCACAACCAATACGGAACGCGCCGAATTACTATGAAGAACCTTAACAGAACTCAACACACGTGACTTAAAGCTGTCACTTGACGCAAAGACACCAGAAAACTTAGGCATACCGAACTTAAGCGCCGGCGCTTTAAAAGAAGGCGTTTTAAAGGTAGGCATCTTCATCAGCTCGCCTCCCCTTCGTTTAATGCCGTCATAACGAACAGATTATCATCATCAAGGTTCTTACGGATTTGCTTGGCGTAGTCAGGCACTGACAGACCCGCATCATCCGCATCCCAAAGATCAACACCCATGGTCGTCACAAAACGGCCATAAGCATCCTGCACTTCAGAGAACGCAAACGCACGGTTAATAAGCGTGATCGTCGAGTCAATCTTCACATTCAGAAGCTCGGCATCGGACATAAGCCCAACACCCTTGTAATTATAAGCACGCTCTAGAATTTCCTTGGCATCTTCGGCGCTCTTCTCATTTTCATCGTAAATTTCGGACAGAGCATCATAACGAGCCTTCGCAACATGAATCTGTGTAATCACAGCCGCAATCAACGCCTGACGACGCTTATCAGCTAGCAAGTCAACATTTTCAGCACGATCATAACGCGCCGGAGCTGTAATAATCTTGTTGATTGACTGGGTCAGGCCGACGATACCGTCGATCCAGTTATTATAAGCCAGATACTTGTTGGAGTCGTAATTATAGGTAAACAGAAGCTCGATACCAGGCAGGCTCTCCCAAATCACCATCTTCATATCCCTGGTCGAGATACGCTTATTCAGAAGCTCCTCACGAATCTCCGGACGATTTAAGAACGCTGTTTCTTCAAACTTGGCGATATCACCCTTAATCTTTGGCAAATTCTCACCACTCAGCAGGTTTTTACCACCTGTAGCCAGAACAATCGGCTCATCCAGCGGGTAATCAATAAGTGTCTTTAGCTCGATTTCGGCTAAATCCAGCCCCTGCTTCATATTGATCAGTTGCTCACGCTGCGCCCTGATTGTCGATCTAGCGCCCTGAGCCTCACCAAGCGGCACCAAATTCTGCTCTATCTGCTGCTCAATACGTGCCAGCTGCTCATTTGTCTCCATCAAAAGCCCATCAAGAATAGGCAGTGATTGCTGAGCGATCGCCACACGCCAAAATGCAGAATAAGCATCTTGCACAACACCGTGATAAACCTTGCGGCGTCTTTCCTGAGCAATCAGCACCCGATCGCTAGCAGACTTAGCACGCCATAGATTGATCCCTGCATCCAGCAAGTTCCACTCCATGGTCAACTGACCGACATTACGGTACTGCTCCGTAGAAACAGATTCCTGCAATGACTGCGTCCCTGTCAGCAAAGAAAAACTGGATGAGCCGCCTGTATTACTGCGCCCCACACGCTGTATCTTTCCTGTCACAGAAGGCAGGCTTCTCAATTGCTCCAGACTGACATCATCAGCGGCAATCAGCTCATCCATTTCGGCTACCTTAGTATCCAGATTATATACCAACGCGCGCGCTAAAACGTCTTCCAGCCTTAGCGGCGCTTCAATCGCACCATGTTGATATACTTTACTGAGATCTTCGTTCACCAATGCACGCACTTCAGCAACGTCGACGCCTTTTTGCTGGGGCGCGCAACTTGCTAAGATGCAGAGGCCTGAAACGGCCATTAGAAATACCTTTGTATTAACATTCATTTGGTGCGTATCACTCTTAGGGACTAAGAATGCCTGGATAGGGACATCCGAATTTTTATTATATCTAATACTTACCCACAGGTAAACACTGGAGAAACAAAGATTTTTGGCACTTTACCCACAGAACATGAAGGAGATCAAACCGTTGCCAGCAAAGACTTTCAGGGAACACAGGAGAACTCTCACAGACCGCTAGCACACAAATACACGTGCAATTCATTACTTAAAATTGCAAATAGAATTGACCAAAACAGTCATTTTTGAATCAATGATTCGCTACAGAATACGCGTTATTCCAAAGAATTTAGGAAGCGCTTGCTATCATCGATTATGGCCTGCCGCTTCTCGTCAGTCATCTTCGAGAGTGTATGATAGGAATGGTTCAGACGCGGGTTTCCTTTTAGCTTATCTTCATTGCGAATAAAGAAATCCCAATATAGATAGTTGAATGGGCAAGCGTCAGGTCCGTTTTTCTTTGTAACCTTAAACGAGCACCCCTTACAGTAATCCGACATGCGGTTAATATACGCGCCGCTTGCTGCATAAGGTTTACTGGCAAGCAGACCGCCATCGCCGAACAAAATCATCCCCGTTACATTGGGCATCTCAACCCACTCAAAGGCATCGGCATAAACGACAAGATACCACTCATTAACTTCATCAGGATCAATACCCGCTATAAGCGCAAAATTACCCAGAACCATCAAACGCTGAATATGGTGCGCATAAGCATTCTCTTTGGTTTCTAGAACACATTGACGCAAACAATTCATCTTGGTCTGGCCATCCCAATACAGCCATGGCAACTTACGCTTGGCATTAAAGTAGTTCTCGTCCGCATAGCCTGGCATTTTCAGCCAGTAAATACCGCGCACATATTCGCGCCAGCCTAATACCTGCCTGATAAATCCCTCAACTGAATTAAGCGGGGCATCGCCCGCCCGATAGACAAGC
>LWDU01040759.1_pt1 | contig 21640 bp, 24 predicted proteins | sample 727161 | NCBI WGS metagenome assembly LWDU01 (sample SAMN04566230, study PRJNA314399) | hydrothermal vent metagenome | isolation source: deep sea hydrothermal plume seawater | place: Mexico: Gulf of California, Guaymas Basin | collected 2004-07-11
AACTCTGCCAGCGAGGTCAGTGCTACCGACTGGGACCACCTGTTCGCTGTGAACGTCCGTGGCACCATGCTGACGAACCAAACAGCACACAAGTACCTCAAGGACGCTGGCGGTGGCGCCATCATCAACTTTGGGTCCATCTCCGGGCAGCGTCCAGAACCAAGTGCTGCCGCCTACTCCGCATCCAAAGGTGCAGTCCACGCGTGGACGCGCACAGCGGCAGGTACCTGGGGAGTGGACAACGTTCGGGTCAACGCCGTCCTTCCGGCCATCAGAACACCGATGTTTGAGGCGGCCAAGGTCGGACTCAGCGAGGAAGAACTAAACATGAAGTACTGGCGGAACGAACAGAGCATTGCTCTGGGTCAGGAGTACGGAGACCCGGACCGGGACCTTGGCCCCGTGATGGTCTTCCTGGCTTCTGATGCATCCCGCTTTATCACCGGCCAACTCATTCCCGTTGACGGAGGACAGGGCAACGTCCGCTAGGGGCAACGTTCACCATGCTTGAAGATCTTGACGGCCGGGTAGCCGTGGTAACCGGCGGTGCATCGGGGATTGGGTTGGCGATGGGTGAGGCCTTTCTCGATGCCGGGATGACGGTGGTCTTGTCAGATGTGGACGAGTCGGTTCTGGCAGTCCAGGTGGATCGTTTGTCGACCAGTGCCGGTGACCGAGTCGATGGTCATGTTTGTGACGTGACTGATTCGGACGCGGTTGCAGGCCTGGCTGATTCGGTGTGGGACCGCCACGGATCGGTTCATATCTTGTGCAACAACGCAGGTATCGCTCCCGCATCCCCGATATTGCAGAGCGCCCCTTCGCAGTGGAAGTGGACTTTTGACATCAATGTTCTAGGTGTGGCTCACGGGGTGCTGGCGTTCGTACCCCGGATGCTGGAAGCCGGCATCGGGCACGTCGTGAACACGGCATCACAAGCCGGTTTGGCGACCAACGTCATATGCGGGATGTACGCAGCCAGTAAGCATGCGGTAGTAGGCCTGTCTGAGGCCCTCTACCGCGAGTTGGAGGACACCCCAATCGGTGTTTCCTGTTTGTGCCCTAACGCCGTTTCGACCTCCATCTTCGATGTGGCTCGACTCCGTCCAGACTGGGTGGAGGTCAACGAGGCTGACGACGACATCCAGGATTCCTTCGCCGAGGTAGTGAGGGAGCACGGAGTAGAGCCGGCTCTGGTGGCGAACCAGGTTGTAGAAGCGGTTCGCACGGGGAGATTCTGGGTATTCACCCACGACGTCACCGTTCCCATGGCCCTGCTTCGATTCGAAGATCTAAAAGCGGACCGCAACCCGTCGCCGAATCCAGGCGATCTGGCTCGAATGGGTCTTGAGGCGGCGGTTGATCCATCGGATGGCTGAGTCCAACCAAGGGTTCAGTGCCTCACGCTCCGATCAGGGGTATTGCACCACTACCTTCCCGGTGTTATTGCCACTGTGGAGGTGCTCGACTGCATCGACCGCCTCATCTACGCCAACGAAGACCTGGGGATCAATTTGTGGGTCGACCAGCCCGTCTTCTATAAGTTGAATGTTGCGGGTGAGGTGGTCGTGGAAGCGATCTGGCCAGTCAGAGTGCAGGAACCCTCTCAGTTGTGCCGACTTCCATAGGAGCTTGTGGTAGATCCGTGGTGCCAGCACTTCCTGGGGACCATTCTGGTATTCGGAAATAAATCCACAAATCAGAATCCGACCTCGTCGTGCCACGTTGTCAACGCACATATCGAAGGTGGCTTGGCCGACCTGTTCAAAGATCAGGTCGACTCCGTCCGGATACTCGTCCTTCAGCACCGCGCCAAGGTCCTCGTCTCGGTAGAGGATGACTCGGTCGCATCCCAGAGCCTTCAGCCGGGCGGCCTTTGCTTCTGTACTACAGGTACCGATGACATGGTTACCGGCGAGTTTGGCCAGTTGAACGACCCAGCTCCCCACGCCACCGGCAGCTGCAGTGACCAGGACGGTCTCGCCAGAACCCATCTCACCGACGACCTCAAGACCAATCGATGCCGTACACCCCGCATTTGTGGCACTCAGGACCCCTGGAGAGACATTCGAAACCTTTACGAGTCTTGATGGCCCCCGGTAGAGGTACTCGGTATAAGCGCTTCCCAGGTAGGGCGATATGACTAGGTCACCCTCGCGAAAATCACTAACACCTTGACCGACAGCGACCACTTCGCCAGCAGACTCGCATCCAAGGTCGTATGGGAAGACGCCATCGGAGAAGTACACCCCACCACTGATGTTGATGTCGGAAGCGTTGACTCCCCCGAAGCGGTTCTTGACCAGAATTTCTCCGTCTCCAGGGTCGACCAGCTCGCTTTCCACTACCTCGGCGATTGATCGGAAATCTCTGGAATAGCCGTTACCAACCAGTTTCTTGTAGGTCTCAGTCATTAGTTTTCCTATCCACGGTCGTGTGGCTGTCCGAGATCTATGAGGTGAGCTCGGAACTCGTGTTCAAACAGCTGTTGAATCAACGGGTTGTGGACCAACAGAGGTCCAGATCTTTCGGGAATCTGTCTAGAAGTCGGCTGGGAGACTTGCGGCGCCTTGGACCGGCGTGTCGGAAGCGACGTCTCGTAGGTAGTTCGAGGCCTCAACCTGGTAGAAGAACGAGAGACACCGTTCGGCGATCTTCCAGCGCGCGTCAACGCGGCGATAGACGTCTTCGTATCGAACCGCAGCCAGCCTTACCCCCACTCCTGAGTCTTGGGCTACCCCCTCGGAGTGCCCGAATTGTGTCCCGGTCGCTAGGTCTGAATTTTCGAGGTCGAGGTCGATGACGTGTCCATGCTGAACGTGCAGGCTCCTTTTCGAAATCTCATTTAGCTGGTTGGTAAAGAAATCGACGGTCTCGTCAGAGCCGTTCAAATCCAGGCCACCGCTCTTGAGATAGAATCGGACGTCATCGGTGAATACTGAACGCAAGCCGACGGGGTCCCTGCGGTCGATGTAGATGCCGCATCGGACAGCGAGTTCCCTGATGCTTTCCTTGTCCTCTAGCCGCCGGATACGACCTTTCAACTCGCCTGTGCACTCTTCCTTCAATAGTTTCCTCCAAAGCTACTTTTGGTTGAACTCGCAAGGGCTGGGAGTCGCAACATCTGAGAGATCAGTTGCACAGTAACGGCGAGAGTGTTTCCCGACCACTAGCGAGGTTGGACGCGAATAGCGATAGAAACGGATGACGATCGTACCGGCACAGGTCTGGCAGGTGCTTGCCAGTTGAGTATTGAGGTTGTCTCGATGGATTTGGTTGAAGGATCTAGCGTCGTAATCACAGGCGCAGCAAGCGGCATCGGTGAGGGGCTAGCGCGTGAATGCGTCAACCGGGACTGCGAGTAGCGCTCGCAGACGTGGAGGAAGCGCCTCTTGACAAACTTGTTGATCAACTGTCCGAGTCCGGCGGAACGGTCATGGCCGGGGTCGTAGACGTTTCCGATAGCGCTGCGTTCGCTGCGTTCGCAGAGAGCGTCGAGGCTGAGTTCAGGTGCGTCGACGTTGTGGTTGCCAACGCCGGTGTGATTGGTCCGCGTCGTCCACTTTGGGAACAGAATGCTCAGGACTGGGAGTGGATCATAGGGGTCAATCTTCTTGGTGTTTCCAATACCTGGGTGCCATTCCTCCCCGGCATGGTCAAGTGAGGATCTGGGCACCTAGTTGCTACCTCCTCGATCGCTGGGTTAGCTCCTGCGATGAGCGGCAACGCTCCCTACGCAACGACCAAGCACGGCATCGTCGGAATGGCCGAAGCTCTTCGAATGGATCTGGCGAATGTTGCGCCAGATATCGGAGTGACGGTGCTGTTTCCCGGACCAGTCCGTACCAGAATCAGGGAGTCGGTCCGAAATCGACCTGGCTCGCTAGGCGGGTCCGACATGGCGCCAGCATTTTCTTCAGACCCTCGGTTCGACGTCGAGAGCATCGAACCCCATGATGTCGCGATTCACCTGTTGACGGCACTAGCGCGCGGGGATCGATATGTGATGCCGAACCCCGAATACGTCGAATCGACTGCAGCACACCTAGTCGAAGTGGCGGAAGCCCTCCGTACTCCCAACGCTGGTTACCCCACTGCGTGACTCGGCTATGACGGCAAGTCGGGAAGATGATTCTCCCTTTGTGGGAATATGCAGTCGCTCCCGGGCTGTGACGACTTCCATCAAGAACCAACTAAAGGATTGCTGATGCCTACTGAAATCCAAGCCGCCGTATGTCGCACGGTTGGAGAGCCGCTGGAGATCGAATCCGTGGAGTTGGATGACCCTGCACCTGACGAGGTCCGAGTCGGCGTGGTGGGCTCAGGCCTCTGTCACAGCGATCTGCATGTAATCGATGGGTCTCTGCCCGCACCTCTACCGGTGGTTCTCGGACACGAGGTCGCAGGCGTAGTCCTCGAGGTGGGCTCCCAGATACAGGGCATCGATGTCGGAGACCATGTGGTGGCCGGCATCTCCGCGCACTGCGGCAGTTGTAGATGTTGCGCAGCGGGAAAGACCTGGCTCTGTGAGCGAAGATTTTCTCCCGGCCTACGGTCTGAGACCCAACCCAAGATCCGAGCGGGTGATGCCACGATTGGTGGGATCGGCGGCTTGAGCGGCTTTGCCGAGCAGATGGTCTTGCACCGGTCCGCTGCGGTGCCGATCGACCCTGAGATGCCGCTCGATCGGGCTGCCCTTATCGGTTGCGCCGTCGTAACCGGTGTAGGCACCGTGATCAATGCTGCGCGGGTCCGTCCCGGCGAGACCTGTGCTGTGATCGGTTGTGGCGGTGTCGGTCTCAACGTCGTTCAGGGAGCGCGACTTGCTGGAGCCGAGCGCATAATTGCTGTTGACCTGCAAGCCTCCAAACTTGAGTTGGCTGGACGATTCGGTGCCACAGATTTCGTAAATGCAGGTGGCGGCGATCCTGTGGAGGCTGTACTTGGTCTAACTGGTGGTCGAGGAGTTGATCATGCCTTTGAGGTCATCGGTCTCAAGTCGACGTCCGAACAAGCTTTATCGATGGCCTCGGATGGTGGCGCGGCCTACCTGATCGGGGTACTGCCGCCAGGCCTCGCCCTAGAGGTCCCAGGCACGGAGTTCGTGCTGGGAAACAAGACGCTCTGTGGGGTTCGCATGGGCTCGAGCAACATGGCGAGTGACTTCCCCTACTTTGTCGAGCTCTACCAGCAGGGACGCCTCTTGATTGATGAACTTGTGGCTGAACGAATCACTCTTGCCCAGGTCAATGAGGGGTACGACAAGATGAGGATTGGGGACCAGGCTCGATCGGTCATCACGTTCGACCCACCCAACTGAGCAGTTCAGGGGTGGGGTGAGCATCGGCTCAGGTCACGGTAGGCCGGCGCCGGGAACATCCACGCGAACGGTTTCGATGTGGCCGTCCTCAGCTTTGCCAGTTTCTTTCAATATCTTGACGTTCTCCACTGAGCTAGTCGTAAGGAAGAGCGTCTTCCGGTCCGGTCCACCCAGCATTGGTGCTATAGCCCAGCGGCCTGGAGTCGGGATGCGATCTGTGATCTCTCCGCCTTCCAGCACGCGTAGGAACTGGCCGTCTCCATAGTGTTCGGCGTCCAGAGGTGGGCTGCCGATCCAGGCAGCACCTTCTTCGTCCAGACATAGGCCGTCCGGGAAAGTCCCGGGGAGGTCAGCGAACAGCCGGGGAGTTCCGAGAGACCCGTCCTGTTGTATTGGGAATGCCCGGATTGCTTCGCCTCTTGTCTCGTTCACGATAAGGGTTTTCCCATCCGGGGTGATTGCCAAACCGTTTGGTCCGCTCATCCCTTCTGCAACGAGCCGCGACTGTCCGTCTGGTTCGACCAACACCACGTTTTTGAGGTCGGTATCGATGTAGGCGCGGCCTTCATTGTCGACGACCATGTCGTTTGTCATCTCGTGGGCTATGTCCGTCAGGTCGGCATGGATCTTGGTCTCGCCTGAGTGGATCCGATAGATACGACGTTCGTGCATGACTGAAACCAGTAGTGACCCGTCGGGCATGAAGCCGAGTCCACTGGGATGATCGAACTGTGCGACGTGTTCTACGTTGCCGGCGAGGTCGACGGACATGACATGACCTCCCCACATGTCGGAGAACCAGAGGCGGTCTTCATGCCAGCGGGGTCCCTCACCGAAGAGGAGTCCGTCGAGGAGAACGGTGGTTTCTAGGTCGTCCACTAGAGCGAGACGACCTGAGTTGACTGGTGACCGACTTGCCACCGAAGGAAGTATGTCTCGGCCCTTCCGATGACCCCGTTGATGATCAACGATATGGCAGCTAGCACGAACACGATGGCGAAGAGGCCGTCGTAGTCGAGCATGTTCGCCGAAGTGATTAGTCGTTGGCCGAGACCTCGCTTGGAGGCGAAGATTTCTCCAAACACCGCTCCCTGAACCGAGAGGATCGCTGCCAGTCGCATAGCACCGAGGACGGCGGGGCTGATTCCTGGGAGTGTCACCATGCGAAACAGTTGGCGATTGGATGCCCCCATGGTTCGCGCCACGGTTATCAGATCAGGGTCGACGAGAGACACCGCTGCCTGGGTCGGCACCTGGACAATGAAGAAGGCGATGGTCACGGCCAGAACGACCTTGGACATCTCGCCGACGCCATACACCACCAGGATTAGTGGCAGGAAGGCGATCTTGGGCATGGCGTTGATCAGGATGATGAACGGTCCGAAGATCTTTCGGGCTCGTTCGAAAGTGCCCAGAAGGATGCCGGCTACAACGCCGAGAATCGAAGCTATAGCGAATGCGATCAGCGCCTCCTTCACGGTCACCCACGCGTCTTGCCAGAACAGGGTTTCTGACAGATTTTTGGTCAGATAGTCCCAAGTGGCACCCGGTGCGGCTCGGAAGACCGGGTTGACGTTGGGAAATGGTTGGATGCCGAAGATGGAGATGGCATCCCACCCGTCCCAGATTTTCTCGGACCACCAGAACCACCAGGCAGCCAATATGACGGCGACTCGACCAAGTTGTACTCGGAAATCGAATTTGCGTACCCGGTAATTCCAGATCGACTCGTCGGGCATCATCGATCTGACTTCGTCCTGGGTCATCGCAGGAGCGGTGACAGCTTCCCGGCTTTCGGCCATGTCGGATTCGCTCTGCCGTTCCTCAGATGATTTCATCGCGCAACTCCTTCCAGATCCGATGCTCGGCCTCCTTGAAGGTCTCCTCGAAACGCAACTCGTCGATTACCCGCGGTCGAGGAAGGTCGATGATGGTGTCCGACTTGATTCGACCAGGTCTCGCAGTGATCACGATCACCCGATCGGCTAGCAACACTGCTTCTTCAAGATCGTGAGTCACAAAGATCACCGTCGTGCCTTCGCTCTCCCACAACTCCACGAACTCGGCCTGCACCGTCAAACGGGTCTGTGCATCCAGCGCACCGAACGGTTCGTCCATCAACCAGAGATCCGGATCCAGTGCCAGGGTGCGGGCAATGGCCACACGCTGGTTCATTCCCTGGCTCAACTGCGAGGGAAACGAATCCGCGAAGTCTTCCAGACGCAACCGACGCAGCAACTCCGTCGATCTCTTAGAGCGCTCGGCCTTCGTGACACCTTGGATCTCCAAGCCCAACTCGACGTTCTTGCGGGCAGTGCGCCATGGGCTCAGCGCAGACCGGGCCAACATGTAGCCAATATCCTTGCTTGGCCCGTCAACTTCCTTGCCGTGGCGGCGTACCGATCCCTTCGTAGGGGGGATCAGGCCAGCCAACATGTTCAAGATTGTCGTCTTGCCGCAACCGGAGGGCCCCACAACGGCCACGAACTGACCCACCGGGATGGCAATGTTGATGTCGTGGATCGCCAAGACAGGTTCGTCCGAAGGGTGGCCGCCGCCAAATATCAGTGAAACACCTTCGAGCTCTACTGCAGCAGTTGAGCTGTTCATCAGCCCTACCTCTCGAGTTTTTAGTTTTCGGTGCCTAGGTAGGCATCGATAACAGCAGGGTTGTTTTGGATTTCCTCAGGGGAACCTGCTGCAATTTCGCTACCAAAATCAAGAACCATGATTCGTTCGGCTATTGCCATGATGAGTCCCATGTCGTGTTCGATCATGAGCACCGAGGTCTTGTATTCATCCATGATCCGGTAGACGTACCGAACCATCTGCTGCTTCTCTTCAGCGTTCATTCCCGCCATGGGCTCGTCCAACATGAGCAGATGTGGTTCCATGGCGAGCACCCGACCGAGTTCTACTCGTTTCTGGATTCCGTAGGGCAGCTCACTGACCAACTCGTCGCGCACCGATCCGAGGTCGAGAAGCTCAGCGATGGTTTGGCAGACGTTTCGCGCCGCAAGTTCCTTCTTGACTGCCACAGAACTGAAGAGCCCATAGTGGAAGATGTTCGTCTTCTCATGCATGAAACGTCCGAGCAGCAGGTTGTCGAGGACGGTCTGAGCGCTGAATACACCAAGATTCTGGAAGGTTCGAGCGATTCCCATTCGAGCGATCTGATGTGGTCGATAGTCCAGAAGTTCGGTTGTTTCGCCAGTGCGCCGGCGGAACTTCACTGATGCCCCAGGGCTGGGTTTATAGATGCCTGTGACAGCGTTCACGAGTGTCGTCTTGCCGGCCCCATTTGGACCGATGAGGGCGAACAACTCACCTTCAGCGACTTCAAATGAGAGGTCGTTGCAGGCGACGACGCCTCCGAACTGCACCGTCAGGTTCCTAACTTGGAGAATCGGTTCTGTTGTCATCGGCCTGCCTCGCGGCGGATGGCAGCGTAGGCCTCCCGGCTGTCTCCACCGCCGCCCATGTAGAGATCCTGAACTTCCTGGTTCTCACGCAACTCTGCGCTAGGGCCCTCCAGGACGACTTCTCCGACTTCGAGGGCGTACGCATATTGGCTGTGTTGCAATGCGATGCGAGCGTTTTGTTCGATGGCGAGAACGGCGACACCCTCTTTGTTTATTCGGTCAAGCAGAACGAAAAGGTCTCGAATGATCAGGGGAGCGAGCCCCAGCGAAAGTTCGTCACAGATTAAGAGTGATGGCTTGGCCATCAGAGCGCGTCCTACGGCGACCATCTGCTGTTCTCCACCGGAAAGCAGCCCCGCCTGTCGCTGTCGGAGCGGTGCCAATAGTGGGAATAGGTCAAATACCTCGGCAATTGTTTCGTTGATTCCGGAGGCGTCTTTCCTTGATGCGGCGCCACACCGTAGATTTTCCTCCACTGTCAGGTGCGGAAAGAGCATCCGTCCTTCCGGCACCTGGGCAATTCCGCTGCGGACGATGGTCCGACTTTTTTGCTTAGTGATTTCTCGGTCACCGAACTTGATGGACCCCGACGTGCACTTGCCCTTCTGTAGGTAGAGGACGCCCATAATGGTTCGGACGAGAGTTGTCTTCCCTGCTCCGTTAGCCCCTAGTACTGAAACAAAACCGCCGTCAGGTACCTCGATATTTATATTTCTCAGCGCAGGTATAGGTCCGTAGGAGACGCTTAAGCCGTCGATCTTGAGAGCGTTACTCATTGGACCGCCTTCGTTCGGGAGCCATGCAATCGCAGCAGCCGTTTCTTTGCTGATTGCCAAAGTCCGGCGAGCCCATCTGGCCGCCAGACCAGGACGACGACGACGAGGATGCCCCGAATAGCGAGGTCAACTTCTCCGGCATGACGGCTTAAGAAGTCGATGTCACTAATGAAGGGCAGTTCTTCGCGCATCCATTCGAAGTACATGGGAAGGGCGAAGAAGAAAACCGATCCGAAGATCGCCCCCTGGATCCCCATGAATCCTCCGACAACGATAATGATTCCGTAGTCAAGGACTTGTTCGAGGTTGAACGAGTCTTCGCTTCGTGCCCGGTTGTAGTAGGAGAGAAGGCAGCCGGACACGCTGACCATGGCGGATGAAATTGCGAACGAGACGATTTTCGACCTGGCGACATTGATTCCAAGGAGGGTTGCTGAGATGTCCCGGTCCCGGACCGCGGCAAATGCTCGACCTTCTCGACTCCTGATGACGTTCACGATGAACAGCAAACCGATGGAGGTAATTGTCAGGTTCACCCAGAACCAGCGGAACTGCGAGTTGATTAGGAACTCTCCGTCCTCGGGGTTGATACCTGGGATCCAGTGCAGCCACGACGGGAGGTTTGGGGGGTTGAATCGGACACCACCGAAACCGAAGTAGTGAACCAGGTACTCCTTCCAGACCAGTAGGACGATGAAGTGGACGCCGATCGTTGCCAACATCAGATATAGGCCCCGGAGACGAAGCGCCGGAATTCCGAAGAGTGCGCCAAGGGCAGCACCGGCAACTGCGGCGATCGGGATGCAAAGCCAGAAGGATTGCCCCCAGATGAGACCGATGTGCGCACCGACCATCGTGCCGATCATCAAGAACGCGGCGTGGGCCATTGACAGCTGCCCGGTGTAACCGGCGAGCAAGTTGAATGCTCCGGCCCCCAATGCGAACAGAATGATGTAGTTGACGATCCTGAACCAAGTGTTCCAGGGGAAGTCCATGGGCGGGTCAAAGTCGGTACCGAGGATGAAGGGGAGTGCAACGATGAAAAGGCAGGTCATCGCTGAGAGGGCCCGCTGGTCTGGTCGGTGCCAGAGTTTCAGGGCAAGTCGGGGGTCGTCGGGGTCGCGTTCTGCGGTCGACCATGCGAACCAGCCGACGCCTACCAGGAGGATGAACCCGACGAGGATCTTCCAGCCTCCGAACGGGTCCCAACTGATGTTGTCGAGGATCACTGGGGAGGCGAGCGCTATCAGAAACGGTAGTGCTCGCCGGGCGGGAGGTGTCCGTTTGACTGAAGGTTTCTGAGGGGCTGGAGCTTCAGTAGCGATGGTCTCGTTCATACCCGCTCCAGATCCTTCTGACCGAAGAGGCCTGTTGGCTTGAAAATGAGGACGAGGAACAGGATTCCGAAGGCGACTGGTTCACGCCATTTGGTGCCGAGGTGGCCACCGGCGAGCATTTCGATTACGCCGACGATGAGTCCCCCGATGATTGCGCCTCCGATGGAGGTGAATCCCCCGATTGCTGCGGCTGGGAAGGCACGGAGGCCGATCGCAGCAAGTGCAGGGTTGATTGAAGGCGTGAAGTGCCCGAGCATTACGCCACCCAGTCCGGCGATTCCGATCGCCATTGCCCAGGTGATTGCATACGCCCGATCCGGGTCGATTCCTACACCTGCTGCAGCCTCGATGTTGCTGGCAACCGCCCGCATGTGTAGTCCGGTGCGAGTTAGTGAGTAAAACGCCAGAAAAGCGCCCACGGATACCGCCACCACGAGCATGACGATGATGTCCACCCACCGAATGTTGGTGCCGGCGAATTCGATTGTCCCCGTGGGTAGAGCGGTCAGGTTCCCCTTTTCGAGTGGCCCGAACTTCATCTGGACCACTGCACGAATCACGGTTGCAATTCCGATTGTCGCAAGGACGATCGCGAAGAACCCCTGCCCAACCATTGGGCGCATGATCCCGTAGTGGATGACGAGCCCAAATAGAGCCATTATCAGGGTGATAACAAAGGTTCCTATAAAGAAGTTTGTTTGGCGTTCCATGAAGAAGGCCACCCCGAAATAGGAGCCCAGCATGAGGAACTCGCCTACGGCCAGATTAAGCACCGCAGTTGACTTCTCGACGAGAACAAACCCGAGGGCTACTACCGAATAGATGGCGCCAAGAGCTAAGCCCGAGACTACCAACTGGACGTTGACGCCCAAGTCAAAGAAAGTTGAGGCAAATATAGTCATTAGTTAGATTCCATCTAGTATCAAGTTAAATATTTAACATTTGTAAAATCAGAGTGTATTAATGTGAAAGAACTCCAAGCCCACGGTTTTGAGTATGGTAATCGTGGAACGGTAGGCGGGCAGGAAACCATGTTATGACCAGTTAGTCAAACCATGGTTTGACTAACTGTGTCGTCATGCGAGCACCCCACCGTCTACCAACAGGACGGCACCTGTGATGTAGGAGGCTGCTTGCGATACAAGGAAGGCGACCGGTTCAGCGACTTCCCAGGGAGTTGCCCAACGCCCCAGAGGGATTCGTAAACCGGCCGATTCTTCAACTTCGGCCTTGTCGAAAGCGTCCCAGCCACTCGTATCTATGTAGCCAGGGGCAACGGCGTTGACTCTGACGCCTTGAGGCGCCCATTCCCTAGCTAGCGCTCGTGTCAGAGAAAAGAGGCCGCCTTTCGCAGCAGAATAGGCGGTCATGCCTGGCAGGTGCCGGAGTCCAGAGATGGAACCAACGTTGACGATGGCACCCGATCCCCGTTCGACCATCGACCTACCGAAGGTAGTGGCAACAGCGAATGGGCCGGTGAGATTCAAGTCGATGGTCTTTGTCCACCCGGACAGGTTGATGTCAAGAGGATCGGCTAGGAAACGTGCGCCACCTGCGTTGTTGACGATGATGTCTGGACCGCCGGTTTCGAGTTGGATCTGGTCAGCTGTCGCCGACACCTGTTCAACATTGGTCACGTCGCAAGCCGCTGTCCGCACAACTGCTCCCTCTTGTTGCATGTCCGCAGCAATTTGTTCAAGGCGGTCAGCGGATCTGGCAAGGAGGGTGATCGAGGCTCCCTGTCGGGCAAGAGTTCGCGCGATGGCTTGGCCAATATCGCCAGTAGCCCCCGTGACCAGTGCTGAAAGGCCGTCTAGGCGAAAGGGGTCGGTCTTCAAGCTCTGGCTTCTCCGAGTGATACGGGGAAACTCTCCATTCCCCGGCTGAGCATCGTCGGGATCCACTGGGAGTCTTCCTTAGTCGTCGACAACTGTGGGTAGCAGGTAAGCAATCTCTCAAGTGCTATCGAACCTTCGAGCCTCGCCAGCGCAGCTCCCAAGCAGAAATGAATGCCGAATCCAAAACCGATGTGATTGTTGGGCTCTCGCTCGATATCGAATCGGTCCGGGTCGTGGAATTGCTCTGGATCGCGATTCGCCGCGTGTTGCACCAAGTAGGCCATATCGCCCTTGCGCAGCGTTCGGCCCCTTATAGAAAGATCATCCGAGATGGTTCGGACCTCCATCTTTGACGGCCCGTCGTAACGCAGGATCTCTTCGACTAAGGGCTTGGTCAGGCGTTCAGGGTTCAGTTGGTACTTCTCCAGTTGCGCAGGGTTCTGTAAGAGGGCGTTGACGCCATTGCCGATCAAGTTGGTGGTCGTCTCATGACCGCCAAATAGGAATAGGACAAGATTGGCGACAATTTCCTGGTCCGAAAGTCTGTCATCACCCTCTTGGGCGGTGATCAAATTGCCAATGATGTTTTCTTTGGGGTTTTCGCGGTGGAACTTGACCAAATCGCCGAGGTAGGCCGCCAGTTCCAGTAGGCCATGCTGTGCCTTCTGCCGGCGATCCTCAAGGCCGCGCGCTCCGAACACCAGCACCATGACGGCATCAGACCATTCCTTGAACATGTCTCGGTCGTTGGGAGGCACACCCATGATTTCGGCGATCACCACTGCAGGTATCGGGTAGGCGAAGTCGGTGATGAGATCGACTGAACTCCGATTGGCTAGTTCGTGGAGGGTTTCGTCGACTACCTGCGTGGCCCTCGAGCGCCAGGATTCGACAGAGCGTGGCGTAAATGCCCTACTCACGAGCTTCCTCAGCCTCGTATGGTCCGGCGGATCTCTAAAGACCAGCCAATCCATCAGAACGTCGTAAGTCGGTTGGCGCTCATCTCTCTGCTCAGGGCTGAGTCGGTCAAGCGCAGGCTGGATGCGTGCAGACGAGAACCGGCTGTCACGTAGAGCTTCCGTTACATCGTCGTGCCTATGGATGAACCAGGCCCGGTACTTCTCGTTCCAATGAACGGGATCGTTCTCGCGCATGACGCGGAAGTAGGGGTGCGGGTCTTGGACCCGGTCTGGCCTCAGAACCTCGTCGTCGACAGCGGTGCTCATGTGGAGGCAGAACTTACCTGTGATGCGGGAGCCTCAAGAACTGTGACCACACAGGCGTTCCCGTCGATGCCCGCAGTTCCGCCACCCATGGTTTCGACCACTCCCAGTCTGGCGTTTGGCACCTGTCTTGGACCGGCATCACCGCGCAACTGCCAAGTAATCTCGGCTATCTGAGCCAGGCCAGTCGCTCCTAGGGGGTGGCCGCGGCTGAGTAGTCCTCCCGAAGGGTTGACCGGCTGGCTTCCACCGATGGATGTGTGGCCCGATTCGACGAGGCGTCCGCCGCCGCCCAATTCGGCTAGGCCAATAGCTTCTGTCGTGATGATCTCTCCAATGGTGAAAGCATCGTGGACTTCGAAGACGTCGATATCTCGAGCACATACGCCGGCCCGTTCGTAGGCGTCGTGCGATGTATCGGCGACGATCTGCCATCCCCACACAAGTTCTGATCGTTGATCCCATAGGCCGCCGCTCTTGAGCGACGAAGACCGGACCCGAACTCCTCCCGGGGTTCCAGAGGGCCGCAGGATCGCAGCGGCAGCGGCGTCAGCGATTGAACAGCACTGCAGGAGAGTCAGGGGCGAGGAGATCATCGGGCTTCCAAGGACCTCTTCGATGGTCGGCGTCATCTGGTGCTGGGCTCGACTGTTGTGTCGGCCGTGACGGTGGTTCTTGACCGAGACTGCTGCCAGTTGCGAGTCGGTCACGCCAAACTCATGCTGGTATCGAGTGGCAGACATGCCGTATAGGGCCGGCATGGCGAAACCCTGAGCCCCTTCAGGATCCGAAGGGATGGGGGAGATCGCGCCTGAAAAAGAGGCTGTCATGGTCTCGATCCCGAAGATGAGAACCGTTTCATATCGCCCTGTCGAGATGGAAGCACAGCCCTCGTGAAATGCCGATGTCGAACTGGCGCATGCGTTCTCGATGGTGATTACTGGGACCCCATCGATACCGAGTTGTTGCAGAGAGCGAGTCGCTACACCGGGATCACCGAATACGGTCCCAGCGAAGACAGCGTCGATTTGTTTCGGGTTGATCTTTGCGTCGCGAATCGCCTCGCTAACTGCTTCCCACGCCAGTTCTCTGGCCGGCACGTTTGGTTGCTTGCCGAATTTTGTTGTTCCTACGCCGCAGATCGTCGCGATTTCACTCATCGCTTACGCTTTTGTTCGCTGACGCCAGTTCCACATCGGGCACGACGACCAAGTCTCCCAGGTCGTTTTTCCCATCAAGAGACACTCTGTCGCCGGGTATCGGCGGCGGTCTATCGCCAGTCTCCACATGAGCGAGGATTCTTGGTCCATCGTCTAGGTCAATGTAGGCCAAACACGTAGGAGGGGGTCTTCCAGGCATCGGAATCTCCAGCATGGTGGAACTGAAGACTGACCCTCCGGGTCCGAATCCACAGGGCTGAACGCTGTCGGCCTGACCACAGGAACAGATTGGCGGCACAAAGGTGCTGGCCAAACCGCAGGAACTGCAACGACCCCCACGAATTTGCAGCTTTCCACCTGCCTCTAGGAGTTCAGGTCGAGGGTCCGCCGGCATCGGTGCTCTCCTGCCAGCCCCAGCATCTCCCATAGCGCCACACTACCAACCGGTTGGTTGATCTGCGATTAGGGTCCCTAGCGTCGTCCTTAGCCTTGTTGAGTTGATCTGAGAATTGGTTGGACAGGGTCTGCTGCCACCGTTCCAGGAGAGCCGGTGGTTGAAAGTGGAAGTTGGGTTAGCAAGTTGGAGAGGCTGCGGTGCTAAGCGAAGAGGATCTCAATAGCAGAGTGGGTTACCAGCTCCCAGGCGGTGAATACCTTCTGGAGCCCTACAAGAACTGGTTGACTAACGATGCCGTTGGGGCGCCCAACGACGAGAACGACTTCGCCCATCCGATGTTCTGCTACTACGCAGCGCTGAACACCATGGGAGTGTCCCTCGAAGAACTCTTCGCCATCTTCGGTGCTACATCCGACGACGGCGTGATGTTCGGCGAAGCTGAGATCGACATCAGGAAGCCACTGGTCCCGGGCTCGACCTATGCCGTTTCAGGCCAGGTGACCGGAGTCGAACGGAAGAACAGTAAGAAGTTGGGGGTATTCGACCTTGTCGATTTCGAACTCAACCTGTATGACGGCAACGAGTTGGTAGGGGTTTCAAGAAACTCCTTCATATTCCCCCGGGAGCTAAACGATGACGACCAATAGTCCCACCGTTGGTTTCGAGTTTCCGCACTACGACGTCGGGATCGTTGATGCTGAAAAGATGAAGACCATGGCGGTCCTCCTCCAGGACCCCAACCCGATTCACTGGAATCTGAGCGCTGTGGAGAGGCTGGGTCTGGGAAGCAAGCCGATCAATCAAGGCCCCAACAACATGGCCTATGTAGTGAATGCCCTCGTTAGTTGGATCGGTGGAATAGCGCGATTCAGAAGTTTAAAGGTCCGGTTTCATCGGAATGTCTTTGCTGGGGACCGGCTGACGGTAGTAGGGAGAATCACAGATATCGATCAAGTCGCAGGTGGCGAACTCGCCACCTGCGACGTCCAGTTGGTACGCGGCGACGTTGAGAATAGTGACATCGTCATGGCCGGCCAAGCGTCAGTCATTCTCTAGGGAAGAAGTGCGTTAGTAACGCCATCCCTCTTCTAACGGCCACAAGCGTCTGCCGAGAATGTCCTCCACGCACGACAGGCCTGCGCGGGCCGCCCTGTCGACACCGATGCCCCGCGATTGGAACGTTTCGCTTGCAAAGTAGAGCCCTTCGATGTTGGGGGCCTTCCAGTTCGGGCGGAATTTGCCAACGAGTCCAGGCTTTTGGATGACTCCGAATGAAGGATCGAACACGTAGGTGCGACGCTTGAAGACATTGTCTTTGAGGCCGGGCCACATGATCTCCACCTCTCGCTCAAACTCGTCAAATTTCTCCTTGATGAACTCAGTGTCCCGTCCGCGGTTGTGCTTGTGGAGCATGGAACCCATCACGTAGAGGTACCTGCCGTCAGGAGCGACAGAAGGGTCGAGAGCGGTCTGTTCGAACATGAATCCACTCGTTCGGCTGATGGGTGCGTGAAGCCAGGTAGCGATTTCCTGCCGATCGAGGACCGGTATCGGCTCAGCGGTAGCAATTGAAAGGTGCGCGTATGAAACACGCCACCGGTCCTGAGCGAGGTTTCTGATCTGGTCGACGTACCAGTCGGGAAGATGGTGCTCAGAGATCACATCAAGCACATTCCAGACCGGGAGAGTCGAGATCACTACTGGAGCACTAACTATTTCATCGTGGAAGATCTCGTTCTGAAGCGAGGCCCCAACTCTTGGCAAAGCAACCCCGCAGACTGAGCCACTTTCGATCAGAACTCGACTGACAGGCCTGCCGAGTTCGACAACCCCGCCATTGTCGACAACCGCATCTCGCAGGTCGCAGAACAACTTGTCCCAACCGCCCTCTGGCCAAAACGAGTAGGCGGCTGTCCTTCTTTCTTCGTAATGCATCTTCCGGTTGAAGAGGTTGTCGCTGGCCGAGTGATCCCACCAGTCTTCGGTCATGCACTCCATCACGGTGATGAACTCGAAGAGATCGATGACTCCTTGATTGCTGGTGTGCCTCTTGAGCCATGTCCGCATCGGTAGATCGTCAAGGCGGTCCAGTTCTTCATAGGGGGTTTCCAGGAGTGCTTGGATGACTGCCTTTAGATCGTCCTTGTCTCCATCACCCGCATACCTGTCTCGGATGGATCCCCAAGTCTCCGAATCATGGTCCCAGACCGGCATATCAGTGTTTGATGGTCCATGGCCCAACGTCATACCAAGGTGCTTGAAGATCTTCGTGAGCCCTGAACCAGGATCCTCCAGAAGGTGAGCGCCAAGGTTCAACTTGTAGCCCTCGTCATCTGTAGCCATGCCTCGGCCTCCGAGGTAGTGACTCCTGTCAAGAGCCAGGACGCTCTTTCCCTCCTTGGCGAGTAGTGCTGCCGACGCCAGGCCAGCTGCCCCCGTGCCTATGACGATCACATCAAAGTCACTCAATGGACTGCTCCCATGTCGCTAGATTCTTCGAAAATAAAATAGTGTTGTTCTGCCAGCCAAGTGAAACCAAGATCCCCGTTCCTAGGAAATCGAAGGCCCAAAATGATTCGAGGAGTGCACCACGTCGCCCTATCGACACCAGATCTTGATCGGCTCGTCTCCTTTTATTGCGACAACTTCCAGTTTGAGGTGGTCTATCGAAACCAGTGGAGAGAGAGCCCGATCATCGATCGTCTCGTAGGCCTTGATGGCACGGTGGCCCGCACAGCGATGCTCCGTGCTGTCAACACCCACATAGAGATCTTCGAATATTCGGCACCAGCACCAGCCGAAGTCGGGACAGACCGTCCTGTCTGTGATCACGGCTACACCCACTTTTGTCTTGAGGTTGAGGACATCGAAGCCGAGTACGAACGCCTCCAGGCCGGAGGCATGAAATTTCACTGCCCTCCGGTATCCACCGGAAGTTCAGGAAGCCTCATTGCCACTTACGGCCGTGACCCGGATGGCAACGTGATTGAGTTGATCGAATTTCAGGACGCGGGGAGCCCTATTCGTCTCGGCATTACTCAATGAACAGCCTCCAAGCGGAGTCTGGAAATGCTTGTTGGGCATCGAGGCGTTACGCCGGAGATGATTGATCCCGTCGTCTTCGTAGAGTCTGCGTTCCAGTCGTCATACTCATTGATTCACCGTCAATCTGGTCACGTCGGTAGGGAGAGTCAGAATGGCTAGTGGCAACGTCAAGTTTGACGACTCGTATCTTCTGCTTGGCCCATGCCGAGCGTCCACGTTTGCTGACAGTCTCGACGAAGCCGCTGGACGCTGGAGCCACACAGCCCTCGCATTTCCCGAAGAGCGGGCCACCTACCCCGAACTGGCCTCGCGAGCCAATGACCTCGCGGGCGGTCTTATCGCTCTCGGCGTAGAAGCCGGCGAGAAGGTTGGAGTACTGATATCGCAGGGAGTCGATTACTTCGCCCTCATCTTTGCGATTGCCAAGATCGGCGCCATCTCGGTTCCCCTCAATCCGAGATTCAAAGCTAAAGAGTTGCGGCACGTCATTTCCAATTCCGACATGACTGCGCTTATCGCATCAGACAGTTTGCTGGAGATGCCTGACGTAGTTGCGATGCTGGAAGAGACGTTGCCGTCACTGGCATCAGCCAAGGGAACCGAGTTGCATCTAGCGGAAGCACCGCTGCTGCGTCGGATCGTTGTTAGTGGGGAGACACCCCGTGATTGGGTCTTCAACTTCGCAGCCCTAGTAGATCTGGCTGGGTCCGTCCCATACGAACTAGTTCTTTACCGACGTGCTTCTGTAGCCATCCGGGACACGGCAATCATCATGTACACGTCGGGGACAACCGCGAATCCTAAGGGGGTCATGCTGCCCCACGAGGCGCTTGTCCGACATGGGTTAACTATTGCCCAGACTCGTTTCGACCTCACGAAGGCCGACCGAGTGTGGTCGGCTCTTCCGCTTCACCACATTGGAGGCATGGCATTCTTCTTCACCTGTTTGGCAGCGGGCGCCACCTACTGCCACACAGCGAATTTTGATCCGGGCCGGGCGTTAGTGCAACTTCAGAGCGAGGGCTGCACGATCGCTATTCCAGCGTTTGAGACGATTTGGCTGGCGGTCTTGAATCACCCGGATTTCCTAAAGGCCGACTTGGGGAATCTCCGCATCATTCACCTTCTTGGTGTGGCAGAGCGTCTCGCTCAGATGCAAGCAGTCCTGCCCCACGCCATCCAGGTGTCGAGCTACGGAGCGACGGAGTGTTCGTCGTTTCTCAGTATGGGCAAGGTGAATGAATCGCTTGAAATCAGAACAACTACTGGCGGACACCCCATTCCGGGCATCGATGCGCGAGTCGTTGAACCAGGCTCCAATCAGGACATGCCCGACGGTGAGCTCGGCGAGATCATCTATCGCGGTTGGTCAGTCTTCACCGGCTACTACAGGGACCCGGAAGCCACTTCGGCGGCCTTTGACTCTGAAGGCTGGTTTCATTCGGGCGATCTCGGGACGCTGGACCCTGAAGGCAGGCTCACCTATGTCTCGCGGATCAAGGACATGCTCAAGGTGGGTGGTGAGAACGTGGCTGCCGCTGAGGTTGAAGGTCACCTGATCAGCCATTCCGCTGTGCTGCTAGCACAAGTCGTAGCCGCGCCCGATACGAGATATACGGAGGTTCCAGCTGCGTTCGTCCAATTGGCGCCGGGAGAGTCGGCTACGGAAGACGAGCTCAGAGACCATTGTCTAGGGGCCATCGCAACCTTCAAGGTTCCGAGGTATTTCCGCTTCGTTGATGAGTGGCCGATGTCGGGAACCAAGATCAAGAAGCACGTACTCCGCGATCAAATTGCAACTGAATTGGATGAAGCTGGTATCACAGAGGCACCCAAACTGAGTTCTCGAGACTGATTAAGCAAAACGCCGATGGGTCATCGCTACCTGGGAGCGTGGGAAGAGATTGACGCCATTTCTTGCCCCTCACGGAACACTGCCATGCTAGTCGCGCCAGCTCTTGGCAGTTCTCGATTGATCGGGGAGAGGGTCCGGCTGAGTGCTGGACTGGCGCAGTGCCAACGACCTTTCCGGGGATCGAAGATGAATCTGGGTCAGATTGTTTCGTGAGTCCCCTGGGAAGGAATCATCCCGCTGGTTCCCCTCTGTGGGCAGTTGGAGACCTGCTCGCGATCATGGCCAATGAGGCGATCACGATTCCAGTTCCGGCTGCCTGCGTTCCACCAATGCGTTCCCCGAGAAACCACCAGGTGTAAAGAGGAGCCGTCACCGTAAAACCCAGGTTCAGTAGTCCGACAAGGGTTAAGGAGGTGTGGCCATGAGCGAAGTTGGTCAGGAGATGACCTGTGCCTGGGATGAAAGCCATTGCAATTACGAGCCACAAGTCGCGACCAGAGGGAACCGGTATTCCGACTTCTGTCGCGATCAGGAACGGAAGCACCGTTCCTGCTGCGACAAGTAGCAGGAGTAATTGGTAGGTGGGTGAATCAAGTTTCGTGCGCGCCTGCTTACTTATCGCGAAATAGAGGGTGAAGAGCAGCATCGCTAGAACGGACAACATGTTTCCGGACGCTGTCGCTACTCCGCTGGCATCGGCCGCTGCCAGTGTCAGGGCCACTCCGACGAATGCGCTAATAGCAAAGACGTAGATGGAGAGGCGAGGGCGTTCGCCGAAGAACCTGACACTGATGAGGAGTACGGCAAGAGGTTGGAACGACATGATGACCATGTGGTGGAGCGCACTTGTGCGGCGAAGAGCGAGCACGCCGATGATCAGGTTGAGCCCGAAGACAATCCCTCCCAACGCTGCGTGGCGAAAGTCTGACCGTGCGAATCGACGTCCAGAGACGATGAAGAAGATCACCAAAGGGACGGTGGCGAAGAGGAGTCGCCAGAAGACGAAGGCAGTGGCAGCGATCCCTACCTGCTTGACAATTACTGGCCCAAAAGAAAGAAGGGCTACCGCACTTAGAGCAGCCCCACGACCTAGGGCAGGATTCTTCTTCTCGTCCTCGTTGATCATCCAGACTATTTGATGGCAACCGGGGCAACTGGGCTGCCCACTGCACCCCTGAAGGGCTCGGGAGTGGCTGTGAGGAAGAACTCGTAGACGCCGTCAGCGGCACAGTCCTCCGAAAGGGCCTCCAGATCCCAGTTCTGGCCC
>LWDU01041733.1_pt1 | contig 21630 bp, 16 predicted proteins | sample 727161 | NCBI WGS metagenome assembly LWDU01 (sample SAMN04566230, study PRJNA314399) | hydrothermal vent metagenome | isolation source: deep sea hydrothermal plume seawater | place: Mexico: Gulf of California, Guaymas Basin | collected 2004-07-11
CGTTCTTGCGCTGTTTTTCGATTAGGGTAATCTATGACAGGAATTATGACAGGAATTGATGCTTTTAGAACAGAAAAGCCCCCGTAGTCTAGTGATTACAGGGGCTTCAGAGCATGATTGGTACCAGTGGCCGGACTCGAACCGGCACGCTTTTAAGGGCGCGGGATTTTGAATCCCGTGTGTCTACCAATTCCACCACACTGGCATTCTCTGCCAGACTAACTCGAGCAGGGCCGCGATTATAGCAGTGATCAATAGTGGGTCAACAGATTTAACCTCGGCGCCCTCATGAAACTGACTTAGAGGGTTTCTATTAATTATTTGGCTCTTTGGCGGTAATTTCTATACCCTTGCCAACTAATCTTTACAGCCTTTAAGTTTTCATTATGCGCCGCGACCATTTTCAGTTTGAATTACCCAATGAGTTGATTGCCCGTCAGCCCGCAGCCCAGCGGCGGAAAAGTCGTATGCTTTTCCTGGACTCGGCTGAGAGTAATTTGCAGCATCAACAGTTTGGTGATTTTTTATCCCATGTTGAGCACGGCGATTTAATTGTGCTCAACAATACTAAGGTGATAGCGGCGAGACTGTATGGGCAAAAAGCCAGTGGAGGTAAGGTTGAGGTGTTGGTTGAGCGGTTAATTGATGCCTATTCGGTGCAGGCCCATGTGCGTGCCAGTAAATCTCCGAAGACAGGTAACCAGATCATGTTTTCCGAGGGTTTCTCGGCAGAGATGACCGGTAGAGATGATGATTTATTTACCTTAGTTTTTAATAATCCGGTACTTGAGGTTTTAGATACTATTGGCCATATGCCGCTGCCGCCTTATATTGACCGCAGTGATACTGATGAGGATAAGACTCGCTATCAAACGGTCTACGCTGATCAATTGGGTGCGGTGGCCGCGCCGACAGCGGGACTGCATTTTGATGAGAAAATGCTCGAGGATATTCAGGCCAAGGGTGCTTCGGTAGCTTTTGTAACCTTGCACGTTGGAGCCGGGACTTTTCAGCCTGTGCGTGTTGATGATATCACTGACCATAAGATGCATTCAGAGTGGTTGCAGGTTAGCCAAGAAATCTGTGATCAGGTCATCAAAACTAAGACTGATGGTGGTCGAGTCATTGCGGTGGGTACTACCAGTGTGCGCTGTTTGGAAACTGCGTCGAGAAATGGCCAGATTGCTCCCTTTGAGGGGGATACTAATATTTTTATATATCCTGGCTATCGTTTTAATGTGGTTGATGGCCTGCTCACTAATTTTCATCTGTCTGAATCAACCTTATTGATGTTAGTCAGCGCGTTTTCGGGATATCACTCTATAATGGCGGCTTATCGAGAGGCGGTGTCAGAGCGATATCGTTTCTTTAGCTATGGTGATGCCATGTTTTTGTTACACAACCCGGATGCCGATCAGGATATACCCAAATGAGCCGCAAATGCTTTATGCAATTCAATGTCTCCGCCACCGATGGAAAAGCTCGTCGTGGTGAGATGATATTTCCTCGAGGCACCGTGCAGACACCGGCATTTATGCCCGTGGGCACCTATGGCACAGTGAAGGGTATGTTGCCTCGTGACATCGTAGAGATTGGGGCCGAGATGATTCTTGGCAATACCTTTCATCTCATGCTGAGGCCGGGTACTGAGGTGATTAAAGATCATGGTGATCTGCATGATTTTACGCAGTGGCAGGGGCCTATTCTCACCGATTCTGGTGGTTTTCAGGTCTTTAGCTTGGGTGATATGCGCAAAATCAGTGAGGAGGGTGTGAAGTTTCAATCGCCGATTGACGGAAGTCCTGTGTTTATCGATCCAGAAACCTCTATGCAGGTGCAAGCCGATTTGGGCAGTGATGTGGTGATGATATTCGATGAATGCACGCCATACCCCGCTACTGAAAAAGAGGCTGACGACTCTATGCAGTTGTCTCTGCGCTGGGCGCAGCGTAGCAAAGATGCTCATGGTGATAATCCATCTGCGTTGTTTGGCATTGTTCAGGGTGGAATGTATGAGTCTTTGAGAGATGAGTCGTTGGCAGGTTTGGTTGATATAGGCTTTGATGGTTATGCCATTGGGGGCCTTTCTGTGGGAGAGCCAAAAGATGACATGGTTCGGATACTAGACCACTTGGCTGACACCATGCCCGCGGACCGGCCGCGATATTTAATGGGGGTGGGTAAGCCCGCTGATCTCGTAGAGGGCGTACGTCGCGGCATTGATATGTTCGATTGTGTGATGCCCACCCGCAATGCCCGCAATGGTCATTTGTTTACCAGTACTGGAGTCATTAAAATTCGTAATGCGCGGCATCGCCATGACACTGGACCGCTAGATAAAGACTGTGATTGCTATACCTGCGCTAACTTTAGTCGGGGTTATTTACATCATTTGGAAAAGTGTGGTGAGATGCTTAGCGCCCAGCTCAATACCATCCATAATTTACGGTATTATCAAACGCTCATGGCGGGCTTGCGAGATGCGATTGCCGAAGGGGAATTGGATGCCTTTGCCGATAAGTTTTATCGTAAACAGGCTATTGGGGATAAGGGGGGTTTAAATCCCTGATTCTACCCCTATTTAGTAAGGAATGTCGCTATAATGCGCCCCAAGAATAAAAGGACCGACTAACCCATGTTAAACAAGTTTCCTCTGTGGAAGAATATATTGATTGTTCTGGTGATTGCTTTTGGCTTTATCTACGCCACACCTAATTTCTATCCGCCAGATCCGGCCATTCAGTTGTCGGGTCAAAGTGGAGCCATGGTGATTGATGACAGTGTGTTGCAAAAAGTAGAGGGAGCATTGGACGAAGCGGGTATTGACTATTTTGACGGTCAAGCTGATGGCGAGAGCTTGCTGGTTAGACTACAAGATATTAATTTGCAGTTGCGAGCTAAAGAGGTCATTCAGGCCGAGATGGGTGGGGAGTATATTGTTGCCCTTAATTTGGCGCCAACCACGCCTGACTGGCTAAGTAGTTTGGGTGGCCAACCAATGAAACTTGGTCTTGATTTAAGTGGCGGTGTGCATTTTTTGTTGGAGGTTGATCTAGCTTCAGCTGTCGCGGTTCGCCTCGAAGGTGACTTGCAAGAGATCAAAACTGTACTGCGTGAAGAGCGCATTCGCTATCGTAGCTTTGAACTCAAGGGAAACCAGATAATTGGTCAGTTTCGCGATGTTGAGCAGGTAAAAAAAGCGACGGCTTTAATACGTAATAGCTACCGCGATCTTTTACCTGAGACAACACCAGGCCAAAATCCTTTATCGCTGGTACTAAACCTTAGCATTGCAGCGACTAGCATTATCGAAGACAGTGCTATCAAACAAAACCTTACGTCATTGCGCAATCGGGTTAACGAATTGGGCGTGTCTGAACCTTTAGTTTCGCGCCAGGGAAAAAACCGTATTGTGGTTGAGCTTCCTGGTGTCCAGGATACGGCTGAAGCCAAGAGAATTATCGGGAAAACAGCTAATTTAGAATTTCGGTTTGAGGCTCAAGGTAAGAGTGGTGAACGGTTTGAATTCAAAACCCCTAGAGGACAAGGTCCAGAAGCGGAATTAGAAAAGAAAGCTATTATCACTGGCGAAAATGTCACCGATGCACAGCCTAGTTTTGATCAAAATGGTCGCCCTCAGGTGAGTATAACGCTGGATGCCAAAGGCGGATGGCAAATGGGCCATGCGACCCGGGACAATGTTGGCCGTCGCTTGGGCGTGCTGTTTATTGAATATAAAACCAAGCTTGAGAAAACGGTCGATGAGAACGGTGAATTGGTGATTACCCCGGTGCCTTATATCGAACAACACGTGATTAGCTTGGCTACTGTTCAGTCTCAGTTGGGCAAACAGTTTGTGATCACCGGGCTTGAACAGCGAGAATCCTCAGAATTAGCGTTATTGCTGCGAGCTGGGGCATTGGCCGCGCCTATGTATATCGTCGAAGAACGCACTATTGGGCCCTCTCTAGGCGCCGATAATATTAATTTAGGAGTAAAGTCAGTCACCGTTGGTATGGCCATGGTACTGCTGTTTATGGTGGTGATTTATAGAGCTTTCGGGTTGGCGGCGAATGTGGCTCTGACCATGAACTTGCTGTTGTTGGTAGCATTTATGTCCCTCTTGGGCGCGACGCTAACGCTGCCGGGTATTGCCGGCATCGTACTTACGGTGGGTATGGCGGTAGACGCGAACGTATTGATTTTTTCGCGGATTCGCGAAGAACGTAATAATGGTGCCACCGTGCAGGGTTCAATTAGTGCTGGTTATGACCGCGCTTTTGTATCCATTCTAGATGCCAACATCACGACATTAATTGTTGCCTTGATTTTGTTCTTGATTGGATCAGGTCCTGTGCAAGGATTTGCGGTGACCTTATCGATTGGTATCTTGACGTCGATGTTTACATCGATCGTAATGACTCGCGGATTGGTTAATCTGGTGGTCGGTGGCCGCAAAATCGAAAAATTGTGGATTTAGGGAGAAGATCATGACTGACTTAAAAGTGTACAACTTTATGGGCATACGCAAGTATGCGGTTATCTTCTCAGCAATTTTACTGTCGGTGTCCGCTTGGTCTCTTTACACCCAAGGGTTGGCCCTAGGCTTGGATTTTTCTGGAGGCACTCAAATAGAGGTGGGGTATGAACAACCCGCTAATGTTGGTGAGTTAAGAGAAAAGCTAGCCGCCGCAGGCTTTGATAATCCGGTGGTAGTGCATTTCGGCTCTGAAACTGATGTATTGATTCGTCTGCAGGGTGAGCCTGACCAAAAGCTCGCAGAACAAATCGTTGAAGTCCTAAAGGGCGATGACCAACAGATTGAGTTACGTAGAGTAGATTACGTTGGGCCCCAAATCGGCGAAGAATTACGTGAAGACGGAGGCCTTGGAATGTTAACCGCCTTGGCGGTGGTTATGCTTTATGTGGCGATTCGTTTCCAATTGAAATTCTCAATCGCAGCCGTACTAGCCTTGGTTCACGATGTGGTAATCACGCTAGGTATTTTCTCTTTAGCGCGCTTTGAGTTTGACCTGACGGTATTGGCAGCGGTGTTGGCCGTAGTGGGGTATTCACTTAACGACACCATTGTAGTGTCCGATCGAATTCGAGAGAATTTTCGTAAGATTCGCAAAGCGACAGCGATAGAAGTCATTAATGAATCGCTATCACAAACACTTTGGCGAACCATTAACACGTCAGTGACGACAATGTTGGTATTGTTGGCATTGTTTTTTATCGGCGGTGAGTTAATACACAATTTTGCGATTGCTTTAATGATAGGCGTGGGTATCGGAACTTACTCGTCAATTTATGTGGCAGCAACGTTAATGTTGGGTTTGAAGGTGGACCGCGAAGATCTTCTGGAGCAAGTTGAAGGGGAACTTGTCGACGATCTTCCCTAGGGCAATAAAACAAACATACCGAAGGCTCTCACATTTATGTTGAGGGCCTTTTTTTCATAAAGTTCTGAAAATAATCAAAAATATCTTGAGGACAACTTTGTCTGGCAGACCTCCATTTGTCATTGGTCTCAAGATTAATCGGCTCACCCTGTAGGTCCAAAATAAAAACCCGAGGAATGCCCTCTTGAGATGGCATGCCCAAGCATTCAATGAGATCCATGTTGATATCATACTCACCCAAGTCTACATGCATGACCACATAGTGTTCGGCTAGGAATTGTGCAACTGACGGTAAGGCTATTACCGCCTCTAGATATTGAGCGTCAGGACACCAATTTGCGCCCAAAATAACCATTGGTAGTTTTTTTTTATTTAGCGCAGCTGAGATAAATTTTTCTAGCTGATCCATTTGATCTAACTCATTTAATCGAATCATGCCGACTCGTCCCACCATGGGTAGAAGGGAGGCATATCAGTTGACGCTTTTTCAGTAAACTGCGGTGCGCGCTTTTCGAGAAATGAATTCACGCCTTCTTTGCCGCTCGTCTTGCTGGCATAGAAGACGGCTAAAGAATCTACCTCATGAGCCTTAACTGGATGATCTTGCGCGCCATTTCGATAAATCATTTGCCGCGTTAATGCCATGGAAACCTGGCTAAAATTAACCATTCGAGCGGCCAGCGCATAGGCTTCATTGAGTAATTCTTCAGGCGCATAAACGGCTTTTACGAAACGTTCTTTAAGTAAGGTTTCAGCGGTCAATATCTCTGCGGTATAGCACCATTCAAGTGCTGTTTGGATCCCCACTAAGCGGGGTAAAAACCAGCTTGAGCATGCTTCTGGGGTAATACCTATCTTATTAAAGACAAAACCTACCTTGGCTTTTTCTGAGGCCAAGCGAATATCCATAGCACAGGCCATGGTGGCGCCAATCCCCACCGCAGCACCATTTATAGCACTAATAATCGGCTTTTTGCAGTTGTACATGGCTAATACTACAAGGCCCCCAGAGTCACGTACACCATTCGCAATCTCATCCTCATGGGCACGCTCACGCATATCTTGGATGGTCGGCTTCAAATGATCACTCAGACCAAATACGTTACCTGTAGCAGTAGCGCCGGTCACCACGATGGCGCCAACTTCATCATCATCACTAGCACGGTTAAATGCGTCAATCAGTTCATGGCTCATCTCGATAGTGAATGAATTTAGCTGTTCGGGACGTGATAGCGTCAGGGTTAATATGGAATTCTCTGTGGTGTAATCAATTGTTTTGTAGGTCATGGTCGCCTCGGTCGTAATCTAAGTATTTGCGACCTGCAGTATATCGTCCCATCAATGCGACTTTAAACTCTATTTGTAAGATTGAGTAAAACTTAATCTACGCACTGTTTTGTGCGCCTATCCCGTCTAGGGTATACTCTCGCTTCTTAATTTGTCATCTACTATTTCAGAGACAAACGATCAGGCTGCTCATTAATGCTAAGAAAATTATTCAAGAATCAGGGGCATGCTAAAGACCAGCAGTTCTATAATCGTGCAGGTGTCACTAAAGAGCAATTTGATGCTCATTGGATGCCTTTTTCTGGTAATCGAGAATTTAAACAAAATCCACGTATGATCGTTGCCGCTGAGGGTAGTTACATTACTGCGGCTGACGGGAGACAAGTCTTTGACGGCTTGTCTGGCCTTTGGACTACTGGATTGGGTCACTGCCGACCAGAGATCAGTAAGGCGATCGCCGAACAGACGTCCACCCTTGATTTTTTCAGTGGCTTTCAATATGGGCATCCAAAGTCCTTTGAACTGGCTGAACGTATTACCCAATTTATGCCAAAAGGACTTAACCGCGTGTTTTACACCGGGTCTGGCTCCGAAAGTGCTGATACTTCTCTCAAGATGGCGAGGGCGTACTGGCGCAAGAAAGGGATGGCGTCTAAAACACGATTGATTGGCCGAGCTAAAGGTTATCATGGGGTGAACTTTGGCGGCATTAGTGTCGGCGGTATTGTGGGTAATCGGGCCACCTTTGGCCAGACTATTGAGTCTGATCATCTAGCCCATACCATGCTGCCAGAGAACGTATTTAGTAAAGGTATGCCAGAGCATGGCGCTTATCTGGCAGATGAGCTATTAGCAATGATTGCACTACATGATGCGAGTAACATTGCAGCGGTTATAGTTGAGCCGATGGCTGGATCTGCTGGGGTAATACCACCGCCAGTGGGTTACTTAAAGAGACTTCGGGAGATCTGTGATGAACATCAGATACTTCTTATTTTTGATGAAGTTATTACCGCTTTTGGTCGGGTCGGCGCTGCTACGGGTGCCGAAGAGTATGGTGTAGTGCCAGATATGATCAACGTCGCAAAACAGCTTACCAATGGCTCAGTGCCAATGGGGGCAGTAATTGCTAAACAAGAAATTCATGACACTTTCATGGACGGCGGCGGTGCCGATTATATGATCGAGTTCCCTCATGGTTATACCTATTCAGGGCACCCATTGGCTTGTGCTGCTGGTCTGGCAACTCTAGACTTACTTGAGAAAGAGCATAGCTTCGAACAGGTGGCGACTATGGCGCCGATATTAGAAAAGGCGATACACAGTTTGCGCGGTGCGAAGCATGTTGTTGATATTCGTAATTATGGATCAGCCGCAGGTGTTACCTTGGCATCGCTCCCTGGTGAGCCTGCCAAACGACCTTTTGAGGCGGCGATGAAGTGCTGGGAAAAGGGTTTTTATGTGCGTTATGGCGCTGATACTCTTCAGTTAGGGTTACCCTTTGCCACTACAATTACGGAAATTGACTCACTAATCAATGCCATGGGCGAGTCTATAAGCGAGATAGACTAGAGAGCCTTTTCAATAGGGTTCCAGTAAAATTCTCTACGTTATTATTCAAGTTCTGTAGTTGAATCGCCGTCTTCAGTTTTAGTCTCTTTCGGCATTTCTGCTTGCCACTTGTAAATTTTCTTAATAAAGCAACGCTCCACTCCAGAGAAGCCATCGCTGACAATAATTTCATCACCACGGCTTAAGCAAGAGGATCCTCGTGTTCTTGTTGCGATGCTACTCGCTCCTCGGGATATATCACAGAAGCCCGACAACTCTAATTTGTACTCGTCTTTGACGCCCTTAGTCAAAATTACTGAGTGACGCTCGCCATTAAATTCCTTCCAACCATTAATGGAACGGGCAAAACAGATTTGCTTAACCTCATCTCCTAGCCTTGAATTTGGCAGGGTGGGTTGAGGATCGACCTCTGTCACGGTTGTTTGTGTGCAACCAATAACAGCCATGGCAGCAAAAATAACCATAAAATTTCTTATCATTTCAAGCTCCCTGTAATCTGTTAATGGCAGTCTTTGATCGTTTGCCTAGTCTTTTATATTGGCAACGCATCAAGACTAATTTGGCCTACAAAAATAAGTCCCTCAGCAGTCAATAAAAGATCTCTAGGTACATTAGATTGTTTATTTAACCAAGAGGTTAGGCCTTTATGCGAGAGCCTAGACACTTTTTACAACCTAAATAAGGTGACCAAGGGGTAATTCAGTTTTATAGCAAACGGGTTTCAATGAGAAACTACTTTTGACGTGACTAACGCCCTCAAGCTGGGTAAGACGTTGATCAAGAAATTCCTGATAGCGTTGCAGGTCGGGTGTGATGACCCTAATCAGATAATCAAATTCGCCTGTCATAAGATAGCACTCCATTACCTCGGGCCAAGACTTTACCTGGTTGGCAAAACTATCTAGTTCTTTCTTAACTTGATGGTCGAGCGTAACCTGAATGAACACGGTAACTGGAAGCCCAGCTTTGTTTGGGTCTAGCAAAGTGACCCTTTTAGTAATGTAGCCTTTTTCTTCGAGATTCTTTACGCGCCTTGAGCAAGGTGACGGTGACAGAAATACTCTTTCCGCGAGCTCAATGTTTGGAATGGCGGCATTGCCTTGCAGTATGGATAGAATTTTCCAATCCGTTGCATCTAAAATATCTTGCGCCATACTGGTATTACTCCTTACTTTCTCATCTGTGTGATTGGGCTGAATCTAATAGTTAATTATTTAACACCAAAAATATATTAAAGGCTAATCGGCGACGCTAATTAGAGACTTATAAATTATTTTATAAGCTAGCACACAATTATTGTCTATTTAAATCTATTATCACGCAATAAGTAATATTATCACGTTGGATTTTACTCCATCTTTGGTAGGATTTTCCGCCACTCTCCATGCTAATTTAAGTGCTTATAAAGACAATTAAAATAGCGCACAGAGGGATAGTGTTATGGCTAAATTTGATAGTACTGTAGGCACTCTTAGGTTTACTGAAGCAACGGATTTATCGATCCCCACCCTGTCAATTTTAGACTCTGAGGGTGAGCTGAGAAAAGGTGCCAAATCGCCCGTAATAGATAAAGACACCGCGCTAAAGATATATCGCGACATGACCTATATTCGCGCCCTTGATGAGCGAATGATCTCTGCTCAGCGTCAAGGGCGACTCAGTTTTTATATGACTTGTACAGGTGAAGAGGCGGCGGTTGTTGGATCTATCGCTGGGTTTACCGATCGAGATATGATCATGGCTCAGTATCGAGAGCAAGCTGCTTTACGTTACCGTGGGTTCACCTCTGAACAATTCATGAACCAACTGTTGAGCAATGATCTCGATTTAGGAAAGGGTCGTCAGATGCCGGTTCACTATGGCAGCAGAGCACTCAATTACATGACCATAAGTTCAACTTTGGCAACGCAAATACCACAAGCCGCTGGCTATGCCTACGGTCAAAAATTGTCAGGCAACGATGCCTGTACAGTTTGTTATTTTGGCGATGGCGCTGCCTCTGAAGGTGACTTTCACGCTGGCCTGAATATGGCGGCGGTACTTGAATGTCCAGTGGTGTTTGTAGTTAGAAACAATGGGTACGCTATTTCCACTCCCAGCTCGGAACAGTTTGCTGGTGATGGTATTGCTCCACGGGGTATTGGCTATGGTATTAAAACAATTAGAGTTGATGGCAATGATATCTTGGCAGTCTACGCGGCGGGGGTAGCGGCACGGAAGTTAGCCATCGATAGTAGTGGCCCGGTGATGATAGAAACTATGAGTTATCGCCTTGGAGCCCACTCTACCTCGGATGACCCAGCAAGTTATCGAAATGCAGAAGAAGAGAAACTATGGGCGGAAAAAGACCCGATTCTTCGTATGAGAAAATGGCTTTTGGGTAAAGGTTGGTGGAGTGATCAGCAAGATCATCAGCTAATAGCTCATTATAAGAAAGAAATTTTGGATGCCTTAAAGGCACAAGAAAAGCGTCCCTCACCCTCTCTTAATGGTTTGATAACAGATGTTTATCAAACACCGCCGCGACATTTACAGCAGCAGTATGTGGAGTTACAGCAACATATTGATAAGTACCCCGATCATTATTTAGCCAATCCAGCTAACTCTGACAGAGATTATCCCTCATCCTCAGTTCAGTTTACCTAGGCCCCAGTCATGGCTCAGATTAATCTTTTACAAGCGGTCAATAGCGCGATAGATACGGCAATGGGTGCCGACGAGCGGGTTATCTGTTTGGGCGAGGATGTCGGGAAATTTGGCGGTGTCTTTCGTGCTACTAGTGATTTACAAGACAAGTATGGAGAAGCTAGGTGCTTTAATACGCCAATCACCGAGCAAGGGATAGTTGGGTTTTCAATTGGTTTGGCAGCCCAAGGATCGGTGCCAGTCGCTGAAATTCAGTTTGCTGATTATATTTTTCCGGCCTTTGATCAAATTGTGAACGAGGCGGCTAAATTTCGTTATCGGAGCGGCGACCATTTTAATTGTGGGGGGTTAACTATTCGCGCTCCCTATGGTGGTGGCATTTCGGGTGGCCTCTATCACTCCCAATCGCCCGAGGCCTATTTCTGTCATACACCAGGGCTTAAAGTAGTTATCCCCAGTACGGCGTATCAAGCCAAAGGGCTGTTGTTGGCCGCGATTAGGGACCCAGATCCGGTGATTTTCTTTGAGCCAAAAGCTATTTATAGGGCTGAGGTCGGTGAGGTTCCAGAGACTGACTATGTTTTACCCCTAGGTGTGGCTGAGATAATGAGCGAGGGTTGTGATATCACTTTGGTCGGATGGGGCGCCCAGATGCATCAGCTTCATCGGGCCGCGAAAATGGCCGCTAAGGATGGAATTTCCTGTGAGGTGATTGATTTACGCACGCTATTACCATGGGATGTTGATACGGTGGCGCAGTCCGTGGAAAAAACCGGACGCCTAATTATTAGTCATGAGGCGCCTCGGACAGGAGGCTTTGCCGGTGAGGTTTCAGCCACCATTCAGGAATGCTGCTTTTTGTCATTAGAAGCACCCATTCTGCGCATCACCGGAATGGACACTCCGTTTCCATTGGTATTTGAGAAAGAATATATGCCAGACTATTTAAAGCTCTATGAAGCTATTAAAGCCAGCGTTAACTTCTAATAACCGACTAACTAGGAAGCAGGCTATGAAAATAGATTTTATTTTACCTGATATCGGAGAGGGCATCATTGAGTGTGAGGTGATCGAATGGAAGGTGAAAGAGGGCGACCTCATAGAGGAGGATCAAGTTGTAGCCGATGTCAGTACCGACAAAGCTATTGTCGAAATTCCCTCGATGCACTCTGGTCGAGTCACTAAACTTTACTATGACGCTGGTGATATCGCTAAGGTCCACTCGCCGCTTTACGCCATCGAAATTGATGATGCACAGACGTCAGAATCAACGAACGTGGAGACAAAGCCTGATCTTAAGCTTGAACTGGTTAAACAACAGCCGGTTGCTAAGCACCTCGTCGATAATACCAAGGTACTAACGACACCGGCAGTGCGTAAGTTGGCTCGCCAGAATGACCTTGATCTCTCTAAAATTGAGGGCTCGGGGAAACAAGGGCGTGTGCTAAAAGAAGATGTATTGAGATATTTAGATAAACCTTTAGTGCCCATTGTTCCGACACTCATTACCGTGGGGCAGGATCGACGAGAGCCGATTGTTGGGGTGCGCAAAATCATGGCACGGCATATGAGTGACTCTGTTTCAAGTATTCCGCACTTTACGTTTGTTGATGAAATTGATGTCACCGAACTCATAAAGCTAAGAGCTAGCTTGAAAGCGAGATATGGTAATGATGATCTTAAGATAACGCTGATGCCCTTGTTGATGAAGGCTCTTTCTCTGTCTTTATTAGCGTTTCCCATTATCAATAGTCGAGTTGATAGTGACTTTAGTGAACTAACTTACCTTGCCAATCACAATATTGGCATGGCAGTGGATGGTAAAACAGGCTTGTTAGTACCTAATGTAAAGGATGTACAACAGCGATCAATAGTTGAAATAGCACAAGAAATAGGACGTTTAACAGGGGCTGCTCGCTCTGGCATTATTAGTCCGGCAGACTTAAAAGGCGGCACCCTTACCATGTCTAATATTGGAGCCATTGGCGGTATCTCAGCGGCCCCCATTATTAATAAACCTGAAGTTGCCATTGTTGCTCTGGGTAAAATTCAAGGGCTTCCGCGGTTTGACGGTAACGGTCAGTTAGTTGAACGACAGATTATGACGGTAAGTTGGTCAGGGGATCATCGAGTTATCGATGGCGCTACTATCGCCCGCTTCAATAACCATTGGAAAGCGTACTTAGAAACCCCTGACACTATGATGGCAAACATGATTTAAAGGGGCGGAGTTTAGTTGCTAATAGCGGAATAGTTCTCCAATGTGTTTACGATAATCTGCCCATTTTTCATAACGAATACAGGCTTTTCGAGGGCGCTAATATCTACCAAAGGATTTCCGGATACGGCAATAATGTCAGCCAATTTATCGACTTCAATGCTTCCTATTTGATCATCCCACTGAAGTAACTCCGCACCGACACTGGTGCCAGCTTTAATGGCATCCATGGGGCTTAAGCCGGCCTCTACTAGTGTGGCAAATTCCCGCGCACAAACATGGGACTCTATGGCGTACCCGCATAGATCGGAGCCGACCGCTATCTTTACCCCAGCTCTATGTGCTTTTCCGATCATTTGAAGCCAGTCATTCCTAAAAGAAAGATAAAAATCGTCATTCTTACTTTGTGCAAGCAGTTTGCCACTATTGGCATAGTAATCTCCCACGTAGATGGTCGGAACATAATAAGTCTGATGTTCAACCATTAGGGCAATAGATGCCTCGTCGAGATAACTGCCATGCTCAATTGATCTTGCGCCGGCAATAACAGCTTGATTAATACCTGCTGTGGCATGAGCATGAGCTGCGACCGGAATATTTTGACGAGAGGCTTCTTCCATTGCTGCGCTAAGTTCTTCTGGGCTAAACGCGACATTTCTTGGATCGTCACCGACAGACATAAATGCGCCAGTCACCATAATTTTTATCCAATCTGACCCATATTTGATCTCTTGTCGGATAGCCTTACGGATTTCATCAGGGCCATCAGCTATTAGTCCATCGGCGATAACCTGTTGTTCTGGAGAGAAATAATTTATGTCACCTCCACCTCCGGTGATCGAGATATAGTGCGCAGCACCTGTAAGACGGGGGCCGATAAAAACGCCTTCGTCAATAGTTCTGCGAATATCTTGGTTAGCATAGTAGACATCGCCATCGCCCATGACTCTGATGGTGGTCCATCCCGCTATTAGTAAACGTTGGAGGGTTGATAGACCTAGGAGCGCTTTATAGGCCGAGGAGCTTTGCAAATGACCATTCTGATAATCATTTTTATAAAGTAGTGGATGCTCGTGGGCATTAATCATTCCAGGCATAAGAGTGGTGCCTGGGAGCTTTATTCTTATTGCGCCGTTTGGAATTTTGGTGGGATCCACAATGGCGGTGATTTTAGAATCCGTTACTATGACCGCTTTATTTTTCAGCAGATCATTTGATTTCCCATCGATTACACCATCGGATAGAAGAGCGTATTGTTCGGCATAAGTGTTTGGTGAGAGGCTGATAACGAGCACAATGAGAAGCGTACACAGAGCATTTAATATAGGCATACTATATTTTCCCCTTGAATTAATGTTTTAATTATATACTGGCCTTGGTCGTTTTTAGTAATGAATCGTGATAAAAATAAAAAGCGAAACCTAGTACAAGTAACAAAAATATTTAATACAGGGTAGGTGTTTGTGGCACAAAATAATCCTAAAAAAATCTTTGATCGCGCTATAGATTTATTGAAAAAGGGTGCTTCAGATGAAGCAGAAAGTCTATGTCGTTCTTGTTTATCGAAAAATGAGCACGATGTAAATTTTCTATCTTTGCTGGGGACTATTTTACTTCGTAAGAATGATTTTGAGGGAGCTGAGAAACTTTTGAGGACAGTGGCTGAAATAGCCCCAGGCTATCCCAACGTTCAAGAGGACTTAGGCACGGTACTGCTTAACCTTGGCAAGGCTGAAGAGGCTTTGATTCCGCTTCAAAAGGCGATAGAGAATAACCCCAAGAGTGCAAGTGGATTTTCTAAGCTCGGAGGCGCGCTCAAAAGTTTGGGTAGAGATGAGGCGGGTGATGCAGCTCTCAAGTATGCCGCAGATTTGTCTCCCGCTCAGGCTGACTTAGAAAAAGCGACCTTGCTTTTTGCAGAGGGGAAGTTTCGTGAATCTGAGGTGTTAGCCAAAAAGTTGATAGATAATAATCCTAGAGATGTAAATGCTGGACTACTTTTAGGGCGAATTGCAATTGATGCTCGTGCTTATGATGAAGCAGAAATGCTGTTGCGAAAAGTCGTGGAGATTGCACCACGATTTGTTCCTGCTTGGCATGATCTAGTAGCAGCTCTTAAAGAACAGGGCAAAGAAGAAGAAGCCATTAAGGCTATTGAAAGAGTTCTTCAGATGGAGCCAACCAACGCAGGATCTCATTACTACTATGCAGGACTCTTAGCAATGGTTGGACGCACTGAGGAGTCAGCCGAATCGTATAAGCGCGCTGTTGAGATAGACCCTAAATTGGTTGGTGCTTATTTAGGTCTTGGTCATGTGCTTAAAACGTTGGGTGATCAGGAGGGTGGCATTGCCTCCTATAGGGCCGCCATCGCTTTGAGACCGAATTTGGGAGAAATATATTTTAGTCTTTCTAACCTCAAAACATTTCGGTTCGCCAATGATGAGATAGATGACATGGTCAAGCGTATTAGCCATGAGTCTCTAAGTTCTGAGTCAGTGGTGCATTTGGCTTTCAGTTTGGGTAAGGCATTTGAAGATAAGAAAGACTATGACCGTGCTTTTCAATATTACAGTCAGGGTAATGAGGCACATCGGAATAGTATCGTTTATGATCCAGTGAGAACCGAGGTATCCCATGGCAAGATAAAAGAAACGTTTAGTGAAGATTTTTTTAATAGAATTAAGAAAACCCAGCCGGGCGTCAAAGATCCCGACCCAATCTTTATCGTTGGACTGCCTCGCTCAGGGTCAACACTGTTAGAGCAGATTTTAGCTAGCCATAGTTTAGTTGATGGTACTAGTGAGTTGGCTGATCTTGGGATTGTCTCTCAGATGATTACTAATAAGGATAAAGGGCGAGTCTTTCCTGGAGGCATCCTCGAAATGAGTGATGATGAGATAACTTACTTGGGTCAGCAATATTTAGATAGGTCTCAGCAACAACGACGTGGCGCACCATTTTTTACTGACAAAATGCCTAATAATTTCGCTCATATTGGGCTTATCCAGGCAATAATACCAAATGCCAAGATCATTGATGCTCGTCGCCATCCTTTAGATAGCTGCGTAGGTTCTTTTAAACAGCATTTTGCAAAAGGACAAACATTTACCTATGACATGTTCGAGTTAGGCGAGTTCTATCTTCAATATGATCAGTTGATGGCATACTGGAATGAGGTATTGCCGGGCAAAGTTTTGCGTGTTCAGTACGAAGATGTAGTTCAGGACTTGGAAACTCAAGTCAGGCGTATTCTTGACTATTGCGAGCTCCCTTTTGAAGAGGCTTGCGTTAATTTTCATGAAACAGAGCGGGCGGTCAGAACGGCTAGTTCTGAACAAGTCAGGCAACCAATTTATAACAAGTCGGTAAACACGTGGAAGCGGTTTGACTCACATATTGGTGACTTAAAAGAAGTTCTAGAGCCCCTGTTAGATGCGTCTGACCCAACAATAATAGTGCGGTGATCCATATGAATTTACCTAAGTTGATAGCAACTTCGGTGGTCAGGGGCAGTGAAAAAGGACAGAGTCATGGTGGGGTATATACTATAGACTTTGATAGCCTTGTGGTTGAGCAACATATTGATTGGAATGATGGTGAAATCGATTTCTCAGGGCGTGGATGGGACAGAGGCCTCAGGGGGATTGAGTTCTTTGATCAACAGGTATGGATAGCAGCAAGCGATGAGCTCTTTTGCTACAGTCCAACATTTGAGTTATTAGGCTCTTATCGAAACGAATATCTTAAACACTGTCATGAAATCAGTCGTCGCGATCACTTACTCTTCCTTACATCAACAGGCTATGACAGTCTTCTTGTGTTTAACCTAAACACGCTGAGTTTTAGTTGGGGTATGTATATTTCGAAAAATGGCAATCAGTGGGTTGGTCAACGATTTGATCCTATGGCAAATAAAGGGCCCCCATTTTCGAACAATTACCATATCAATATGGTGCATGTGGAAGAAACAGGGGTTTACTTTAGTGGCTTGCATACACGCGCACTACTAAGATTACAGTCGGATATGACTATTGCGCAGGTTTGTAGTCTTCCCGAGGGTATACATAACGCTAGACCTTTTGCAGAAGGGGTTATATTCAATGATACGAAGAGTGATGTTTTGCGCCATGTGCGACGAGTTGGGAAGACTGTAACTGTCAAAGTTCCCTCGTATAAAGAAGAAGATTTGAAATTTCATGGAGTAGACAGTGCGCAAATCGCGAGGCAGTCCTTTGGTCGTGGTCTTTGTGTAGTGAATAATCAAGTTGTAGCTGCAGGATCATCTCCATCCACCATTGGTCTTTATGATATGGAAGCAGGAGAGCGAATAGCGGTGGTGAATTTAACCATGGATATTCGCAATGCCATTCATGGACTAGAAGTCTGGCCGTTCAATTAATTGGATATAAAAAAAGGCACGCTTTGCGTGCCTTCTCTATATCAACGTTACAACTCTGATATTTGGAGATGCCCTAGAAATACTTTCTAATTGAAAGATTATAATTTCTAGGCCTTACGACGTTATCACTATTGCGTCCATAGAATGGATCGAAGTCTGATGAATCTCTGTAGGTAATGCCTCTTTCATCGCTAATGTTATTTAGACTTAACTGGGCTTTCCAGTCGCCCATGTCATATCCCAGAACCAGATCAGTGAGTCGATAGTCACCATTCTCTTGCTGTATGGCCGGATCTCCATCACCTAGCTGATTGAGGGATGTGCCTTCGAAATTATGTTGAAGTCTCGCATAGGCTTCTCCGCCACCCAGGAGAGATAGCTGAGTGGAATATTCGGCATAGAGAGAGTTGGATCTAATCCTATCGGAGCTTGGCCACCTATATATCGATCATCAGGGAAACTTTCTAAGGGGACAACATACTGATCAAAAATGCGAGTGAGGCTGAAGCCCACTCGCATATTTTCATTGAGAATAGCGGTGATACTTATATCCATTCCCTTCACCGTAGCATCACCCAGGTTAGCGACAACCGCTTGCCAAGGTTGGTTTTTGCAATAGGCTGTATACTCACCATCTACTTCGGGGCAAACATTGGGATCTCGGTCTATGGAGAAACTTGGGTCTGTAAATTCCATTTGCATATCTTTCCATGACATTTCATAGACGGTTGCGTTGACCTGTATGGTGTCATCGTTGAAGGAAGACTTAATGCCGAGCTCCATATTTTCTACGATGTCTGAATCATAAAACGCGGGTACAGTTGGCACTCCTCGAGAGCGGTTAGCTCCACCAACCCGATACCCTTCAGAATAAACACCCCAAACCATTATGTTGTCAGTGAGGTCATATTGCAGACCGATCTTAGGTATAAATCCATCATCTGTCATATTACGGTCAGGTGAGGCTGCATTTGGATAACCTTCTGGCTTTTCAACGAAGTATGATATGAAGCGGTCAACCTCATACCACCGTCCTCCTGCTAAGAGGGATAGGCGGTCTGAAAGTTTGATATCAATCTCCCCAAAAACTGCCTTGTCTTCTCGAGTTGTGGTTTGGCTAGAGAACCACCAAGCATCAGTTGGAGCAATCGTTATGTCGTACAGAGATGCGTAGTAAGCCCATGCTGCAAATCCATTCGAATCAGCGTAGCCATCGACGTAGGTCTTAAAGTCCCAGGTCTCATCTGAATCCATATAGAAAGCACCTGCGGTCCAGGCGACCTTGTCTCCGCTGTGTGATAATCGCACTTCTAAAGTTTTGGATGTATTTTCTTGGTCATTAGTGAGATAGCCAATCGGATCCGCACCAAAGTCATAGGTCGCGTAATAGGCCCCGAGAGTGTACGTAAAGTAAGCAGCATAGGTTTGCGTATCATGTTGATATAGCGTTTCACGATCGTAGTATGATCCGGCAACGGTTAAATCAGCAAAGCCCAAGTCTCCTTCGATCACCAGGCTGGTTTGGCTCCACTCATCGGTTCTGTACTCATCATAAAATTTAATGGTTTCCAGATCACCAACGTTAGGGTCATAATCATTAAAGCCGTTGGCTTCAATATTCTGATAGTTGTGGCTTAAGGTGGAAGACCAATCATCAGAGATCAACCATCTTGCTTGAGCTCGACCTCCTGACCATTCCACACTATTTATATTATCCTCAACTGTATCAAGGTTAGATATATTGCCGCCCTTTTCTGGGTCTCTAGAATCAACAACCGTAAGCCCGGGAACACTATCGATAAATCCGCCATCTTTAGCGCTAAACCCAGATAGACGAATCGCAAATTTATCTTCTATCAAAGGAATATTGACGGTGGCATCAAAGTCATGCCCTGTATCTCCGCCTCTAACTGAGGAAACGCCCACACCCATGTTGCCGGAAATCTCTGAACCTTCGGCATCTGGTTTGTTTGTGATTACACGGACGGTCCCTGTTTGCGACGATGCGCCAAACAATGTTGATTGTGGTCCAGACAAGGCTTCTATTCGAGCTATATCCACAGGGTAGATATCAGGTGCCATTGAAGTCATAGACATGGCTTGCTCATCAAGATAAATGGCTGCGGTTGGATCAACAAGGAATCCACCACCATCACTTACACCACGGAACACAATTGTGTTTTGTCCAGCAGCTGTTGTTGTGACGTTGAGACCTGAAACAAATCGAGAAAAGTCTTGGAGAGTGGTGATACCTCGTTTTTGGATATCCTCACCTGAAAGACTTTGGACGGTCATAGGGATTTCTTGAGAAGATTCTGCCCGCTGACGTGCTGTTACGATTATCTCTTCCAAGGATACTTCGGCTCCCCAAGATAGAGGTGCCATTGCTAGCCCTAGGGCTGATGATACTGAAGTTACGATTAGTCTTTGCTTTAGCGATATTTTCTTAGATTGGATTGGAATGGTCATTTAAATATCCTCAATAATGGCGCAAAAAATCCTTTTTATTTATATTCTTGTGCTGATATTGTAATCCATTGTTACGCTCATAGTTTATGACCCTATAAGATAGAGTATTTTTCAGATGGGGTAAATGATTTTTTTAGCTGATATGGCTTTAATTGATAATCCGGTTTTCTCTTGCTTCGATGATTGATTATATGCTCATCATGCGGTTATTAATCAATACTCTATGAGCAAACTTCAGCGGCGCGCTCAGATCTTCCGGCTCTGAGGTGATCATAGGCCTCATCAAACAATGCTTTTTGCGGGTTGGCTGACAGTGTAATACCTATTGGCTTGTTTCAATAGTACAAAATATTACATCAACGGTTCTAGGTGTATTCCTAACCAATAGGAAAAATAGGGCTTCAGTATGTTCGATGATAGACTAATCTTCTCTCTTTAGTGCCAACACTATTATGAAAAAAAGTGCCTTTTTTGATTTTTTTAACTGTGCTCACAATACTGATTTTAATGAATTGGTTGAATTAGGTATTGAAGATGAAAATTACATAAATTGGAATGAGTTCTTATTGCCAATGTATTATGACAATGCTGAAAAAGAGTATTGGGCAGTCCGCAGAAGTTGCGCATTGTTTGATGTATCGCCGATTCGGAAGATTAGAATTACTGGGCCTGCCGCGGGTCAATTACTTGATTATGTGCTGACACGGCCAGTCAGCGCGGCTGAGGATATGCGCGGTATATATGTGGCCTACTGTCACCAAGATGGCAGCATGAAAGATGATTCTATCCTTTATAAGTTTGCCCATGACGATTATCTGTTAATGCCCTCTGACATTGACCACTCAGATTATCTGGAGTCATTTCGAGAATTTCTGTCCATTAGCCCTGATGATTTAACCATTACTGAGTGCACTGATGACTGGCATGGTGTTGCCGTCCAAGGTCCGCTGTCAGCGTTGGTGCTCGCCTCAATGGGGTTTGATCAGGTTGCTGATCTTCACCCCTTTGAGGTTCGTGAGTACTCAGTATCTGGAGTAACCGTTGTAATCACTCGAATGGGTTTTACTGCTGACCTGGGTTATGAGGTTTGGTTTCAACCGGAGTTTACAAAAGTATTTCAAGGGCTAATACAGATGGCTCGACACGCTAATAACCTTGATCTTCCAGGCTATGGTCTGACGACTCTTGAGGTTTGTCGTTTAGAAGGTGCATTTATTGTCGCTGGTTGGGACTTTTCTACCGAAGCTGATCCGGATCCCGAGTTTTCACGCTCGCCTTTTGAGATCGGATTGGGTTGGTTAGTGGATTTGAGAGGACAGGATTTCGTCGGCCGGCCAGCACTGATTGAGCAGAAGGCTAAAGGACAACCATTTGTGTTGAGACAATTTAAAATGGAGCAGAATTGTCTGGTCGAAGATGGCTGTGCTGTTTATGGGGTCGTCGACGGTGAGGACAAAGAGATTGGGTCGATCAATTGTTCAGCGTGGTCGTGGGGATTGAAAAAGTTGATTGGTAATGTTTCAATCCAAACCGCCCATTCGGATCGTACTGAGGCATCGGTTTTCTTACAAGATATTCGCTGTAAACTCGTTCTTACCAGAGGCCCATTTGTACATTTAGCCCGACGTAAC
>LWDU01000295.1_pt1 | contig 21628 bp, 44 predicted proteins | sample 727161 | NCBI WGS metagenome assembly LWDU01 (sample SAMN04566230, study PRJNA314399) | hydrothermal vent metagenome | isolation source: deep sea hydrothermal plume seawater | place: Mexico: Gulf of California, Guaymas Basin | collected 2004-07-11
GATTCAATATCTTTTATATCTATATCTACACCGACCCCTTTAACATCACTATCAAAATCAAAATCTGATTCAATATCAGTGTCAATATCAGCGTCAATATCAGTGTCAATATCAGTGTCAATCATCTTAACTGGTTTTGGGTCTATTCTTTCCATATCATCTTCTGGTTGGTCGGGAGCCCCTTTTCCTGCACCAATTGCTCTAATTAACGCATCGTGTGTTTTTTGTCCGTAATACCCATCACCCTTAAGATCTAATTCATTTTGTGATACTTTAACTTGACCAATAGTATCGTTACCATATTTACCATCAACTTCTATTACTTCAGAACCTTCATACTCGTTTATAAAATCTTGAGCCACCTCAACTGCTTCACCACAATCACCTTTTTTTAGATAACCTTTTCCTATTTTTAACTTATCAAAATACCAATCTATATCTAAATCTCTTTTACACCAAGATGAACTAGTTGATGGTGACGGTTTTGATGGAGAAGCCATAGGTGAATGTTTATGTAATATACCCTCTAAAAATGTGGCATATTCTTCATAGTTATTTAATACTTTACCGTAAACATTTGAACCGGGTGATACATCAAAATCGGCATCCTTTTCTTCATCAGGAAAACCTGACCCAGCTCTAATAACATAAGTCCAGTTAGGGTTACCATTGGCAACCGTTTCTACACTGAAAAAATCTCTACTAACATCTTTAATAGTGATACCATAATTTGTTTTTTCTACTTCCCAACCATCCTCACCAGAATTTTCGATAGTTGTATTAGTTGCGTATTCTAATCTATCTGGGGATAAAGTTTGTTTATCACCCGCAGCCCATTCTTTACCTTCTTCAGAATCTTTAAATGGTGCAGTCCTAATCCCACCGATTGAGTTACCTTCGGGTGTCATTACATTACTTACTAACTGCATTTGTTTTTGTTCAGCAGCATCTATATCGTATCTCTCATTAATGGGTTGTAACCCCATCATTCTCCGCATAAAATTCGTTTCGTTTATTCTTTTTTTATGTTCCATAGTATTTTATTTTAATCTACCCCACCAGCTGTTTTTACATTTTATTACTGTGTGTGACACCTATTTTTTTGTTATCGTTTTATTTTTATTTAATAAATATATTAAAATTAAGTAAACATATTAATCTTAATTACTTTTTTCATTTCTTGGTTCATCTATTTCTCTTGCAATTTCTTTTTGTACCTCCTCAACGTTAGATAACATTGCGGTTTTAACTTTACTAAAAATACTCTCTAACTTAGAATCATTTATCTTACTAATATCACCAACGTTATGTTTAACAAAATTTTCATATTGCTGACATAAATCATGAACTTTATCCCTCATAGATTTTTTGTATTGCTCGTTAAGAAATTTATTTATCTTATGTTTGGTAACAATTTTTTTAACTTCTGTTTCTGATAAGTTAACTGTTTTACCGTTTTTCTTGATTTTCATAATTTTTTATTTACTTTCTTTGTCATATTGATCATAAATATCTTGATCATAATATCTATCGTGCATATTTTTAATTTTTATAACCCACCTATTCCTTTATCACTTCTTAGGTGTTTATCCATATCACTTTTACCAACAGTGATATCTTTATCACCCTCTTCTTGATTCTCCATATACTCTTCTATTCCACCCTCTTCTTTGATGATACCCAAATTCCTTTTATTGGCTTCTCTCATTGATTGTCGTTTTAACTTATCTAATCTTCCCATAATATTATAATTCTAAATCTAATTTATCTGCAACCCTATGTAAATCATATGAATCCGCATCGATCAATTTAGCGAATCTTAATATCGCAGATTCTTTTTCTAATGGCATATCTATCTGAGATATTCCAGATTCTACTTGACTTACATCACCAGTATCAATACCATTAAATAGCATCTCTACAGGTATTTCATAGGGATCCACTTCAACCTCCACAGTATCCTCTAACCCCACAAATTCATCTTCCACAGGTATAACTATAGAATCCATATCATCCTCTAAAGAAACTATATCATCCTCTAGATCATCTATATTACCACCCATTTGATCTTCATTAATAATACCAAGATTTCTTTTGTTTGACTCTTGTATCGCTTGTCGTTTTAACTTATCTAATCTTCCCATTAGTACATTGTTTTTTATATAAATATAACGATTTATTAAAAAATTATTTTATTAATGAAAGTTCTTTTAAAGATATTGGGTGTATCAATGTTGTTCCGATACTAAAATTTTGTTTTAATATTGCTTTATCATTTCTTACCTCAACTATAAAATATGTGGAATCGCACCACTTAACTAAATTCCCTTCTTTAAATTTTAACATTACTATGTAGTAAAAAGGTAACTGAGTAATATCTAAACAAAGAATGTATTTCTAGTGTAACTCATATCGGCCCGACAGTCTTGGGCAACACTCTTCACATTGTTTTTTAGATGTAAATGGTGCCGCTCCAACAGGATAACTTTTACACCCTTTATCCCATTTATCACTATACCATGTCATCACCGCAGGATATCTATAACCCATTTTAGTATCGGGTTCACCCTTCCCACAAGCCCCTTTCGGACATCCTTCTTTGAGTGGTGGGTTATCTTTTTGTATTGGGTTTTTAATTTTTTTACCTATACAAGCAAGAAAGAATTCCCAATTTTTAATATCTTTACCCATTGCGTATTTTACACAATCATTCACTTTATCACAATTTTTCCCTTCACTATTTCCATCACCAGGAGCTGGTGTAATTATCCAATCCCATATATCTTCTAAAGGGTCAGTTATAACATCCCACCAGTTACCATCATCAACGAATTTTTCTGGTGGAAACTCATCACCAATTCTAGGTCGCTTACGAACAGGGTCACCTGATAATGGTGGGGCATCGTTTTGATTTTGTTTATCATCACACTTACATTGTTTATTACATAATATCTGTTTACTATTATCGGCACTATTTGCTACTTTTAACGCCTCACACATGAAAGATAATGTATCATATCCAACTATACCATCATTTTTTAAATCACTATACTTTCTCTGAAATTCTAATACCGCATCTTTGGTGTGTTTTCTATATTTACCATCACATTTTTGCCATTCTTTTCCACATCCACCTTCCATACCACCACCAAGGTACTTGTTATTATACCCACCATGTGATAATAAATGTTGTATCATTTTAACAACATCACCATTTGATCCTGTTTTTGCCAATTTTATTTTACACCATATATCACAAGGTTTATCTTGTTGTTGTATTGCTCCACCTTCATATGATTCGGATAATACCCTCTTAACAATTTTATTAAGTTGGTTTTCGGTTAATTTTATGATTTTTTTCATGTATAGTAAATTTATTATATAAATATGTTAAAATGATTAAAACTTTTAATCATTTTCTTTATCTTGGGTTATTTTTTTATATACTTCTTTAACTTTGTCACTGCAATATGTTTTATATGTCGATGGGATTATCCCATGACATAATGCCGCCATTACAACTTGTGTAAATGTCCACGCAAACCATAAGGCTACTTTCATATGACCAAAGTAAGATAGGTTATGCCCCTTTAAATGTTCTTTGATTTTCATGTTGGTTATTTTTCTAGTTAAAAAGTTTATTTACCTTTTCCCTACCAAATTTAATTTTATTTTTTATATCCTCAGCACTAGATCCTACCACAATTGCACCAATACCCACATATAATGATAAGAAGATATCCCTAATAATTTTTTTTCTTTTTTCTTTAAACGCCTCCGTATCTTCTAAATCATCTAGTTGGTTTGCTAATTGATTTAATTTTTTACCTTTCTTATTAATTACTTTTGTTAATTTTCTATTTCCTCTTATTTTTTTTAATATTCCTTTTATCTCTGATTTACGAGCGGATTTTTTATTTTTTGCTTGTTCCACCTCATAGTTCAATATTTCAATCACCTCTTCTAATTCTCCTTCTTCTTTTTCTACTTTCACTTTTTGGGTTTGGTCAGTATCTTGTTCTCTCAGTAAACCCACTTTATCCCCCAAAGAAATATTATATTTTGCGAAACTACCTTCAGCAACAACCTGATCCAATGGAGATTCTCCCATACCATCTTCACCATCACCTAAATCTTCTTGTTCTTCAACCACATCCTCATCTTCTTCTTGTTCCTCATCTTCTTCTTGTTCCTCATCTTCTTCTTGTTCCTCATCTTCTTCTTGTTCCTCATCTTCTTTTTCTATAACCAACCATTGGTTATTTTCATATTCTATCGTAGATTCATTTAAAACTTTCTTTTTAACGTCCTCAGCAGTTGATCCTGTGTCCTCATTAAGCAATGGTAATCCCATTAACTTTCTCATATTGTTTGTTTCTGTTAATACATTTCTTGGTCTCATAATATATAATTTATTATATAAATATAAAGATATGGTAAAAAAGTTAAAGTGGATTTGGGTCCTTCAGTTAATCAATAGATTAATTAAAATACTTATAAATCAAGTTTACCACCGAAATTATTACCTCTATGGTATTTTTTAAGTGTAGATTTATATTGATCCCACACATGAAGATATTCTCTGTGGTTTAACCCATAAACTTCCATACAATGTTTTTTTAAATCTTTAGATGGTGCTGGTAGGTTAATATTGATACCCCCATATTTACTGAATGGGTAATTAATAAATATATGACCACGATCTTCGAAGATGTCAGTTTCACTAACAATCTGATCAACTACCTTATGTAAAAATTTCCCATCCATTATGATAACTTAGTTTTTGATATATCTCTAATAGTATCTACATATACATCCCACACATATCTTGTTTCTTCTTTATTTAAACCATATACTTCTCTACAGTGTGTGCTGAAGGTAGTGGGAAGGAAAGTGGTGCTTTGGACGAAGAACAGATGGGTAGGGAAGGAAGCGTAAAAAGGTGTATCCATTACTGATTTATCATGACCCATTTTTGTCTCACTAACAATCTGTTCTATTACTTTATCTAGAAAATTCTTATTCATTATCTTCTATTTTATCTCTTATTACCTTAATATATTCATCCCACACATATTCCGTTTCTTCCTTGTTTAATCCATATACCTCTTCACAATGTTGTGTAAAGAGTATGTAAAGAGGGGGAAAACGGGAAGTAGAAAGGGGTCCCGGTAAAAAAGATTGGAAGCTGATGGGAACATAGGAGAAAGGAACAAATATATTCCTCCAGACCCAAACCTCGTCCCCCTTGTAATCATTACCCATTATTGTCTCACTAACAAGTTGATCCAATACCTTATTTATATATTCCTTATCCATCTATTTCTTCTAAATAAACTGTTTAACCCCATCTTCTGTTATACTTTTTTCTTTGGTCTGTCATTACATACTCAACAGTATCATGTTCCCCACAATGAGGGCATCTAAGTTTTTCAATATTAGATGCTTCGTTGATCTTCCATTCACCATCACACTTATCACTACTACATTTATAAATATATGTGTGTCGTATAAATACTTTATGCCCCATCTATCTTATCTTTAATAATTTGTCTAAATTGATCCCATACATATTCTGTCTCTTCATAATTTAATCCATATACCTCTTTACAATGTGTAGTGAAGATGTAAGAAAAAGGAGAGGAAGCGAAGGTGGGATGAGGAAAAGAGAAAGAGGTATACACTTTTTCCTTTTCATAATCTATTGTTGTTTCACCAACAAGTTGATCCACTACCTTATCTAAATATTTTTTATCCATTATACAACATCATCAGTTCCTTTTATGGTTCTATGGTAAACACCTTTAGGTATAAATATTTTTTCTATTATAATACCTTCATCGATGTTTTCAATGACACCATCTCCGTCAGAATCTATGTCCAACCTATCCGGAATTTGATCCCCATCTAAATCACCATCAAGTATTTTACTTTGTTCTTTAGGTAAGATAGAGATGTCGTAACCACTTTTCTTTATTATTGATTCAATAGCAACTGGTATTGCGGTAGAAACAACTCCCAATGTGATAACCCCAATTATTTTAGCGATATCCACTGACTGACTCTTTAAAAACTTTATTTCATTTTTTGTTGGTTTTTCTTTTCCACCCAATAGTTTGCCCAATATTTTTACTGCCTCAGCAGTTTCTTTCTTTTCTCTTTTCGCTACCTTAACTAGGGTTTTCCAAAACTTCCTTACATCTTCTTTTTTATCGTTTGTGTAAGATTTAAATTTCTCCCCAAACTCATTAATGGGTTTAGTCTCTTCAGGTTCTTCACTACCAAATAACCCAGTAGATTTCCCATCAAATCTCATTTCATTTAATAGTTTCTGGTATTGGTTTTCTGTTAATTTTATTTTCATAACTATTCTACTCTATAAATATAGTAACTTTCTCCATCTATATCCTCCCAGTCCTCTATACCATCATAATATGCTAATACCTCATGACCTTGATTTTCAGCTAAACTGTAAATGAACCCCGATTCATCAAAAGAACAAAAATATTCAATTGCTTCTGATAAATCATACCCTAAATTATTGACAAACCAATCCACACCTTCACCTTCAATTTCGTCAGTTAAATCTCTTTCTCTATTCTCCTTAACCTCATTTGTTGCAGTATCTAATAGTTCCCCAATTTCTGTCTCGAGATCACTTATCTCATCATTTATTTCATCCACTTCAGAATCTTTCTCCTCCCACTGTTCTTTTAATTCATCTTGTTGGTTAACTATCTCTTGATATTCGGTTGTTTCATAAGCTTCGTCATCTTCCTCGTCCATATCATCTAACTCGCTTTGCAATTCTTCCACTTCGTTTAGAAGGGTTTCCATATCGTCCCTAAGTTCAGTAACTTCGGATTCCTTAGAATTTCTATCATTTATCATCTCCTCTTTATCATAACCAGCTTCCTCAATGATTTCATCATCATCCATATCACTTATTCTCGCATCTACCTCTTCCTCTACAAAACTACTAATATCATCCAGTTCGATAAAATCATCCAGATAGTATCTTTCCATATATTCAATACCCTCGTTATCGAAATACTCTTGAGACCATTCTAACATAGAACTTTCTACCTCATCCTCATCACCAACCGCATACTTACTACCATCTGTTAAATCTTCATATACCAATAAATCGAAATGTGACCAACTGTCATACGATATTAAAAACGGTGGTAAATCCAGATGTATTGATAGGGCAATGTGTGGTGGGTCATAAGAAGAGTATAAAGAAGCAAATCCTGATAAAGCATCATCCGGCAAATCTTTATACCCATCTTTTTCCTCCTCATCAAAGATATAATCGTATTCATTATATAAATAAGTTATCTCTTGGGCTAATTTATCATCATTAATTTTCAATACGTTCCGAACCTCCTCCCATATATCTGAATAGCTAGCTGAATTTATTTCCATTCTAGACAATACATTCAACATTCTTTTATGTATAGGGGTTATCTTCCTAACCTCTTTTGGTTCTTCCTCTTCTTGTTCTTGTATAATTTTATATAGTTTCATTAACAATCTATTTGTATTATATAATAAGTATCACCATTATCATAAAGAAAATGGTTATATGTTACCATATGAAAATAAATATTACAAATATAGATATTTAAAACACCGTTATTAAATTCCTCTCCAAGAAGGGATGGGATGATTAGAGTTTTCGGTGAATCAAGAGATTTTATATAACACTTTGTTTACTTTTTCATTCATTTTAAACCTATAAAACGACCACACATATAATATATCATCTTTATTTATTAAATAATATATGCTCTCACAATGTTTTTTGAATGGATTAAACAAATAGACAGGATTTATAGGTATATTAGTCAGTATGGGTGTGAATGAGGATGAACTTAAAAAAGAGGACTCTCCGGGATATGTAAAAGGTGGGTATATTTTATCTGTAATATAATCTATTGTTGTTTCAGATATAATCTGATCAACAACCTTATTCAAGAAGTTATTACCCATCTTCTTTGTTTTTATTTAATAGTTCCATAAAGTTTGTATTATCTAACAATACACTAGCACTTGCAGCAATTTCACTAGCTTTATCAATAAGGTTATCTAAAATTGATTGACTATACGATGTCATTACACCGTAACATTTCTTGTGACATTTATAACAACTGCCGCTGTGCCCATGGAAATAATAATAATCATCGTCATCTTCCACTAAAGAAATGCCACTATTCATTTTCCATCTATCTCCATCTAGATATCCACCAGCCCAGCTACAGAATATTTTATGATATACATCGCCTGCTCTACACATTTTTACTACTATCCATCTATCAGGTGTTTCTGTAATATTTCTTTCTTCTTTACTCATCTTCTTTGTTTTTAGGTTGAACACTTGGTTTACCGATCTTCCAAAAGAATGTATCTATTCCATCCTTATCTTTACAATTAAAATCACCATAGGATTGATAAAATTCACTTGGTTTTGATGTAAATCTATAACAATCTTCTTTGAATTTACATTTCTCATTTTTACACATACTAATATCTGACATATCTATTTTGGTTTATACAAATATAGTGAAAATATTTTAATAAAACAAATCCCATTCAAGAAGGGCTGGGATGATTGAACTTTTCGGTGATCCGAGAGATTATGGTTTCCAATCAACAATACCCCTTTTAACATTTCTATTAACATAAGAACATAGTGGCTGTATATTAGAATAATGATTTAAACGAATAATATCCTCCTCACACTGAGCGGAACTAACGGGAACAATATGGTCATACTCCCAACCACATTTCTCCTTACCATTATATATGCCATAGTTATCCCAATTCATCCAATCCTCCCACTGAGATTCAATATGTTCCTTAAACTCCTTATAGGAACAACCCAATATCTCAAATGTTCTGGAATTCTTTGTAAAACCTTTATGGTATATACTACACTTAATTAAATTACGAACAGAACACCGTACACTATATATAGGATCAGATTTAATCCTATTCTTAACATAAGATTGTTTATACCTCTTATTATTTGCAACAACCTTCTCAGGGTTTTCCATCTTCCATTTTCTACCACGATCCAACTCCTTCTCACGATTTTTAAGATAATAGTTATTCCTTCTTTTTTTAACGTGATCGGGATCCTCCTTCTTCTTACCTTTATTATAACAATTTTTACAAGGTCTCCTTCCACTATAAAATTCCGTAACATCTTTTTCAGTATTACATTTTATACATACCTTTGTTTCCATATTACAAATATAGATAAAAAAAATGGGTTTACAAAACTTTAATGTAATTAATTATTGGTCATAAAAAAACCCCATCATTTCTGATGAGGCTTTAAATATCTTTTATATAAGGGTACTAGGTTATGGGGTTACCTTCATCGTCTACATTATGAAAACCTCTTCCTGACATATCAGAACTATTATTTAATTGTGGTAATAAATCTCTGTATAATAATAACGATATTCTATTTAAAATACTTAATTCGTTAGGATCGGATAAAGAACCTTTTATAATACCCATTTCTTTAAGTTTAGGTAAAATACCCATAGCCAATATAGTGTAAGGTGCCCCAACATTAGTGACCTTTTTATTTTCATAATCATAAGTAAGTCCATTGTTATCACTATGTACAGACTCAAAATTCCCTAACCCACCAATAGGGGATTTCATCATTAGTTTAAAATCATCTATTACCGTACCCTTACCAACCTTACTAGGTATATTAATTAACTCATCATAAATAACACTATAAAGTGAATCAATACTATAATCTCTACCATATTCTTCATTAAGAACTTTCTTTACAATACGTTGTAAATCTGATTCAGTTAGTTTAATAACTTTTCCGTTTTTCTTGATCTTCATAATATAATCTTTAATAATAAATATAAGGATAATATAAAAAATGCCACCAAGAAGGGCTGGGATGATTGAACTTTTCGGTGATCCAAGAGATTTATAATTTACTCAGTTTCTGTACACCACATGTCCTCATTATATTGCCTACCATCTTTTGTGTGGTAATCACCCCACCTAGCCTCTGTTCTTCTGTAAATGGTAAGTTTATAACCCACCCTTATTACTATAGTGGTTGTGGTCAACATCACCTCCCCTTTATGGTTTAATTGCACATCCACTCTTTCAGTCACCCTATTAGGGTATTTTATTTTTATCAATTGACCTTGTGGATAAAAGTTATACGGGTTTAATACCAATGACCTTTCATACAATTTACTAGCCCCATCTAAATCACCCATATAAAATAAAGAATCTGCGTAATGGATTAATTTATTAAACACACCATCCTCACCCAATTGTGAATAAGACAAATTGTTAAATAACAATAATATTATAAGTAATACCATTTTCATATTAAGAAGGGCTGGGATGATTGGACTTTTCGGTGATCCAAGAGATTCTATTATCACCCAAGTTCTGGTATAAGTGAATAACTATTTTCCCTATTATTAAAAACCACCATCTTTTTTTTGTATCTATCCCACACATAATCAGCTTCAGTTTCAGTTAACCCATATACCCCTTCTAAATGGTTCTTTAGCTCCCACAAAAAGTTATGATAGATAGACATCCCCCAACTAGAAGTAAACCCCACTGGTAGTATGTCAACCCCATCAGTCGTAACATATGTGATAGGTTCCGCATAATCATCCTCTCTTTCCACTAACTTACTATCCACTACTAATAAGTTTATTACCTTTACTAAGTAATCGATTTGTTTTTGTGAGTAACCTTTAGAATATGGGTTTCCAGATTCGTTTATCATATTAATAAATATATGGGTTTATTTTAAAATGGGGTATTAGATTTAAAACAAATATAGTGAAAATATTTGAGATTACAAAATTTCCTGGAAAAATTTTATACATCTGACGATGCCACCCAGAATGGGTCTTTGTTTAGGGGGGTAAATAAAAAACCCCATACAAATTAATATATGGGGTTTTAAATGTGTAAAAATTTTTATTTTTCATCGAAATCTCTATCTCTACCGTTAAGATAAACTCTAACAGCTAAAGTAGGTTCTTGACCTTCTTCAATTTTTAAATTAGTATCTCTTAATACTACCTGAAAATACGAGAATTTACCACCTTGTTTTGTGAGGGTATCTTGTACTTCAGTAAAATACATTACACCATCTGGAAGTGACTTCTTCCCTACATCTCCTTTTCCCTTAATTCGTTCTCCACCTACATTTCCACCTGTAATTTGAAGTGTGACAACATCCTCAGGACTCCAAACACCCTCGTCTGATTCTATATCAACTCTGAAGTAACGACCTCTTTCTAATTTTGGTTTTGATACACTACTAGTAATATCTTTTTTATTAACTTCTATTTTAAATTTTAAATCTTCTACATTAACCATTGGGTCAAATGGTGCGTCTTCACTCAATACTTTCTTAACAATTCTTTTTAAATCTGACTCCGTTAGATTAATTACTTTTCCGTTTTTCTTAATTTTCATTGTACTATTTTTTAAATTATTTTAATTATGCTCTATCTGATCTTGTTGTATTGTGATCTTGAGCTTCCTTCATTGTACTCATTAAATTTTTTACATTTTTTTCTAATTTGTCCAATCTAGTTTCCACACTTAATTTATCCTCTTCCTTTAATAAGGATTTACTTAATTTGTTAATCTCCGCTTCGGTAAGATTAATTGTTACTCCGTTTTTTTTGATTTTCATTGTAGTCGATTTATTATATAAATATAAAGTTTTCTTGAAAAATTTTTTAGTTGGTGTGATTTGCCCAGAAATGGGGTTTGTTTTAGGGTACGTAAATTAATATTGATTAGTAAATCCGTATTCCACAAATATTTTATCTTTAATAATTCTTGAATATTCTTCCCATACATATAGTATCTCTTCTTCGTTTAAACCATATACATTTTTACAATGTTTAACATATTTCCAATATGCTGAATATAACATATGTCTGGCGGTTAAAAAACCCCCTGTTCGAAAAGGTGCGTCGACATATGCCTCGTGCCCTTTATCGAAGTCCGTTATCTTAGTTTCACTAACAAGTTGTTCCAATACCTTATTTAAATATTTCTTATCCATGCAATATAAATATAATAAAAAAAGACTTTATTTCTAAACTCTGAAAATACCTGGAAAAATTTTACTTGTTGATGGTGTTGCCCAGAAATGGGTCTTTGTTTCTAAACTCTGAAAATACCTGGAAAATTTATGGATTACATCACCCCCCCTTTTTTTCGCTTTAACCCCCCAGAGGGAAGGGGGGGTACCTAGAGGGGCTGGAGGGGGGGATCCCCTAGGGGGTTAAATAAGGGAGGGGGTTTTACTATATTTCTATAGGGGTACCCCCTCCTTTACCTCATCCTTAATATATATGTATTATCTTTATGTATCTTTCATATAACAAATATACGCATAATATCTGAGGGTACCAAATAAAAAAGGGAGGAAAATATAAATACTTTCACTCCCTTAATCAAGGGTTAACTGTGGTGTCATTGCCCTCTGGATCGTTTTATAGTTGTAACCAATCTTTACCTATCTACCTTTGTATAACAACCTAAACTATATTAAGATTTGTCACAACCTAAAGCATCTATTATATCATCTACCAATGGGTTGTAACTCTATCAGTATTCGATTGTATTACTAAAACGATCTATATATCAAACAACTATACTCCAATAATACATATTATATATTACTATGTCAATAGGGTTATAATGTTTTTTGTTTTTTAACCTCATCATGAATCATACTTCCTACTATACTCTTATATTGTAACCATACTTTACTTACTTCATGTGATTCAGTTATTGCATACTGACCCATTAGTATAGGGAATCCTTGTGGTGTTGCTCCATTATAATTCATCTTATTCCATACATGTTGTTGTGGTTCAATTTCTCCATCCTTTGGTGTAATAACTGTAAACGTATCGTAGAATGGTGTTTTAATTGTTATATATCTATTGTTTGGATATTTCTCCATAATCCAATTATTTACTATAGCTATAGTTGTTTCATCTAATAGTTTATTAACTACATATTCTCTATATTGATCTTGTTTAGCGTTCATCATCCTTTTTGATTGTGATCCCATTTCTCTACCCTCCTTCCGAATCGGTATCCCACATAAAAAAATAATATATTTCTATCATACCACAAATATAATGAAAAAAACCTTAAAAAACAACCCATTTTATTTGGCAGTGTGAAAAATTTTTTGTATCTTTGTTATGGGTCTGGTTCTGTAATATAACCGAAAGAGTGGACTCCGACCTGCTCTATATTAAAATATATTATATATAGAGCGCCAATCTAAGATACGAATAATAAATGACATATCCTAATTAAATAACCTTTAGTTATTAACATTTAAAATAAACCCCCTAAAATTAGGTATTGTCATTTATTTTCACTATCTTTGTTATATAGATGTGGTGGTAGTCCGTAAGGGGGCACCCTGGACTATATCATAATATTAGGGTAACGCCCAGGTCTACCCCTTCGGACTATGTTTTAATCTTAATATAAAGATACAACTTTTTTTCGACATAACCTAATAAAAAGTGGTAAATTTAGAATATTATTCTGCGAAAGGGGTTTTTTATATATAGTGCAACAAAATTATATTCTTTTTTGTTAGGGTATATCGATTATTTTTCGTATATTTGTATAAATCAAATACACTATGGAATACCATATTAAGAAACACTGGAAAACAAAAGTCCCTTACATCGACACCAACGACGCTATTAAAGATTATAAGGATAGTATAGTTGCAAAATCAGAAAACAATGATTGTGTGGTTAGAGCATTCGCTGCAGTAACGGAATCAACCTACGATAAATCACATGCATACGTTAAGAAGACCTTTAATCGACCAAAGGGTGCTGGGACACCTAGATTCGATATTACAATGAAGAACAATCAAGGTAAGAGGTTATTGGGATCCAAATACGAAAGGTTAACCAACCACACCACAACTACGTATGTAAAAACAACAAAGGATAGAGTATGGGGCTCAGATGAAACTATAATTACAAAATGTAATGTTACGGTAGATAGTAGATATATGCCGTTAATAACTAAGTATGGTAAAACCAGAGTATCACAAATGACAGTTAAAACTTTTTTAAACGATTACAATGTAGGGAAGTATCTCGTTCACGTTAGGGGACACGCTTTTGCAATACTCGATGGTGTGGTGGTTGGAAACATTTGTGATTCTCGAAGGATGAAAGCTAGAATAGTTAACGCATATAAATTTAAATAAAATGGGATATCTAATTATAATGTTATTATGTTTATTTAGTGGTTACATAGGTTATGTAATCGGTAAAAAACAAACACCTAAAAAAAGTATGGATCAACTCACCATTGAGGAATTGTTTACAGAGTTAAAAGATTCCATCATTAAAGAAGATTATGAGAAAGCAGCATTGATTAGGGATGAACTTAGAAAATTAACAAACTAAAATATCACTAGTGCGGATAGATTGGGGGAAAGATATCTTTAATCATATCTCTCCATTTAACCCATACATAATTAACCTCATCATCATTTAAACCGTACACATCTCTACAATACATAATGAAGGAGTTAAAAGGTGCAGGTTGTTCAGTAAAAATGGGACTCCTAGAAGTGAAAAGATAACGAGCAAAAGAATTAGGACTGAGTAGTGGGAAAGGTGTTCTAATCGTTTCCTTATCATAATCTATTATTGTTTCAGATACAATCTGCCCAATTACTTTATCTAAAAATTTATAATCCATAACAATAAATATATGGGTATTAGTTTGGAAATGTAATTTTTTTGTTGTATCTTTACATTATGAGTAAATTTAAAACATTCACACCAAGGGTTGATGTTAAGCGTAGATTAGTTATGACACGATTCTACGCTGGTATACGTAATGAAAATTCATTCTGTTATATTATTCATCGTATTACTAAGAAGAACACCATAGATAAAAGATTTAAATACCTATATTGTTTTAGCACCGATGATTATACTACAGTAAAAGAATTTAACCATTCATTAACCGGTGAACCATATAGAATATATAAGTCCTCCTTTAAAGGGGTATTTAAATTGAAGGATAAGTTAAACCCCCTATCGATATGGGACAATTGTAAAAATAAATAATGATTATGATTAATAAACCAAGAGATGGAGAATATAGATACAAGACTAAGTTCTTGTGGTTTCCAAAAAGATTTGATGGTGGATGGTATTGGTTAGAAACTGTAACTATCAGACAAGTGTATTTGTACCATGGAGTATTGAAGCGTGGATGGGCTGATATTTGTTTGTCAAATCCTGATACTGGAATGCCTATTAGTATAGACCCAATTAAACCAAAACAAAGAAGATGAAAAATGAATTAATAGAATTCCTTGATTGGTTATCAGAAGAAGGTAATCGATGGTATTCCATAGAAAAAGAATATGGTGGTGAATCAGAAAGTGAAATGGTAGGAAGATACCTAAAAGAAAAAGATGAGGAAGTGGGTAAGAGTGGTAAGGTACAATAAATTGTTGATAACTTTATAACAAATAGTTTGATTTTGTCATAAAAAATCACTATACTTATGTATATCCCTGAATATCCTGGAACAAAAAATAGTGTGAATAAACGGACTAGGCAATGTTCTACTTCCATATTATATTTAACGAGTACCTAATTTCCCACTTTCTACCACCTTATACCACGATTACCCATTTATCACCATATTTACTAGGTCACACCACTATTTGTAATGCTTATTAGTAGATATATTAAATTATAGGGGTTTCAGGTGAGTTCTAACGAAGTATCTTTTTTAAAATGAATCAGTGGTCGTCACATCAAATGGGACTCTTAGAAGGTCTTATTTCAACTACAATATATAGTAGTGTTATTATAAGTTTTGTTGCATAAAAAAACCCCTATATTACTATAGAGGTTTAAATATTTTTTATCTTATAGGTTGTATATATTTTTCCTAAATTCTTTTTCATATAACTTTGTTTTTTCATATAGTTGTAGTGGAGTAAGATTAATAAATTCTTCTACTATTTCTTCTTCTGTTTTACCGATGCCTTTACTATAGTATTGAAATGTAAAAGGTATATTAGTTATGGATATAAATTCATCACCATAACTTAGTGGTGAGAATATTGTATTAAGTATTGTTGATACTTTTTCTCTATCTACATTATAGGGATAATTATTTTCTTCCTTTAATATTTTTCTAATTAGGTTTTTCATATAGTAATAAATATGTACAGTTGAGGGATTGTTTTTAGTATAGGGAGAATTATTATTTTCATTACGGTAATCATTATGATCGTGAGTTATGAATCATCATCCTTTTTCTTGGTGGGATGGTTCTTTTTTATCTATTAGAGCTGTTATCCCTTTCTTATATTTCTCCCAGACATAATCTGTTTCTTCCTTATTTAAACTGTATACCTCTTTACAGTGGATATAAAAAAAGGAAAGAAGATAAGAAGAAGGGAGAAGAGAAAGAGGGGAGAAAGAAAAAAGGGGGAGAAGAAAAAAGGGGGTATATACCTTGTCATCCATTATTCTTGTTTCAGATATAATCTGTTCTATTACTTTATCTAAAAATTTATTATTCATATGATAGTTCTTTTTCCTCCATAAGTAACACTACTCCTTTCTTATACTTACCCCATATATATTCCGTTTCTTCCTTATTTAAACTGTATACCTCTTTACAATGAGAATCGAAGGGGAAAGAAGGGTGAATATATATTATACCATCCTCTATCCTTGTTTCAGATATAATCTGAGCGCATACCTTATCTAAAAATTTGTAATCCATATTACTGATTTTATAACTATAATAGTGTTCTATATTTACCTTTTTTGTGTGTGGTCTTTCTATGGTTTTTATTTTTCTTACCTACAGATACTTTTCTTTCTACTTCTATTTCATAATCTACATTGCAAGGGATATATTTTATTTTCTCACCTTCTGGTGTTGTGTAGTAGATTGGGTCTGGGGCATTCTTTTTTATGTCCTTCATCTTTTCTTCTTCCCTATGTTTTTCCCATCTTTTTGTTCTGGGACTTTTATAAACTCTCATAACACAAATATAGTGATAATATAATGAAATAACAAATCCCCTCGGTACCCCAAAAGTTCAATCATCCCAGCCCTTCTTGGTGAAATAATTGTAGGGAATAAAAAAACCCCTATATTTCTATAGAGGTTTAAATAAGTTTATATAGATTATAATAATCTTTTAAATTCTTCTGGGGTATTTTTATCATATTTTTAATTAACCATTCCCGTTTCTTTCCAGTCATGTGTATCAAAATATTCTTTTACATTTGTGGTCATTCTTTCATTATACTTAGCAAAAACATAATCACACTCTTCGTCTGTTAGTCCGTAAATTTCTTTACATATATCATAAAACGATTCTTTGTTTGAATATCCCCAATGGGATAAATGGGGCTCTGTAGGATGAACTTGTACGTTTATCATTGTATCACCCAATAATCCCTTATATGTTTTAAAAGGTATTACTAATAACCAAAAATATGGTACAGGATTATCTATAGTTGTTTCTTTGATGAGTTGATTAACAATCTTATCTAAATAGTTATTATTATCTGTGGATTCTTTTTCCTGTTCATTCAATACTCTTTTAACCATACGTTGAATGTCACTTTCTCTTAGTTTAATTACTTTCATTTCTTTATGTTTATAAACTATAATTATTGGAATAAACAATATCCCCTGTTTTTTTATCTATAATACTAAAACCACCATCCTCATGTTGAAAAATAAATTTAAAAGGACTATTACCTTTTATGTTGTCTATCTGCACGCTCTTTTCTCCACCAAACGGCGCTGATAATAATTGGTAGTTACCACGTTTAGGAATTTTAATTGTGACGAAACCATACTTTCCCTCATCAAAATTAATTAGGTCATCATTTAATAGCACCTCACTAAAATTATCACTGGAATTACTGGGTATTTTATGGGTACATGGAGTATTTTTACATCTATCGCTAAAATTATCTATTACTTCTATATAAGGAAATAATTTTTCTTCTTGTTCATTCAATACTCTTTTAACCATACGTTGAATGTCACTTTCTTTTAATCTTATTACTTTACCCATGTTTTCTTTTATTATATAAGTATCACAATGATCATGATTAGTAAACCATCATCCTTTTTGATTTTCTGTTGCATAAAAAAACCCCTATATTTCTATAGAGGTTTAAATAATTTTAAGTATAAAGGATTAATTAGATTTCTCTAATTTATCTATAGTGGGTGGTTGTAAATTTAATCCTTTTTCTTTACATTTTTTATTAAATGATTCTACCGCTTTATCATACGCTTCTTTTTCTGATGAACCTTCTCCACCTACAGATATAATAATTTCACTAGTAGATTTATTAGTTACTTTAATATCTTTTAATTTAATTTCTTTATGTGGTTTTACTTCTTAATCACTTCAAAATCCACATCCACCACCAACTTCTCTTTTACCGCCACTTCTCTAGAAATTTCATCACCCACTTTTAGTCCACCCACATCTTTAATAATTTTTTCAAATGTTGACTTAACACTTTCCGCTCCCCACTTAGAAGTGGTATTGAGTTTTTCATATATAACTTTTAAGATATCCGAATTTCTTGTTGTTTGAGTGGTTACACTTTCCGACCCAAACATATTTTCGTAATCGACACCCTCACCACTCCATCTTTCTCTACCTATTGGTTCACGTTTTGCATCCTTTGCTTCTTCTGAAACATAAGTAACAAGATTAACTTTTGTAGTTTGTTTAACCACATTAACTGAATAACTTTCAATGTGTGTGTAAACATGTTCTCCAGTTCTCCCATGTTTATCTGTGTATTCTGTTCTAATATATGCCATAATTTCTTTTATTTATTAATGTTTATATATATATATATAAGTATTACATTATTCACAAAAACCTTTCACGATTTTCGTTACATGTAACTACTCAAGATACTCCTGTTATCTTATCTTTAAGTATCAACCCTCTTCTTTCTGAAATTTCCTTCATATATAACATATATATATCCGATATCTCTATAGGGTTTAATAAATAAACTTCTTCACAGTGTCTTTGAAACAATGGATAGGATACGTCTCTTTGGTAACCCATATAAGGGTCCCAAGCAACTTTAAGTGATATACCGTTTTCTTGGGTGTCCCATTCTATTTTAGTTTCACTTAAAAGTTGTTCCAATACCTTACTTAAAAATTTAGAATTAAACACATATTGGTAATACCACTTAGGATCATCAATATTATTCGATTCATTAACATACTGTGTCGTACCAAAATTCCCATTATATAATTTATTAAAGAACATTGTTTTATATTTTCCCCACACATACATTCTCTCATCATCATTTAATCCATATACATCTCTACAATGGTTTGAGAAATTATATATAAAGTAAGATGTTATATTGGTTGGTGTGACCTTCATATTGACAATGGTATCGTAGAATGGAAATTCTATCCCTCCACTCGGATTAATATCAGTTTCACTAACAAGTTGGTTAGCTACCTTGTCTAAAAATCCTTTTTCTTTTATCTGTCTTGGGGTCATTATCTATTTTCATATTTATATTGGTTTAAATTTAATTCACTATAAATCAAATCAATTTATCTATTAATTGTTTAATTTCTGCACATTTTTCATAATCTTCAATACCCTCAAAATATCCCAATGAATGGTCTAAATTATCCACCCAAGCATCCTTTGGAATTCCCATTACATCAGTATCGTTTAAGGTTGCAATAATTGCTTCATTCAAATCCATATTATAGGATTGATCGATTGCGTATAGTGTGTTACTGTGGATTTCATATGCATGATCCAACATCTTTTGACGGAATTCTGATTCTGTTTCGAAGTTAATATTAATTACCTTTTTCATTTTATTATATAAATATAACCACGAATAATAAACTATCAATACTTTATTTATACATATTCCATATCAATAGGTTGATAATCTAACATAAGATCGGGTGCGATACCTGCAACAATATTTTCAAAATTGGCTAATTCCTCTTCTGAGATATGCTGAGGATCGTATGATAATATTAACCTAAGTAAATTACTTGGTAATCCCATAAGTACGGAATCCATGTTAATTTCACGAATAGGGTTATTGGTTAGGTTTAAAAGAAATAAATCTGTGAATCTATGGTAACCAGTTAAATCCAATGTAGTTATATCATTACTTTCTAAATTTAAAGCCTGTATCGTTTCTGGTAGTGTGTCAGCATCTGGCATTGTAGTTAATCCTTCATTGCGAAGAATAACTCTTAGGTTCTGATAATTATCTACACCATAACCTATTGGGTTACCTGTACCTTCTTCATCATCTTGTTCTTTAAGTATGATTTTTCTAAACTGTTGTTCTGTTAATTTAACTTTCATAATTATAAATATACTTAAACCCCGTAATCACCATAAACTATTCTAATTTCTTTTATAATACCCACCTAAACTGTTGCTCTGTTAACTTAACTTTCATAACTATAAATATGTTTAATCGTCACCATAGGTTACTCTATCCCTTTCTATTACATCTTCCACTTTTTTCTGTAATGATCTATAATATGGTGCCCATATAGTAAGTATTTCATTATCATTAAAACCAAATATATCGTACATATATTCTTTAAAATTATACCCAAAAAAGGAAAAATCATAAAATAATATACCCTCTTCTAATTCGAATTGAGGGTATCGAACATGATTTAAAAAAGGTGGTTTAATATATGGTCCCCGCCCGATAATTTCATCGGTTTGATCATTGAGGGGTATGTCATGAATTATCACTTCCGTATTATCTACCAACATATCTACCACATCATTAAAAAATGTTATTTGTTTTTTTATAGTTGGTTTGCCTCTTCCGTTAAATTCGTGAGATTCATGTAAACCTAAATGATTTACATTTTCATCGTGATATTTTAATCTTGCTGACACTGTTCCAATATATAATATCCAAACCTCTTTAGTTTCTACCCCACTTAATCCATAATTACTAATAACATATTCACTAAAATCGGGTGGTATAGTAATAAAATTCTCAATATTAGACCGACTAGCACCAAAAGAATAAAAGGGTCTCCAAATACCACAGGTTTCCAAACTGACCCTATTATTTTTGAAGTCGATTTCTGTTTCACTAACAAGTTGACCCACCACCTTATTTAAGAATTTGTTATTCATAACAATAAATATATGAAATTTCCTTTGGATATGATAAATATTTTTTGTATATTCGTTTTATGAAAAAATTATTTCAATATATAATCATTAGATTAACAACCAGACACGCAACAACTGCGGTAAAGATATTTGAGGCTATCTACCAACCTAAAATGGATCACCCACTTTTAATCTTTAGTAATACACAGGAAGGGGTAACGGAACCAGACTCTCCTGATGGTAAAAAACATGAAGTAATGGAGGCACTTAGATATCTAAAATCAAAGGTAACTAAATCTAAACAAGATAAAAGCTCCATTTCTATGTTAGAGGGTGTTTTGGCAACAATGGTGTAAATCTATTATG
>LWDU01031980.1_pt1 | contig 21612 bp, 13 predicted proteins | sample 727161 | NCBI WGS metagenome assembly LWDU01 (sample SAMN04566230, study PRJNA314399) | hydrothermal vent metagenome | isolation source: deep sea hydrothermal plume seawater | place: Mexico: Gulf of California, Guaymas Basin | collected 2004-07-11
TTGTGGGGCTGTAAAAATGGATATTCAATACCCAATTAATTCAGAGGAAGGATTGATTGGTTTAACTCTAACAAAAGCGCTCTATGATGGCGACAGCGTTGAGAATTCTGATCCAGATACTATCCGCGCTAATGTTCCACTGTCAGTAACTGTGACAATTCATGATTTGTATGGTTCAGCATTCTTGACTGGCTTGCCTTCAGTAGTGGTGACGCCGATAGATAACCGTGATGATATCATTGCTCCTGACCGATTGCAGGCGCCAATTGTAACCGATGTTCCTGATGATAATGGGACTGCAGTCTATGTTGAGTTTGAATTGAGTGATGCCAGTGATATTGACCATTATGAGGTGTATTCTGATATTATTGCATACACAAGCAGTGGCCACAGACAGCCAATTATGATTCTTGATCGTATTGTTGAACAACCAATTATGATTGAGGGAATCCCAGTTCATGTTGCAATTGTTCCTGTTGATTCGTCTGGCAATGCTCACCGTGACTTGTTGAATATTGGTTCAGGTAAGGCAATTGATAACTCAGGAGACGACCCAGGTGGCCATCTCCCTGATGTTGACTTCACAGTGCAGTGGGGTGAGGATGGCGGAGCAATTGATATCGAATGGCAAGAAATCGCTAGAACAGATATCCGCAGTTATCGAATCTATGTTAGCGATGCACGCTTTGAAAACACAGACGAAGCGAATATGGCTAAGGGTGGAATCATTGGTACCTTTTGGTCATTGGAAGAATTCAATGAGACATTATCATACGATAATTCAACACACTGGTTCATCGCAGTTTCAGCATATGATGGTAACGTGTGGAAGCATTTAGTGCAAGCCAAGGAATTGAAGCCTTACAAGGCTCCATCTGATGGTGACGGTGGTGGTACTAACGACGGCGAAGCAAGTGCTGGTTTGTTTGATTTAATTGATATGAATACATTACTTACAATTCTGCTTTCACTAGCTATTGTCACTGTTCTGTTGTTGGTTATTCGTGGACGTAGTAACCGTTCAAAGAATGATGCCTTGGAACTCGCTCATGCTGCTTGGGGATTACCCCAAGAAGAAGGTTGGGGGAATAACGAAGATGGTGAAGTGCCTCGCGGCCCCGATACTGATTTGGCTGAAACATTGATTCCTGCGGCATCTCAGATTCAAGCATCAAAAGAATCCTCAGTATCAAGTACGCCTCAAGAGACTCAGTCAGGATTTGCTCAACAAGCAGAGGCGCCACCAACAGATGCTAGTAGGCGCCTTGCAGAATTATCAGATGACTTGTTTGGTGATACTGCATCAAGCCAGCCATCTAGTGGTAATAGTGAACTTGATACATTGATTGATGACCTATTGTGACCTAACTTCTTCAAGGTGAGCATTGATGGGTACGAACCCTTCGTAGGAGAGTGGTGGTGGGATGACCGAACTGGCAAAGAGCTCAGCATTCACCACCCTTAGGTGGGATGGTGGCTTTTCAGTGGCCCATTTCGAAGACCACCTCACACGACTCAAAGAACATGCGGCTCGTCTGTCAATTGGGTGGCCGCTTGATGCCCGCGAACAGGCATTAAGTTCGATGCTATCTGAATTCTCAAACACTCAAGAATCAAATCAAGATGATTGTGTTGGATTGGTTAATTTACGGCTTGATTTAGATGGTAGGGTATCTGTTTCAACTCGATGGAAGTCGGTGAAATCTGATTCACATCTTACGATTGATAGAGTGAATGCGACTGCAATCCCAGCACCTAGGTGGGGGGCTGGAATTACGGGGTGTAAGCATGGTGATTGGCAACCATACAAGGATGCAGCAACCAAAGCCGATGAGAGAGGGTGCGAAATTGCACTTTTAATTCATGATGATGCGGTAGTTGATTGTCAATGGGCTACGCCATTACTGTTGGATGATGATGGTACTGCTTGGTATCCCGCCCCTTCAGAGGGGGCACTTGATTCAATTTCGCTTGCTTCTATTGAAGGTCACCTTGAGCGAGAAGGGATTCCTCTTATTCCTGGCCGCCTAACAAGAAATCTTCTTTCTCGGGCGAGAGCGTTAGTGGCGATAGGTACTGGGATTGGTGTGGCTTTAATCACAGAATTAGATGGTCAATCGGTTGGCAATAATCCTGACAATTTTGCCAACCTTTGTCTCGAATCATTTCACCAAGCGTTAGAATCAGGTTGGACTGATATACGGGAGGAATCCCAGTGACGGCAAAAAAACAGTGGCCTGTTGATGACAAGGATGGTTTTGCCCCTACTCTTCTTGAATTCCTGCGCGAATTAGGATTGATAGGCACATCTGCAAGTGACTATGGAGGTCCTGATGAACTTCTTCTTCAATCTAGCGGACCGATTTCCGTTGATTCTAACTTTACATTTATTGCAGGCCCACCAACAATTAGAATCATCTCACAACAGCCTTCTCGAATCCGCCAACCTGAGGCAATTTCAAACGGTTCTGCTTTACACGGTGAAATCAATTTGACAGGACCTAAATCAACTTGTGATTGGCGAATAGAGCAATGGGAAGAAGGACGTAAATGGAATAAGAGAGTAACTGTAAAGGGTGACGACCTGTCTTCAGCATTGAGGGAGATGAACCATCTTTTACCAAACCTTGATAGTAATTCAGATGGCTTACAACCCGGGTGTTTTGCTGGGCTTCTAACCTATGATTTGGTGCAATGGACTGAACCGGTACAACTTCAACACTTGCCACCAGCAGGCGCTCTTTTAGGAACGCTTCTCAGGGTTGATAGGTGGATTATTCACGATCGCTCTGAAGGAACAATTTCTGTTGTGACTACACACCATGATGAGTGGTTTGAGAAATGTTGTCAAGGTATTGACAATTGGCAGACAACCCCTGGGATTCATCAGCAATCGCTAGCCGAAAAGGCTGCATTCGATTCCACAATCCTCGATGAGGAACATTCGGCAATTGTTGACACAGTGCGCGATGCAATACGTGACGGTCAGTTCTATCAGTTGAATTACGGTCGTATTTGGTCAGGAAGATTACAAGACCCTTGGGGCGTTTTCAAGCGATTAGTTGCTAGCAATCCAGCCCCCTATTCTGGGTGGTTGAATATTCCTGATTACGATTACTCTCTTGCTAGTGTAAGTCCTGAACTTCTTCTATCTATGAATGGAAACGAATTATCCACTAGACCAATCAAAGGAACCCGCCCGCGCGCACGCTCGCGAGATAGGGATTTGGCTCTGAAGAGAGAATTGGCGGCAAGTCGTAAAGAAGTTAGTGAGCACATGATGCTGGTTGACTTAGAGAGAAATGATCTTGGTAAGGTATGTGCAGTGGGTTCAGTTCGTTGGCACGATTGGAGAATTGAGTCACACCCAACGGTGCATCACTTAGTTAGCGATGTAAGAGGTAGACTCAGGGATGATTTGGATGGTTGGGATGCGTTGCAAGCAATGTTCCCTGGAGGTAGTATCACAGGGTGTCCTAAGACTGCTACAATAGCTGCAATAGATGAGTTAGAAGCAACTCCACGCCGAGCATGGACCGGTTCTCTTGGGTTTTACGACCCACGTTCTGGTCAGGCATGTTGGAACATTTTGATACGCACGTTAGAAGCGGAAAGCGGACTTTTAGGGGATTGGTTAGGGAAAGTACAGGCTGGTGGCGGACTAGTTTTCGAGTCTAATTCCTTGCAAGAGGTTGAGGAAGCAAAATGGAAAGCACAAGCACTTCTTGATGCTGCTTGGGGTTCTTCAGCGAGTAAAATCCCCCAAGGTGAGATGTCAATTGAGCCAGTTCCAATCCTGAATGCAGAAACGAAAGCATTGCACAAATCTCTCAATTCTAAGCCGCAGGCGTGTATTGCTCCAGCCGAGCCAATTGAATGGAAATCTGGTGATCCGCGATTTGCACCAGTAAATGAAGGTGAGAGGCGTCTGTTATTCATTGACAATCTCGATTCCTTTTCATGGAATATCGTTCACGCCTGTGCTCAACTTGGGACAGAAGTCATTGTGGTAGAGGGACGTGGAGAAAAATCAACCGTTGAAATCGAAAACCTCCTATCTGCAATCATGCCCACTCACATTATTTTAGGGCCTGGTCCTGGGTGGCCAGAGAATTGTCAATTAACTCAGCAACTGGCTCAATTCGCTTTGAAAGGTGAAATTGTGGATTCTAACAAGAACCCAATTCCACTTTTAGGTATATGCCTCGGACACCAAGCAATCGGTGAAGCAGCAGGCTGGAAGTTACTTCCATCCCCAAGTGGGGCTGTGCATGGCGTGGCAGTTGAGATGAATTTTGAGAACGATGCGCTATTTGCTCGAATGGAATCCCAACAACGCATGATGAGGTATCATTCTCTAATTGTTGAGCCGAAAGGCGAACAACTCAAGGTGATAGCAACTGATGCAGAAACGAACTCTCTAGTCATGGGTATTGCTCATCATGACTTGCCGGTATGGGGTGTTCAGTTTCACCCAGAGTCTTGTGGGAGTGCTGACGGCTGGATGATATTGGAAAATTTCTTAGTTACTGCAAATAGGACTGTCGGTCAAAGCGTTGAAGTGCCTCTCCTTGGTCGAGGGGCTTGAGGGAATAGCATGCCAACCTGCCGTCTGTGTCGTAGTGTCTACCCACAAGAGCACTTCATTTCTGGAAATGGCCCTCGCTATCTTGTCTGCGCTCGATGTGGAGTAGAGAATGGATACTGCACAGCAGAAGAGGCTCCTCAATTGTATGATGACGCAACTGTGAGGGCAAGGCTTGCACTAATTGGTAGTAGATACGCACCTATTCTATGGCTGATTATTGGTTGGGTTCTTTGGACTATGTTCTTCGCTTCTCTACCACTTTGGGGAAAAGCATCATTGGTAATTTTGGTAATTGCTACCTTAGCTGTTCCAGTACTACATCTGCTAGGTGTGCCTAAATTCCAAGCACAATTACGCCGCTTAACACCAAAATGAAACCTGCATTAGCGTGATGCTTGGTTTCAAACCGTTGAAATAGTATCACGAATACCGGTGATTTAGAGGGAACACTGGGTTCCCTGAATGAAACAAGTGAAACGGCGTGGAAATAGGAGAAGACAATAGTAGTCATAATACTGAGTTGAAATCGGGGCATGGTGCCTCGCAGTCCATCGATTTGATGGATTTCTCCTCAGTTCTCTTCGCCCTTAAGATTACTCAGTTTAGTGTATACTTTACTGGCGGTCTTGCATACCCGCAATCCCAGAGATTGTCACCCCAGCGCGCTGGGGCTGTCCTGGAAAGAGAGAACAGCGGGTTCTCTGCAAATTTTAAAAATGGAGAAATGAAAATATGAATAGAAAAAACCTGAGTGTGTTAGTCGCACTATTGATGATCCTGATGTCAGCAGCAGCTGCATCAGGTGACGGAACCGACCCCCTTGACCCTTCCGACGGAGGGGCTGATTGGGACGGCGATGGATTGACTAACGCTGAAGAGCAGACACATGGAACAGATATGACGAATGCAGACACCGACGGAGACGGTCTTCCAGATGGATGGGAAGTGGCTAATGGCCTCAACCCTAATTCTGCTGGCGATGCCAATGCAGACCCCGACGGTGACGGTCTAACGAACGCCCAAGAGTACGCGCGGGGTACCAACCCTAACAGCGCTGACACTGACGGCGACGGACGACCTGACAGCACAGATCCGTTCCCGAACGACCCTAATGACGGCGAGTATTCAGACTCTGACGGTGACGGTATACCCGACGCCTACGATCCTGATTACCAGCAACCAGAAGATGGCACCGGAAACGGTGGCACATCTGGCGGCGGTGGCTCAGACCAAGATGGCGAAGGCGAAGGCGAAGGCCAAGGACAAGGTCAAGGCCAAGGACAAGGTCAAGGCCAAGGTCAAGGTCAAGGACAAGGTCAAGGACAAGGTCAAGGCCAAGGTCAAGGCCAAGGTCAAGGCCAAGGTCAAGGCCAAGGTCAAGGCCAAGGTCAAGGACAAGGTCAAGGACAAGGTCAAGGCCAAGGTCAAGGACAAGGTCAAGGTCAAGGTCAAGGACAAGGTCAAGGCCAAGGTCAAGGCCAAGGTCAAGGCCAAGGTCAAGGCCAAGGTCAGCAAGGACAGCAAGGTCAGCAAGGTCAGCAAGGACAGCAAGGTCAGCAAGGCCAGCAAGGTCAGCAAGGCCAGCAAGGTCAGCAAGGTCAGCAAGGACAGCAGTCCGGCCAAGAAGGTCAGCAAGGCCAGCAAGGCCAGCAAGGCCAGCAAGGTCAGCAAGGTCAGCAAGGTCAGCAAGGTCAGCACAAGGACAGCAGCAGCAAGGTGGCGAACAGGGCGGTCAGCAAGGTCAGCAAGAACAGCAAGACCAGAATGGCGAGAACCAGAACGGACAAAACCAGCAGCAGCAAGGTCAAACCCAGAACGGCCAACAAGGCCAGCAAGGGGAACAGTCCGACCAGCAGCAAGGTCAACAGCTCGACAATCAGGGTGCAAACGACAATGACGGTGATGGAATCCCCGACGATATTGATACCGATGACGACAACGATGGCATCCCAGATGACGTCGATGCTTCGCCAGAGGACCATGATAACGATGGAATCCCAGATGACGTGGACAGCGATGATGATGGAGACGGAATTGACGACCAAGAGGAAGTCAATGACGGTGATCCAAATACCAACATCTACGACCACGACAACGACGGAATCTCAGATAATGTTGACATGGATATCGACAACGATGGAATTGACAACCACAATGACGTGTATGAGAACGGCAGCAGCGCTATGCGTGACCACGATAATGATGGTCTCAATGATGGCGTGGATGACGACGACGATAACGATGACATCCTAGATGTTGACGAATTCGACGGCGCAACCGGCAGCTACCGATACGATCACGACAACGATGGACTAGACGACAAGACAGACACGGACGACGATAACGACGGCCTGTCTGACTGGTACGAATCCAACGATGGCAACGATCTAACCGGTCAGTTCGACCACGACAACGATGGTAGTGATGACCACCTCGATGACGATGACGATAACGATGGAATCCTCGACGAGCTCGAGAACTGATTCTTGAACTGATTTGTCTGTAAGCACCAATGACATGATCCCACCCGCTTCGGCGGAGTGGTGCCAGGCACCCTCGGGGGAATTTCCCCCGGGGGGCCGAAACCTTTTCTTTTTTCATTTGATTTGAGTTAGAATAATTGATTGTAATTATTTTGGCATGTTTTTTCTCGATGATTGGGCGATGATACGAGTACCACTATGTGATACAAAGGTGCACAGGCGGGCCGAGTTGTTGATATATCAAGCGTTAGTGGCGAGGTGCTTCAGTAGGTGTTATGATGACAAAAACAGACTCTATTAGAATGAATAAAAAACAAGGCAACAACGGGTTAGCCGCCTGTTCAATGATTTTGCTGATGTTGATGAGCGTATTGGCTTCCATACCATGGGGTGAACTTTACGGTTCAAACGATGATGCTCAGAAAGTGAATGTTGGGGTGATAGGTGAGCGTATGGCTATTCAAACCTATGACCAAGAAGTTGGTGGCGAGTCAGGATACTCTCCTTCAATGTGGGGTAATGAGTTGCACCCAGCTCTTCTTGACCCACAATATGGTGACCCAGCAGTGATGTATGGGAAGATTTCTGATCTCTCGCTAATTGATTTGCGCCAACAGAATATTGGTCCAAATCTTGAAGAAACCAACACAAACGATCACGATAACGATGGAATCAACGATTTGGATGACCTTGATGATGATAACGATGGAATCTATGATTTGATTGAGCGATTTGATGGCTGTCACTCCACTGATCCATTTGACCATGATAATGATGGCATTCTTGATAATGAAGATTATGATGACGATAATGATGGAATTTTGGAAGGTCCGATTGACTGGGGCCAAGGAGCAGACCCAAGAAATGTATCATTAGACCGTTATGTGAATGCATCTACTATTCATCCAGCCACAGGCCAACCAGTTGGTTTTGGTTACAGAATTGACCAAAACTTGTGGGACCACGATAATGATGGAGTTCCTGACGAAGATATGGATGGTTCAGGTCGAGGAAGTTATGATGAGGATGATGACAACGATGGTCGAATGGATCAGTTTTCATGGCCTTGTGATGATGATGCAGATGGTATGCGTGATTACTTTGACGATGATGATGACAACGATGGTGTCCTAGATTGGAACGATGAAAACCCGTACGATGATTCAGTGACTGGAACTATGCAAGCGACTGGTAATTTTGATGCTCCAACTCAGTGGCAACATACTGATTACCGAGCATACAGCGGGGGCATAGATTTCATCGCCCTTGAGGCATTATTCCATCCAGGAAATCCTGTATTTACATCTATTTGGGATGGTGACCTTGATGGAGATGGGATTCCAAATTTCTTAGATGCTGATGGAGATAATGACGGAAATCCAAACAATGTAGATGCAGATGATGATAATGATGGACTACTAGATATGTGGGACCCTGATGATGATAACGATGGTATTCGTGACGTATGTTGGGACATAGACATAAACGGTGACGGCCTTAATGATTACACTCGTGTGGATACGAGCCCTTACCAAACACCTGGTGGCGATACCGATGGAATCTCTGGGATAGATTGTGAGTTGGATTACGATTGGGACAGCGATAACGACCGCTGGAGAGCGATTGATTTCAATTACAACCATGTTTGGGATTGGTTTGATGAAGAAATGGGTGGTACTGCTAATCCAGATAACCCTCTGTTTGAGCCTGGCTGGAACGCAGCAAATCTATCATGGGATTTAGATGATGATGGTTTAGAAAACGAAGTAGACCCTTATCCATTGAACCACAGCAATGTTGTGAACACTTGGAATTGTGAGTGGAACGCTAACTACGACCCCAACACCGATGGTGGTGGGCCAGCACCGCCTCAGCCGGGGCGGTCAAACATATTGTGTACAACCCAGCGCACATCCTATACTGGAAACAACGACTGGGATGGTGATGGAATCTTGAATTACGAAGATGTTGATGACGATAACGATGGGATCCCTGACTTCATGGACATTGATCCTGATTGTGATTTGGATAATGACAATGATATCCATATGTTGAATGGTAGCAAATACCGTGATGACGGTCCAAATGATGTTGATACTGACATTGACGGGGACGGTTTACAAAATGACGAAGATTGGGACGATGACAACGATGGAATTGCTGATTTATTTGACCCTGATGATGGGAACTGTGGGATTATAGATCAAGACATGAGTGACAACTTCTACCGTTCATGGTACCCGCTCGGAGATGGTGATGATTTGGATGGTTCCGGAGATTCCCAGCGCTTCACTGACAATGTCACCGACCATTGGAATCTAACTTACTTATTCAATCCCTTCTCAGTTAGCCAGAATTTCATTCTCAACTACAATGGATTTGATGGCACCACTAACCCCCCTACATCTGGTGTAGTTCCAGAGTTTTGGTGGATTTACATGTCCCGATGGTCTAGTTGGAATGGAGATAATAAATGGGATATTGATGGAGATGGAGACACTCTTCAGAATGGCTTGGATATTGACCAAGATGCTGACGGGATGCCTGATTGGTGGGACCAAGATGAAGGCAATGATGGGATAATGGATGTTGACGACCCTAAGATGGGTGGGACACTTAACTTCGGTCAATGTGGTTTCATCGTTCAGCCACAAGCTGTTGCAGGTGGTGCATCCACAGGTCTTGTCTGTGGTTTCGAATATGCGCTACAGTATGGTTACCCACTGAGCGGGTTTAGTGCTCAAATGGGAATCCCGTACAGTTCACGCCCAGACCCAAGTTACAGCGATGGGGCATACGATGGTGCCAATTCAAATCAACAATGGAAATGTACCACGCAGTGCTACCACTTTGAATTCGGTCCGCAAGTATTCTCTTCTACCAACTATACAGCACTTGACCATAATCGTGATTTATTCACTGCTTGGATTGGATTGAAATGGCAGTTATTTAACTGGAATCAAGATACAAATGGTAACTTCTTCCCTGATGAATTTGCAGACCATCTTGATGATGAGGTAGACCCTGATGATGATTGTGGGCAACCAATCAACATGAATGGGACATGGATTGACCCGTCTTGTATGTTTAATGATACAGCAGATCTAGATGATGATTTTGATTCAGTGTATGATTTATGGGATGTTGATGATGACAGTGATGGTCTTTGGGATTATTTTGAGGTGGATACCAATAACGACCTTGATGATGACGCAGGAACCATTCCACCAGGTAATTTCTTCATTGGATTAAATTGTCAGGATAAGGATGACGATGGTCAAGATTCAGACCCTGATGGGGATGGTTGGTATCAAGCAGTATGGGATAAAGGAGTGATGGGCCAAGGATATCTTTCCCCTCAATACTATGATGTTGATAATGACAATGACGGCGTTCCTGATGGTGAAGATTGGGATGACGATAACAATGGTATCGCAGATGTATTACAAGAGTTAGTTCCCGATTGTTTTGATGGCGAAGAGCAGTATATTTGGGACCATGATAACGATGGTATTCCTGACTGGGGTGACGATGATTGGGATGGTGATGGACGAACAAATGCACAAGAATTAGCTACTGCTACACCGCTTGTATCTCCTTGGGACCACGATAATGACGGCATCCGCGATGATGAGGATTTAGATGATGATGAAGATGGAATGAAGGATAAGGACGAAATTCTTCTTTGGCCAACTCGTTTCAATACTGAATCAACGAATCCTTGGGACCACGATGATTTCGGAAGCGGAGTAGGTATTTACAATCCTTTGAACAACACGACTGGGCCGGATGGCCAAGACGTTGATGATGATAATGACACCTATTTCGATGAAGATTTCGATGTATTAGAAGAGGGGTCAACCAGCTTCCCATGTTACAATGGAAGCGAGTCATCTGATTGGGACCATAACAATGATTGTATCATCGATAAAGATGACAAGATTCCAACTAGAGTCAATGTTTCTGTTGGTGATACATTGTGGATGGATGCTTCTAGCCCTGCCTTATTTAGTGGCTGGGTTGAGTGGTTGAACATGTCAACTTTCCAATTTGAAGCGGCAGAGAATTTGCCAGTTCAAGTTACAATTGAGTGGACTGATAATGGCACATTAGCATTGGAGACAGTAGATGTGCTAACCAATTCATGGGGGCAGTTCACCGTAGGGCAGTTCCTGTATCCTGAAGATATTCATGTTGGAGATAACACAACTTACACGGTAACTGCAGAAGTTACTGAGATGTTCATCCATGATGGTTCAACATCTATCCCTACTACTGTTGGAGTAAAGGCAAATCTAACTGTAGACTATGTTGCATGGTACTACTTCAGAAGCGATGAGCAGCCACTTTGGCTTGACTTTAAGGCACACTATTCTGCAGATTGGGACCGAGGTTTCTTTGACCGCAGAATTGAGAATGCGCCAATTACTTTCCAAGTATCTGGCGGTCCATTTGGTAACCGTTCTGTACCAACTAACTTTACTGGCTTTGGAATGGGCTACAGAACTGATTCAAACGGTTGGGCTTCACTTACATTTGTTCAATCCGGCGGAATCAATGGTGTTTGGGAGCAAGTAGTTTGGAACTCCACCATGGATAATGGGCCGGGAATGTTACCTGGTGGTTATGAAATGGTAATTTGGGACAACTCTGCTAAGGCTCACGTTGTGCAGGGAATTTACAATTACACAACCACATCATTGCCTGTTGGTGACTATGATTTCATTGGTCGTGTAGATCCGGGATTGGCAAGTGAATGGCCATTCCCATACCTGATTGGGGATGAAACCGATCCATTCTCAATGAAGGCAATGCATCGAATGTATGTTGAAGCAGAGATTATTATTTCAGGCGATAACCCGGTCTATTTCTGGGATGCAACAGTGTTTACAGGCTCTAGTTTTGGAGCGTGGCGAGCAATGTATTTATCATCTGGATTAGCAGCTGCTGGTACTGAATTTAACACCGCAAGTCTTGGGAAACCATGGCCAATGGAATGGGATGGGGACAAGGCAACTTTGCTTGACGAAGCGGCTCGTTTGCGTCCATTCTTGAATCATAATGGTACCCACTGGTACATCACTATGCAGAATGGAGGAGATTTCGATGTACCACCTTGTGGACCTATTGATGCTAATGACCCTGAAAGTGATGTGCGTTGTGAAATCATTCCAGAGATGGATACTGGTGAAACATTTACAGTCATTGGAAATGTGACAAACCGCACTTTCTTCCCATGGGACCAAGATGCTATGGCCCGTTCACAAGAAACGGGATATGCTCGCCGACCAACTATGATGGGTGGTGAAGCAGTGTTCAATTACAACTGGTCTTGGTACAGCCAATATGAGGCAGCAACATACGGAGTTAAGGTTGACTTTACCAATTCAAATTACTATTTCACTGGTAATCAAACAACGGTGTTAGCACCAACTGGGGCTTATGTCAATATTTCAGTTGTTGGAACAACTGATTTTGAATTGAATTCGGTTCCGAGACTATATCGAAATACAAATTCATCAGTTGAAGAGAATGTCGCAATCAACTGGAGTTGGTCAGCAACAGGAGAAATGAATTCATCTGAAACAGACGCCAACGGAGTCTTCAAGATTCCAATGAACATATCTTCGAATCACCAACTTGGTAACTTCACAATGTCCTTTGAGTTCCCTGGGAACCCATTGCTAAAGGGTTCAGCAGTGTCTCAAGAGTTTTGGGTGGTTTCTCAAACTTTCATCAACCTAGTAAGTGCTGAGTGCGCTGGTTCTAATGTGTGTGAGAGTGGAGATGTATGGGAGTTCACAGCCCAAGTTACGGATGATAATCGGACGCCGGGCATACGTGACCTCGGCTCTTCACTTTCGGGTGATGGAGAAAACGGTGGAAATGTATCAGTTATCTTTGAAGGATACGACTTTGAGAATATTGCCCACCGCCAGGTGGTAGCAACTTTGGTGCCAAATGCGGGTGTGATTCATCATGAAATCAGCCTAGACCCACAAGCTCTACGTCAAGACCCAGCATCTTTCCTTCCGGAAGGATTTGGACCCGTTAATGTGATATTACGATTCAATGAGAATCTTCCCAATGAGGGTTGTGAAATACTTCTTGAGGAATATCACTTGACTCTTCCAGGACAATGGGATCCTTGTACAAATCAACCAGGTAATGATCACTTCCGCCGAGTACTACGCTCGGATGTAGATGGATTTGCTATGATTGGGCGAACCGTGTTAGATGTAGATCAACAAATTGTGTACACCTCCGAGACGGACCCTAACACGGGTGAAGTCATTGAGAAGCCAATGGTAGTTACTGGACGTTTGATAGATGAGTTAGGTTACAACTTGACCAACCGTCAAATACGCATCTTCTATGAAATGCAAGGAAGCAGTGCTGGTCCAGTAACTTGTACCCCAGGCACAACTGACTTTGGTGGATTCTTTGAGATTACTTGCCCACTACAAGGAGTAATGGCAGGCCAAGCAAGAGTTACAATTGACTACAACGCGTGGGAGAACAATGACCGTCAACGATACAAGAACCAATCAGTGACTCATCTGTTCCCAGTATTCTCCAACTCAAGTTTAGAGATTACTGCAGTAGGGCCATACCAGACTGATGTTGACCGTTACACCTTCTCAAATGGTACAAGTTATCCAGTACTATACCTGAAGGAGTCTTTCCACATTGAGGCTTTCCTCAAGCAGTCAAACGGACAAGCAATTGGTGGGAAGTGTATCAACATCTACCTCAACCCTGAGCAGAACACACGCCCAATTGCAACAGCGTACACCAACGATGAAGATGGTGCAATCACTTGGTTCAGTGGTGACCCAGAACAGAATCCATCCCGAAAGGGTGTGGAGCCAATGGGTAATGAGTTGGAAGGATTTAGAGTTCTCAGGATTGCTTATGAGCCAGACAGAGATGTTTCCAAGGGTTGTGACAAAGAGTCTTCAGCAGTGGTTAACGGTTCATCAATGGACATGGTTGTGTTAGTTCGCTCTAAGGTAGATATGCAATTTGATGACCCATGGGAGAAGATAGATGGGTACCAGGAATACGAAGAAGTTAGTGGTAGTATTGCCGTACTTCGTAATCGTATTGAGGCTGCAGTAGCAGGTCAACAGGTGCACTTCGTGTTCCAATATTGGAATGGTACAGATTGGATTAATGAGTCTGTAGAAATTGAGACCACAAACGACCGTGGAATCGCTAATTTCTCTTATGAATACGCAGGTAAAACTTGCGGGGACGAGAAGTGTGATGGCACGTGGAGAATTATCGCGACATTCCCAGAATCTGCTCACTTTGTGGGTGGAGATGACCTAGAAGGTACAGTTTTCCTAGGTGATCCACTCATTGATGCACAAGGAGCGGGTTGGTGGACCCAACCAGAATTCTTGTTGCCAGTTATTCTAGCGATGCTGTTTGCGATGATTATTGGTGCTGTGATGTACAAGCGTTATGCTGAACGCCGCAGAATCAGTATTCTACAAGGAATTTTGATGGGTACTATGATGCAATGTGATTTTCAACTGCTACAAAGACTTGGTCAAGTTCTTCCGCCAACATGGTTTCATGAAGAAGGTATACGAGACTACGAGAGAGTTTGAGTGGGCTGTTCGTGAGGCATTGCGAGGCATCGCTTCGCCGGCTGAACTAGATGCATTCTTGTCAATCTTTGAAGAGGCAAGATACTCTGACCACCAGATTACAGTAGGCCACCGTGATAGAGCAATGCAGACTTTGCAAGGAATCACTACTAGCATTGCACTGGCTCTAGGTGAGAATCAACTTAGCCGAACTGCTGACCATGATGCAGATATTCATAGCAACTTGGCAAAAGCTGGCGAGTTCATGGATTCAGATGGCAATATCAAGCAGGCCGGAGTCGATGAGAACGACGAGTTGAGTAGTTTCAGCCTTTGAGTAGATACACACATTTGGTTGTGCGGCGGGTATTTGCCCGCCGCCTTCCATTAATGCCTATTCCCTCAGTATTGGCGGTAGCTTTGCTCAGATAAACACACGACTGTTAGCCTGTTGGATGGGTAGCGTTGTATATGACCCACTGCAACCCCATGCGTATTGATGAGATGGATCAAAGGGTGTTATGGAGAAACCCTTGCAAATTCACAACATCAACCAGTTAGGCGGCCTCAACAATTGCTGCGAATGCTGTACGCGTAGAATATATTTCGATGACGCCAGTTAATTCTGAACTCACTGAACTGCTGTCGCCTCCAAGGTTTGCATTACCCCATGTGACGACAGAACCGTCAGACTTCAATGCCGCAAATGCGCTTCTTGTGGAAAAGATATCGGTGACGTTTGAACTCAAATTAGCACTCACTGAACTGCTGTCGCCTCCATGGGCAACGGACCCCCACGTAATGACAGAACCATCAGACTTCACTGCTGCAAATGCTGTATCTGTAGAATATATTTCGATCACGCCAGTTAATTCTGAACTCACTGAACTGCTGTCGCCTCCATGGTCTACAGATCTTCACTGCTGCGAATGATGAGTTCGTAGAATATATTTCGATCACGCCAGTTAATTCTGAACTCACTGAGCTGCTGTCGCCTCCATGGTTTGCGGACCCCCAAGTAACGACAGAACCATCAGACTTCACTGCTGCGAATGCTGAATCCGTAGAATAGATTTTTGTTACTCCTGAACTCAAGTTAGCACTCATTGAACTGCTGTCGCCTCCATGGCCTATGTACCCCCATGTAAAGACAGAACCATCAGACTTCACTGCTGCGAATGCTGAGTTTGTAGAATAGATTTGTGTTACCCCTGAACTCAAGTTATCAGTCACTGAAATGCTGACACTACCCCAACTGCCGTTTATCCAACCCCAATTGACGACAGAACCATCAGACTTCAATGCTGCAAATGCGGTATTTGTAGAAAAGATATCGGTAACGTTTGAACTCAAGTTTCCATCCGCATATGTTGTAACGCCACCTTCATAATTAAGACCCCATGTGACAACAGAACCGTCAGACTTCAATGCCGCAAATGCGCTTCTTGTAGAAAAAATATCGATAACGTTTGAACTCAAGTTATCACCCACAAAGTATTGAATTGAACTACCCCATGTAACAACAGAACCGTCAGACTTCAATGCTGCAAATGCTGTATCTGTAGAATATATTTCGATCACGCCAGTTAATTCTGAACTCACTGAACTGCTGTCGCCTCCATGGTCTACAGATCTGCAAATGACCGATCTGTAGAAGCGATTTGTGTGACGCGTGAACTCAACTCTGAACTCTGTCCAAAGGTGTTGCCTCCATCGTAATAAGCGCCCCATACGACAACAGCTCCTCCGTGACATCCGTCAGTAGCGACAGTCACTCCAGCAGGTGTGAGTTGGCAAAAATCCAAACTATTCATCACGCCATCTCCATCACTATCATCGCGTTGCCATTGAGTGCACCCGTCTGTATCAAAGGTCTCTCCAGCAGGGGTGTTTGGACAAAGGTCGTCACTGTTTTTCACGCCGTCACCATCATCATCGAAGTCCCCCCAATAGCACCCATCAGCATCTACAGTTTCTCCTGCAGGAGTGAGTGGGCAGAGATCAAGATTGTTCATCACACCATCGCCATCATCATCGAGTTGGGATTGAGAACACCCATCTGTATCAAAGGTCTCTCCAGCAGGGGTGTTAGGGCAGAGGTCAAGGTTGTTCATCACGCCATCGTAATCATCATCGAATTGTGATTGAGAGCACCCGTCCTCATCTACTGATTCTCCAGCAGGAGTCATTGAACAAAGGTCAACAACGTTATTCGCACCGTCTCCATCATCGTCAAGTTGGTATGAAGAACACCCGTCAGCATCTGGTATTTCATCCTCAGTAGGCTCTGCCATAACAGAAGTACCGGGACAGAGATCAAGATCATCCGCTATGCCATCCCCGTCTTCGTCAAGGATTTCCGTTTCCCCACCTAAGCAACCAGCTAGGCTTGCAGTTAGCATAATTAGTGCGAGAAACAATGGTTTCATTTTATTCATGGATGCTCCAGTTCGTGCGAGGATATAATGTTTCAAGATATCAGCCAGTCATTGGTGCTAATTGCATTCGTATGGGGGCCCCTTGTGTACGCCCGTGAACACAACGGTACCCTATACAATGCCCGCATTACATAGGGGGCCCCTTGCGAATGACCAAATTGTTCACACATATGTCATAAACCACAGCGTCATGGGATGTATATGCGCGTCCAAGTGATATTTGCAAGTCTTCTAATGCTGACAATCTCATTAGCGGGTTGTATTACGGATTCTACCGTTGAACAAATTACTGATGATATAACCGAAGTATTGGGGTGTATGGAAGAAAGTGCCCTGAATTATGATGAAAATGCAACGGGCTCAGTGGGCCTTTGTTTGTCAGAGGACCAACTGTTGTTGGCCGAAGAAATGTTCTGGAGTTCTTGGGATACAGATGTGGTCAAGAATGCGGCCGAACCAATTGGATATCGTTTGATTATCACAGAAACATCCGTGGATGAAAACAGAACGGAAAGACTCGAGGTTCAAGAAGTATTTTCTTCAGAATATTATGATCAGAAAATTTTGTTGCGGAATATCCACGAAGATGCTCACGAAACGTCCCATGTAATCCAAAATGGTTGCCAGGATGCCGCATCATCACTTGGCCTAATTGACGAGATAAAGGAAGGAGATGATGTTGAATTCGAGGTGTGTCATTATTCAAGCCAAACCGTCTTTGACAACAGCGTTCAAGTGGGAAAATACAGTGATGGAGAATGGGACAATTACTCAATGAAAACCGCTGCGTCCTATGACTCCTTCAGAAACCGATTAGAGGGTGGGCCTGGAATCCGGTCATCGGATGATTCGTCAAACAATACGATAAACGATGATGACGTGGCGGTAGGAAGGGGTAACGGAGATTGCAATGATCGCAGAGATTGTGTCAATCCTGGATTCCCCCCAGTTGTTGACAGTGAATACACGCATACTGTAATCGATGAAGTTGAACTTAGTGCAAGTGGTCACCAACAAGCCATATACTATTTTGCCGAAGATAAGAGTACGGGTACCGAGGTTGAACTGATGGGTGTGATGACAGAGGATGGATTCAAAATCACAGAGATTTGCGCCTATAATCATAAATCTACCGAAACAATCATTGGCAGTTACATGGGATGGGACACGGAAAATGCCGGGGAGCCATATCTCAGAAATATCGCGTCGCAAATTATTCTACTAGAGTCAGATGGAGAAAAATTACACTTTGCCGGTAACGAATATTCAGAACCTGTTGACGAGTTATTTGGAAACAAGCCGATTCCATTTTATTTCGGAATAATTCCTGATTTAGATACGAATGAAACGGAAAATAAGTCCACCGAGGGCAAAAAGGGCTTGAATGCAGTCAATGTCAAAGTGGTCATCGCTGGCCCTAGTGGCCCATATGGAATGGAAGGTGATCTGAGTGATTACCGACTGGTCATTTCAAACTGTACTCTTGACAATGCAACTACTGGGGTAGATGATACTACTAAGGCTGATGAAGAGGATACAAGCGCTAGAAGTATAGACAATAACACCCAATATTGGCGAAACAAGACGATTTATGGAAGCGCCGGGAATTCCTGCACGGACCTCATCGAGTATGATTTGGCATCGGGAGTGCACCTCAATGGCACCAGTTTCCAAATCAACCGCAGCCAAGGCGGCGGGCCTAGTATCATCTTCGTCGATGCTGACTCAAGTGGCACATTGTCGGAAGGAGACCGTTTTGAATTTAGTGACAATAACACCATATATGATCTTGCAAACATGATACGTCTATTTTCAATCAGTGCGGATGGATACAGTGATGAAAATATCAATCCATCCAGCAAAATGTCAGTGGTGCATGAAGGTGCGATGAATGCGATTCGGAACATCCGTGCAGTTGCCCCAGATGACACCCAATCCGTCACCATTGAATTGGAAAAATTTGTAAAAATATAATTATATCACATCCAAAGGAGTAATGTCGGAAATTTCCCGATGATTGAGCAGTAAGACCTCGTCTAAGCGGCGACTTGATGATTTTCGAAATTCCAATTTTGGAAGTATGGATGGATCGATTCAGGTCATTCGTAAGGGTTCGTCCGAATACCCATTGAAACGGATTTGTAATTTCAAAGGGCTTTCAGTCCGTCCTTCGATAGGCTACCCATTACTCGCCGGAGTATGACTTCTTGAACGATAGAAACCTGCGCTAAATTTAGCCCATTATGACTATTTCACCAGGGGTTGCAATCATGTATGGGATTTTGTCACCCCTTGCTTCAACTTCATCGACAAATATTTGCGGGTCAACCGTATTGCCGGGGTCCATGCCGTAATGCATTGGTATAGTCAATCCAGCATCAAGAACTTCTGCCAAATCACAAGCTTCGTCATGTCTTAGGTTATCATTTCCATTAATGCACAACATGGCGATATCAATCGGTGCTTCACCTGTACTTTCAACACAAAGCAAACGTGCGGCTCTTTGAATGTTGGAAACCCAACCAGGATATGGGCGTGAATCACCCATGTGAAAGACTGTAGTGCCATCGCAACGAATTAGGAATCCGAGGTACATGTGGGCATTTCTGTCATCAGCATCTAACTCTTCGTGAGCCGCAGGAACTGCAAAGAACGAGAGTCCTTTACTCAATTGTCCGGAGTCATTTCCATGCATAGAGTGGATTCTTCCTCGCGGAATACCCATTTCAATAATCATTTTCCGGCTTCGTAGAGGAACTACGAATTTTGCACCAGGGAATTGTTTTGCTAGTTTTGGTAGAGTAGTTGGGCAGATATGGTCATCGTGCCAATGGGTGCAAAAAATGTAGTCAATATGGGGGAATTCATCAGGGGCTAAGGGAAATTCTCCAAGCAATTTTCCCCACTGGTCCCCAGCATCTAAATCACGCCACCAAGGGTCGATGAGAATTGTGCACTTCCTAAATTTGAGTAACCAAGATGCTTGGGTGAGCCAACAGACAGCAACCTCCCCTCTCTCTATGGTGGTTTCTTCGATGGTTTCACGCAGTTCATCTCCTGACATTTCGGGCACAGTTCTGTGCTCTGGTACTACCCACCCTTGCCCCATTACACCAACTCGCGCACCACTTCATAGATGAGTGATTCCCCGTACTAAGTCGTTAGAGTATTACCCTGATATTTCAGTTGCTTGTTCGGCGTCATTACACTTTACATCATATTGGGTAAAACCTCAATACAAATACACGGTGTGTAGCACCTGATGGTTAGGCGTAGTAGGTCGGCAACACTGCTAGTAGTGTTGTTTGCATTGTCGGCAATTTCAGCCGCATCACTAGCCGCGCCGATGGCAGAGCAGGAAAATATCAACGGTGTTGATGATGAAATTCCTGAGGCATGGCCTGAGGGTTCTGCAGCATACGACAACATGGTGTCAATGGCTCAATTTGGTTATCGTAGAATTGACACAAATGCCAATGAGAATGCTCGTAATTGGATCGCTGAAGAGTTAGAAGGAATGGGATACGAAGTAGAGCGACAGAATTTCACAAGCAATCTATGCAACAATTGCCAAAATATCGTTGTCACAATCAATGGGACATTGGAAGATGATTGGTATGTTGTCGGTGCTCATCACGATGCGATTTGCTATCTCAATACTGGTTTACCTGGCGGTGGTGCAACATATCCGGGATGCTCCAGTTCAGGAGCATATGATGACGGAACTGGAAGTGGCTCTCTCCTTGAGTTAGCACGCGCATTTAGTGTGTGGAACGGTACGCCCACTCATACCTGGAAATTGGGATGGTGGGACTACGAAGAGTGGCAAGGTTCAGGCTCTAGCGAAGGTGGTGGCAAAGGAAGTTTACACTTTGTCGAAGAGCAAATTCCGAATGGGACAAACGTCACCTATGTCAATTTAGACATGTTTGCCCTAAACTGGCCTGTTCCAACCTTTTCATCTCTAGGATGTGATGAGGATTATTGGACACTCTACCAGTTCACTTCACCAGTTGATGATTGGTCATATTACGAGAATGAGGGTCTTGAAGTCACAGAAGAAATGCAATCAAATGCAGAGTGGTTCCAAAAGCGACTCAAAGACATCAATGATAACCTCAGTCATCCAGAGCCTTGGGTCAGCGTCATTGACGACACACTGGGGAATTCAGATCATTTCAACTTCATAATGGCAGGGCACACCGCGACTTGGATTCGAGGGATGCATCAGAATATATTGGAAGAGGGTGATACCTGTGAGCAGACTCCCAAACACGCTCAAACGGATTCAATAACTACGATTAACACTCTTGCGGGAGGACGTACAAATGTTGAGAGCGGGTTACAAACTGGTCTTGACATAGTTGCGCTACACGCTTGGTGGGACTGGAACCTTAATGCTACAAACGAAACCGATGACGGATTAGATGTGCAGGGCTCCACCTCTGGTGGATTCTCACTTGGCTCACTTGCACTCATCTTGGTGGCCATTGCCCTAGCCCTCT
>LWDU01035754.1_pt1 | contig 21611 bp, 19 predicted proteins | sample 727161 | NCBI WGS metagenome assembly LWDU01 (sample SAMN04566230, study PRJNA314399) | hydrothermal vent metagenome | isolation source: deep sea hydrothermal plume seawater | place: Mexico: Gulf of California, Guaymas Basin | collected 2004-07-11
CAAGCCGAGACCACGACAATGATGGATTGAATGATGGTGTGGATACCGATGACGACAACGATGACATTTTAGATGTTGATGAAGTTGATGGTGCATGGGGTTCATACCGCTACGACCATGATAACGATGGTATCTGGGATGCTACCGATACAGACGATGACAACGATGGATTATCTGATTGGTTTGAAGCCAATGATGGTAACGACCTAACAGGTCAATTCGATCACGATAACGATGGCTTGCCAGACAACGAAGATGACGACGATGACAGCGACGGCATCCTCGACGCTCTCGAATCCTGAAGTTAACCACACATACACTACTGTGGGGGCAGGGGTTTGGCCACTGAGCCGTCAGGCTGGGTGGCTGCCCCTATCTCCCGTAATACCCCAAAACTCATATAGTTGAGTCGACAACTTTACTTATGGTCTCCCAATTACCCCACCTTCAGTGGTTAATAGATGACCCTCTACAAGTAACCAAGATATACGGTCGCATCACTAACGGATGGAAGTGGAATTATGGTCCTGACTTAAAGAACAAGGGTTGGAACGGTGTTTGGGAAAACTTTAGTCGATTATATACCTATTGGGCCTGTTTAGTCCCCCAACACATGGGGGGTCTCCGAGTCGCTCACAAACTCCTTAGCATTCCCGATACTCGTCAATTTTATCAAGACATAGTTATCCAGCATGGCACATGGATGCAACAACGTCGTGCTAATGTCCCCTTTATGCCCGCTTTCATCCAATGGCTGCAAACTGTTGGTAAACCCATGGATGCTGAGTTTTTAGCATGGTATCCTGATGTTATGATCGCTAAACCAGAGGATTGGAGAGCCTCGTATGGAAACCCCCGGAAACTTCCAGCATCGTCTATGTATATAGTCAATGGTTCCCGAATGTTTTCTAATCAACATCAACCCGATGGACCATTCATTATGAGTATCCATACCAGAGGATATAAAAATGCCCAAGTTAACTTTTTGGCAGCACCTTATATGAGGTCCAATAAACAAGTTTTAACTGAATATGCTAAATATAAGTATCCACCCATGGCATGGAAATCGGCTTTACCTTATGCTTCCACCATACCAACCCAAACCACAAACCAAGGTGCTTTCCAAAGATATCTAACTTTTGAGTTTACTCCCGGCAGCCCCAAATTAAGTCAGACTGCATGGAATGATCAGATTATACGAAATAGTAATGCAAATATCCGCACAAATTGGAATGCACTTAAAATTAATTCTGCTGCACCTCCTGTATATTTATCAATTGAGCCCCAAGATTTGGGCACCTCTGGTTCCATTTATGCAGGCACACTAATTCTCAGCATCAATTATTGTAATAGTCAGGAACTCCCCCTTAAATATAAATAGTCGTGGTGCTAACTTATATCCATGACACCCATGGGATATATAGGTATTGCCGTCATAATTGGTGGTGGGTATATGTCCATCAAACAATTACAATCATTATATACGAAGGGATGTCACACCCCGGCGATGTATCTTATAGGCTCTATCGGAACTATTGGTATCGGTCTTTGGGTGCTCCGCAACCACGGTGCATCTCCAGAACCTACTGATGAAGAAGAAGCAGAATGGATGGAATGAAATGAGTAATTACCAAGAGTTCATGGATGCTCTTCGTGCTGAGAGGCAACATGAGTTGCGACAACAAGCAGCACAAGGTCTTAATCAAAGACATTTACTAAAACCTGATACTCGGTTGGTGCCCTTACCACCAAATCCAGTGCAGGGTTTCTTTGAGTCTGCACCAGCATGGATAACTCAAATAGATACATTACTTTTTACTCCTGAACTCGATGCTGCTGTCAAAGAACAAGAACGTGCTTCTCGAGTCCACCAAAGTTTATTGGGTCAGGCCCAAAGAGTCACTAAAGAACAATTAATTACCAAACGAGCCATGAGGCGATTAAATTATCTCGATAACAAGAGGTAAAGTTTGATATAGTTGCGTTGTCTTATTATTCTTATGGCGGTTCGTCGACAGGGGTATCTTTTCGAGTTTAAAGATATAGGCAACTTACCAATTATCCGAATTGATGCTTTATCGTCCCGTCAACAATCAATTTTAGTTGGTCTCAACATTGATGATGGTTTCGGAGTTTTAACTAAATCACTTTACACACCCGCCGATCAATTTATTGTTTTGGACTATGTGGGTTCAACCCCCGGTGGTTTCAAGGCCAGTGAACTTAAGGGATCCGATTGGGGGCCCCGTGGTTTCGTTAACATTCTTTTAGACGATACAGGATATTTCCAGACCTTGGATGGTAGAGATTATGATGGTATGTCGGGAATTGGGGCACCCTTTCCAGTTTCTTTGGATTTTCAACCAGCATATAAAACATTTATTCCTATTGAGATTCCTCCGGGAACATGGTATGATGTTAGATATGTTGCTTACAATCGTGTGATAGAGGTTGAAACTCAATTCATAGGAATTGAATTGGATGCTGCTGCTGTGGCAGCCATGATAACATTCAGAGACTATGTGGCTCCTTGAGGTGATTTAATGGGACTGTCTTTCGATTTAAAAGTAGAAGAGTTGCCAGAAAAGATTCTGGATTTGGCATATGCATCTCATGCTTGGTTTGCCAGCACAGGGGGGCTTGTAGTTGGCTTTGCCGAAAATGGTTTATTACCAGACGGCACAGTAGACCCCGGCTCTTCTGGGAGTGTTGGTTGGGACGAGGGTTATTTAGATATAATTTCTACTGGCCGTTGGGCAGGAATCCAACCAGTTCCGGGTAGTTGGGTAATCAATGATATTAAGACCGCCAATGGAACTGTGTTTCTTTGTGGTTCTTATACCGCTCAATGGAAAGGAAATGAATGGAATACTGCCAATTTAGATTCTAACCCTGCTCTTCGTTTTGATATAAACAGTGTTCACCCTTCGATGGCATTAGGAGGATTTATAGATGGTTTCTTTGCTTGTTGTAAATATGATCAATTAGAAAACCCTAAAGCATGGCATATTTTACCTACACGTTCTTTAATCGAAATGCCAGAAATGGAGATGCCCGCCAACGCTTATGTTCCTGAGTTGTCTATGCCCGCCGGAGGATATGTAGCCCAAAATAATAATGGAGGGTTGTATGATATGGTTATTGATGTGAGAACCGAGAATCCAGATGTCAAACGAGGGTGGACAGCAGAAGTTGCAGAATCTTTTGGTGGGCAACCACAACCAGTGGTGGTAACTTGTGTTGGTTATATTCCTTGTCAGGGTTATGGAACTATTGTTCACAATAGCCTATATCAGACAGAATCCTACAAATGGTCTATTTATGATAATCAAGATTTTTTACCAGTAGTTTATTCCTTTGTAATAAATATATTTGATGATAAATATAATGAAAAAGATCTCTACATGAGTTATACTGACAAGACTATGATTAATCCATATTATACTAATAGTAAACTTTCTATCCCTTTCAGCGGATTTGGTGGTGATGAATCTCAAGATCCATTTTTATATTGGAACTTTAATTGGTTAATAGGTGGCGCAGATAGGGGCATAAATCCCAACGCTTTTGGAGGTTATAGTGGTATTGATTGGTCTGGAACCAGTATTGCCACTAACGGAGCATTTACTGGCACAGGGGCTACCAAAAATCTTCAAAACATGGTCCTACCAGAGGTTTCTTTGAATCGACCATTTTGTAGTGCTGCAGGACGCTATGGAAGTCTCCAAGTTTATCCCTTTGAACAAATTACTTATCGAGCGCACCAACTTGGTATGAGGGCACAGATCGATGGACCTTTTTATCCATTAGGAACTTTAGTTGGAAGTTGGACAGCATATGTTAACGAAACTCCTCGACAACCAAGCATATTCCCATTTTACCCAACACCCCTAATTGGAACATTTCCAGTTCGTAAACCAACAGAAGCGGCTTTTAGTAGCCCCAACTATGCTGCATTTAAGAGTGATGTATATGACAACGATAGGGCCAATAGTTCCCTAAATGAGTTTTGCCCACAACCAAATTATTATAACCCCTCTATGGCAGAGGCAGGAACTCCGTATAGGCCAGTGGCACAGACAGATGCAGAGATATGGAGGCATGGGTTTATTCCCCGGCGATTAACAGGCATTGAAAGAAGTTACAACTCTTTTGCTTATACTACGGCTAAAGGAGGTATTTACTACCCCACTTATGAGAATGCAGTATTATATGAAGGTGTAGGGGTTGCAGGAATTGTAGGGGTGCCATATTTTACTTCTGCAATATCATATTTGGTATTGACTGGGGATTGTTTAGAGGATGTTAAACCTAACCCCAACGCCCAATTAACTTGTAAAGTGGATGGAACGATACCAGTTTATTCTCCTTTGTGCATCGTAGGCAATATGGGACAATCCATTGCAGGCTCTGATGGACTAACCCCCTCTTTACAATATTTTGAAAAAGGACTTCCTTATTATAATGATGGGGCAAATGAACCAACTGGAGAAAATTATGGCTGTAATACATGGTTTAAGTGCTTGACTCGTCGCAACATTAGTGTTGAGGATGTTAATGCAGAGAATTATTTTGGAACTGCGCCCGAAAATACTTCATTAGATTTTGCTACATTTTTGAAACCGTTGCCAGTTGTTCATGCTCTCGCACCAGCCGTTGATAATCAGATTTTTAATGTTAATTTATTACTCCAAAGTAATGAAACTGTGGATGGAACCAACGAAAGGAGAGCCGAAATCTATACTCTGCAATCATGGACAGTTAATGATCAGATTAGTGGACTACCATTCGATATGAATGCAATTGTGCCATTTATGACCCACGAAGGTAGGGCAGAAGCCACAATAGATGCCATAACACCCATACCTACTGATAATTGGTCATGGTTACCAAATGAGTGGACATACCACCAAACCCAAGGAACTCCCCTCCTTGTTGACGATGTTACAGCACAACGAAATTGTTTCCATAGATACCTACAACCAAAAACATATCAATATTCCACACCTGTAGGATTAGGGCAAATGGTTTTAGGTTATTGGGATAATAGGGTCACACCAGCAGGAGGCCCAGAAACAGGCCCACAAGTAATGGTTTTCGATCCGGGTTCTCAATCCATTAACATTGAATCCAATGAAGATACATGGGTATTAGATACTTTTAACCCTACTTGGGGCGGGATTTATCGTTTTGGAAAGGCCTATCAGGCATTTCCCGATGGAACAACCAATAGTTCTCCCGGTATTTATGACTATTGGGATAATCGTATTAACCTTGTGGCCCAAGTCAATAATCAAATACCCAATCAATTATATTCGATTCCTACTACCAATCAGACCAAAACAGGACCAATTACACCATTACCTAATCTTTGGCAAGCAGGAATATTTAATTGGAAATTGACTATCAATGGTGCAGACTTTAACGGCTTCTATCCAACTGCCACTGCCCCACCACCCACATATTTTTATACCACTATTGATTCCTTAGCCACTGAGTTGAATCTTGGTTTGGCCTTTGTAGCCAGTGCAGGCTTGCCTTATTCCCTTACCTTTGGAACAGGTGCTGGCCAAAGTTTATTTGGGTTGGTAGGACTTACCTTTTATACTACATCCGATAAACAAGGAATATATCTTCGTGTAGATGTCCCCGGCCAATCAGGCAACAACAATGTAGACATGGGTGAGTTAATAATTGGCCATAGTGCCTGTCCGTGGATAGGTGCTACCCCTGCTGTAGCCAATGAATACTACCCTTGGAATAGTTCCAGTTTAATTCCCGGAGAACAATGGAGTTATGCTGCCATACAGGGACCAGTATCAACATTCTCAGGAATTGGTATTAGACAAGGTGGTGTAGCCGTGGTTGAACAACCAACAATTGATTCCCTAAGATTTGCTTTACAGTCTTATGGAGATACATTTGATGAAAAATGCCCCGGTGGTGCGAGTAGCACCCGTCGTCCCGCTTCTTGTGATTATGATTTAGATAGGGCACAATGGATGGTAACTTTTGCTGATAATGATAAAGCCGTGTCCGAACAAGGTAATGGGTTTGCAGCCATTTCCACAACTGCAGATTTTGATGAGTTTTTAGATCAAACCAAAAACTTCACCGATGTTCCTGATTTCTTTAATTTGGCTGCTGTTTGGAATGTAGCCAATACAGCCGTATATGCCAACAGTCTATGGGCTGCCCGACAAGGAAGTTCTAATTTTGATGGAATGGTGTGGGTAGGTGCAGGAAATCCATTGGCTACTCGAACATATCCACCCAGCACAACACCACAAAATGGAATCACCAGTTCTACATATATTTGGGCTAATTGGTGGTGTGCTACATTGCCTATCGTGGGACTTAACCCATCAGAAGTAGGATATTCTTATGCAGGGCCCGAATGTTTGGGTCTCGGAGTTAGTGGCACAAACGCATGGTTTGCTGGCGGGTTTGTGCCCATAAATCCCGATTGGGCAGTCACAGGAATTACTCCCTTTTGTTACCATGGCAACCAACCATATAAGATAACGGGCACTACGGGAAGAAATGTTCAAGTTTGGCTCAATTATGTTCTTTATGATGGGGTGGATTCGATTATCGCTGTTGAAGTTCAAAATCTGGGACTAAGAGTAACTCCAGAGAACGTTGAGTGGTATAAGCGTAAAATTATGGGTCAAGAAGGTGCAGAAATGACCTTAGAAGAAATTGAAAAATGGATGGAACAACAACGTAATCAATATCAAGATATTCTTAAACAAAGAAATCGAAATTATCGAATGCGTCAACGTCGAGAAGAAGCAGGTAGTCACAAACCCAGTGCCACAGAAGCATTAGGTGAACAAGTTGCTGGTGACTTTTATGCATTAGATGAGCACACTATTGAAGAATTACTTCCACAACTTCGTAAACTTCCACCCAATCCAGATACCGATGAAATGATGGACGTTGATGCTTTTGGTAACACTTCTTCCGGAGATCTACAGAAAACGGAAGAGAAACGCCGAGATTCGGAAAATTAACGATGCACAGAGGGCTAAAGCATAAATAGTCGTTAAAACAATCTATGATTGGGAGGGTAAAATGAATAAAAGTCGTGACTTTAAAATACCTATTAGCCGAAAGAGTTCTGTAATAGCCACCATTGAAATGGATCCGGGCACAAAAGTAGAAAAAATTGTAATACATCCACTACATAACTTTAATACCACGGATTACGTTACTCTCAAAATTACTTGTGGCGAACTTATTGTATATGCAGGGGAATTAGTATCCTCAGGAATGGTTATCACCCCAGAAGTCCCATTTTTTCCCCAAGAAGATTTAACAATCTCTTTAGAGTGCCTCTCATTATGGGAATCCATTATGAGTGGTATCACCGCAGCCACGGAAAAATCCGAGATGATGTTTTGTCAATTCAGTATTATTACCACTAATACAGATGTTATACATATTGATATTGATGAGTTGAAAGATACATTTCCTGAAGGTTTATTAGATGATTGGGTTTGAGAAGTTATAAATACATACGCTTATCATATAACTATATGACCAAGTTACTTTTAGTAACCGGAAAGGGAGGTGTAGGAAAATCTACAACTTCTGCGGCCTTAGCGTATCATTATGCCGAACAGGGAATGAAGACTATACTTATTTCATCTGATCCTGCACACAGCACTGACGACACCGTAGGAGTTAAGATTAGTTCCACTGCTCAAGAGATTAGGCCCAATCTTTGGGCTATGAATATGGATGCCGGGAAGGCCATTAGTGGTAGGGTAAATAAGGTTAAAGAAGCATTTGCAGGTATGTTTAGTAATTTATTCCCTAATATGGATATGGATATGGTATCATTGTCAGCACTCCCCGGAATTGATGAATGGGGTGCCTGTGAAATCCTTGGTAATTTAATGAGGGATGAAGAATATGAATTAATTGTTTTTGATACTGCACCTACCGGACACACTTTAAAAGCACTCACTGCACCTGACACAATTAAAGAGATGTTGCTTAAAATCAGAAGGATGAAAAAGAAGATTGCTGTTAAACTACTCAAAGGAATTGTTTTCAAAGGTAGTGATACTGATGAATTAGAAGAATTATTGGCTGCATCTTGCGATGACATAGATTTATTAAAATCTTTTTTACAAGATACTGAGCGCACTAAAGTAATGTTAGTATCTATTCCTACTGAAGCAGGTTTTATGGAGTTTTATCGAACCGTAAACTTTTTGAAGTCTATTGATTTGCCTGCTGATACACTTATTATTAACCACATGGTTCCTGACATGGGATCTCATTTTGATATCCGTTCTGAAAATCCCGCTGTGGCTATGGTGTGGTCAGAACACCAAAATCAGCAAGAATGGATTACTAATTATCAAAAAGTGGCTAAAGAACACCAACTTAGTGCTATCGGCGTAACTCGTTTACCTTATGAGCCCAAAGGCATGGGAGATAAAGGACATCTAAAAGATTTTGCCGATTTAATTATAGGAACAGAAAAGATGAAACTACCGGGTGAATAAAATGGATGATTTAACTTTAATATGGATATTGATGTGCTTTGGCTTTTTGCATATGTTTGCTAACGTTTATTTTGTGCGATGGGTTCTTTGGCGTAATGAAGCATTAAGTAAGTTACTTGTGTGGTATCACCAAAACACAAATAGTAAAGAAGAAGAAGAATAGTTATGTCCGTCTTTGTGGTTCTATTAGTGAAGCACAGTTAAATATAAATAGTAGGGGGCCATTAATAAAACTATGGGATTTGTAGAACATAACTCATTCGGAAAGTTTGAGGCGGAGGTAAATCTACCTATGCCATCATTTAGTGCAGAAAGTTTACTGTCTTTATCGGGCCGACAATTTGCTGCTGCTACAGTAGATGCCGCCAATGTAACTAATTATGATCCTGATAGTTGGTCAAGATTCCAACTTGGTGAACAATCAAAGATTTTCAATGACGGTGGCCTTATTAAGACTCAAGCAGATCAAGGATGGCATTTTACTAATGCTGCCGATGCACTAACTAATCAAATTGTTAAAATCTATGACAAAAATAAGGCTAATGCTGTAACATTTACACTCGCTCCGGGAGATCAATTGACCCGAGGTGGTCAATGGTCAACTGCTGTCCAGATACCTGCAGGTGGAACTGCGGACCTGCATGGAATAGTTACCAAGATTCCGTGGATGCATGGTTGGAAAGCCACAGAAGATCCGGACGGGTCGAAGTTCTCTCACGCCGGAGACGGCTCCAGACATACTTATTACATAGGGGTGGAACCTTCTACCACATGGGTTGACCCTGCAGGTGGCAACGGCGACAACGGAACCAATGGCGATTCCACCTGTGCAACTGAAAACCGTGCTGCTAATACTGATGGAACTTGTGGAGATTGTTTAAGTGGATTCACTGAAGACGACACAGGAACATGTGTGGCCGATGTTGCTGAGGAAGAAGAAACTAATTGGTTACTTTATGGTGGTGCCTTTGCACTTCTCGCTGTTGGCGGCGTAATGGCTATGAAGATGATGAAGAAGTCTAAGAAGTAACCCCCAAACTATAAATAAGAGATTGGATAATCTTAATTATGGGTAATTTAACTTTTGATTGGGATGATGTTTCCATATCTAATTCTAAAGTCCAACAGGCTTTGAGCCAGTTGACCGAATACTTTGGACCCGAAAGGGTCTGGTATCGTATTTCTTCCAGCGGTCAAGGACTTCATGTCCTCGTGGGCGAATTGGATAATAAACTTATCCTTCGACCCATGACCGTGGATGACCCTGAGGCTTTCCGATGGAGATCTTATTTTCATGAGCCACCTTTTGAATTAGAATGTGGTGGTCGGTTAAGAGCCGACAATGAAAGATATGCCCATGGATTCCCAGTGGGCCGTCTATTTTCTCATAAAAATGATTCCGAGTCTGGACCATGGTTATATTTTGATGGTGGTAACTCATGAATAATATTGAATCTCGAGCATTAGAACTTCTTTTTCAACACCAATTAGATACTGGATATATTTATTTTGTAGACGGAGATCCTGTCACCAACCCCCGGCAATTAATAGAAGCCATTGAAAAAAACCGTAAGATTATTTCTGTTAATCCCACTCAAGTTAAGAATAAGATATAAATAGGTATACCACTCATTGAACCTTATGGCTGAAACACGTTATTGGCAAAGAGTCGGATTTAGAGTTTCCAAGGACCAAGCATTGGAGATGATTGAAAAAATGAAAGAGGGTGTCTCCGGAAAAGTAATGGACGATGACCTTGATGAATATGTAAATGTAGATGCACCCAATATTAATTCTACTCTGGAAGAAATCTGATGATGAACAAATGGTTGATGACGACAATGCTAATATCTTGGCCTTAATGGAGTTTGAGAAAACTCGTAAACAATTTATTATTGACTGTAAAGCCGAAGGTATGGAAACTGCTGAGGCTAAAGCAGCATATGAGGCTGCTAAAGCCAATATGGTGAGAACATTCCTGAATCTACCAGAGCCAACCGAAGAAGAGGAGTGAATCTCCACATGGTTAAGGATGAGAAAGGGTATGATTTTTCATTAGACCCTGAAATCGACGCTCAGAAAAGAGCGAGAGCGAAAGACACTCGTCCTTTACCACTTACCGAATCTTTAGTTTTCGATATTGTGGATTATTTATTGGGTAATGAAGGTTATGGTTATTCTACTGAAATCTCTGAAAAAATGGTGCAATTGAAACCTCGAAGATATACTTCAAGAGAAGTTATTGGAGTCCTCCGTAATAGACCCATGTTTAAACACGCTCAATCTAAAGATCGAAGGGGTGGCATTAGATGGAGATTAGATTTATTGGCTTTAGTAAAATATTTAGAGAGTAAGTCCTTTGTTAATCGGGCCACAGAACGAGGAGTTTTTGAAAGACTTCGTGAATTAAAATGGCGACAGATTTTGATGACTATTGCTTCTTTAGAAAGGTTGATGGATGAGATGGATGTTGGTTCAGAACCAGAAATTGAAACACTGGATTCATGTTATGAATCATTAGCCACAGTCTGGTCTTAATGGGATACCCTGATTGGGACTATCATCCCAAAATGTCCGAAAGGTATAAGTAGTTGAACAGGCCCATATGTCTTATGCCCTATTTTATCCGCCGATATGAAAAGGGGGTCAAAAACTCTGGTTGTTTGGACATCATTGTTTCGGAGACTCAGATACCCATAGAAACTTTTGTTAATCTTGCTCATGCCACAGGACCCGGAAAATATATTTTGGGACAGCGTGGAAAAGGGATTCGGGGTTTTAAGAAAATTACCGATTGTATGGTTGAACCCGAAGAGGTAGTCATGATTGAAAATACATATACTACTTTTGCTGCCGAAGATTCTATTTCTGTAAAACGTAATTTGCGTTTAAGCGAGATGTCTGATAGAGAAATCAGTGATTTGATGCACACTATGGAAACTGCAGAGATTAAATCTGATGCAGAGTTTACCAAGTTCCGTAAGGACTTGTCAGCACTTAACCGTGAACTTCGTAGTCGTATGACTACCAGTGACCACAGTATTGCTAAGACTGATACCCATAGTGCTGAAAATGCTTTCACCGGACCCACCATGAAAGATATGCCCGTGGCTTCGGCTATCTTTGGTGTTTCACCATGGACGAGTGGAGCAATCGGCGTAGTCATTGGTGGATTGGCAGGTGCTATTGGAACTTCTATGTATTATAAGGGGAAGATTGATAATCTTGGATCTGAAATTGACAATATTGGTGTAAAACTGGCCGAGGCTGAAATTGCTATTAAGAGGGCTGAAGATAGTCGAAAGAAAGAGAAAAACATTAAGGCAGCCGAAGATAACTTCGACCGCAATAAGTTCTTCGATGCAGAACTACTTAGAAATTATCAAAATAGTAATACGCCCCAGTATTGAGTTGATTGATAATGGATGAAAAGTTAGATTTAAAAAGTATGCATAAAATGCTTCAAAGTTATCGTCGTTTATTAGAAAAAGAACGTCAACATAATCTTTTAGTTCAATTCGATTCCTTTATGGATAAAATTGGTGTTTCTGATAATGAAGATAGTGAAAAATATTTTGAAGATTTTATGTCTATGTTAACTGTCTTAGAAAATAAGGAGTTACCGGCGAAAGATAAAATGAAGCAAGCAGTGGAATCTAAGTTCTTTCACCAGATTATGTCTGTGAAAACCAGTTTCAGAGAGCGAGAAATGCGTAAGTTAACACATCAACTATGTGATTTCATTGATAAGTCTGCTGCTAATGCAGTTGACGACGATTCTTTCTTACAATCATTATTGGCTAATTCGTTGCGCCAAGCCGCTAATGCCATTGAATCATCTATCCGTGAAGAGCGTGATGAAGGCCAAACTATGAATGAAGTTTGGGTAGATGCACTCAAAGTAGGATTTAATATAGCAGTGGGCAAGCACCACAAGATATAAATACAAGAAACAACTATGAGATACTATGGCAGAGGATAATCCCTTCGATCACCTCATTCAGAGAGATGAATTGGATGAAGTAGAGCGTTTATTATCCAAGGAGCGTCAAGGCCCCAAACTAAACGAAAAAGAGAAGAAGGAAAAGCAAAAGACTCTGATGGAATTGTTAGTTGGAAGTAATAATCAAGGAGACTTGGCTCGTAAGTTTAATGTAGATCCAGATATGTCTGATAAAGTATTAGTTCCCGTTCTTAATTTCTTAGATAAATATGGTGTTGGAGATAGTATTGCTGGCAATCCAGCAGCCCAAACAGCAGGCAGCCTTATTGAGTTTTTGACTGATGTTACACCAGTAGTAAAAAATGCTATGGAATACTTTGCAGGTAAGCAGAAAGAATTATCTGACGAGGATCGTGATTTCCTTAATCAAATTAAAGAAGCACAGACCACGGGAGACATGGGTTTGTTCATTGGTGAAACTTTAGAACCAGAAACTGTGGAAGAACCTGTAGAAGAAAGACCTGTTAAGAAACCTAAGACTCTTAACGAAGGTATCCCATTAGATAGAGATATTTTGACAGATGGTGTCGATTGGGAAGAAGCCATGGGAATCTCCCCATCACCACAAGAAGAATATGATGCTGAAGTCCATAATACATTTATGACAGTTGGTTTAGAAAGATTGGCTGCCGAGTCTGGTATGACTATGCAGCAAATTAGAGGTAGTGATCGACAATTAAAGACCAACAATTTTGGTGCCACTGCTAATGCTATTGATTATACTGAACCCCTAACTTTAGATTTGGGATTAGAGAAGATTAATGAGGCTATGGCTTCTGAGAAACAACGGATTTCACATAGTAGTAAAGTGACCTTCAAAGATTCTGATAAGATGCCAGTTCCAACTAATTTGGCTGGTGACAGTAATCCAATGGATGGAACTTCTCGTATGATACCATCATTCTCAGGGTTTCTTGAACCCATTGATTTAACCCTTTTAGAAGATATTCCTGAGGAAGTATCTGAAGCACCATGGCAAGAGGAAGAGTTCCATCCAACCGATTTTGATGAAGTAATTTCATATCCTACTGAAGAAGAATTGGCGGTTGAAGAACCTATTGTTGAATCAGAGGTTAAACCAGCACCCAAGAAGAAAGCAACCCCTAAGAAAAAGGCTGCCAAGAAATCTACCAAGAAAGAAAAAGTAATTGAAACCGAAATCATTGATGAAGGAGTCGTGGAGAATGATGGCGGAGAAAAAGAAGAGTGAAACTATTAATCCTGTTTGGGCAAGGTTCTGCACAGTTCAAATTGATGGTTGGTTAGATTGGATTACATCTATTCATGTTAATTCTTATTTAGAAATGGCAGAAAGATTTATTGCACTCAACCCATTTTATGTTCCAGATACTGAAGAAGATCGAACTCCATTATTTGATCAGTTGATGATTAACGAAGATTTTTTGTCATCTTTATCTGACACTGGTTTGTCCGTCTGGGCCAATTCTAATTTTAGAGATTTTTTAGTTGCTTTACGTCCATATGGTAGGGTAGATAAGCAAATGCAATATTTAATTGATTTTTTTGATATACATATTAGTTGGTTTTCTCGGGTTTACCAATTTGTTCGAGCATCGGCCATCATGTCTTTAAGGGACGACGGACGCCAGATTTGAGAAAAACCATTAACTATAAATAGTTGGCGAAGGTATCTTTATGTATGCCTATGCTCACAGAGAACCAATGTGACGATATCATCAGGTATCTTCAAACTGAGGCTTTTAAGGATGCAGTTATTAAGGGGCCACTAATTGATGACATAGTAGATTTACTCAGTGATAATGGATATACTATCCCTACTTCCAACCGTGGAAAGTTATTATTGGGAACTGGTGGTAATACCCAAAGATACGCCATTCTTAAGTCTGATAAAGTTAGTTTAGGACAAGCCGACCTTGATTCAATAGACCTTGGATTTACAGGACTTGTAGAGCGTGATGATTACACTCGTAATATTCAAGTTAAAGGGAAGGCCACCACAGGAACGCAGAAAACTTCTAAGGTGACACCTGCAAATGTAACACCACCATCTCGTGCCCTCAATGCTACTTTCTTCGATCACAATGGTATGATGGCCAAGAATATTCTTTCTATTGCTGCTACAGGGATTCCAGAAGCCGGATGGATTGCTGCGGCTAAGAAAGTAGCCAGTGGAATTAATTACACTACTGAGTTTTCTATCAGTGTAGGTGCATCATATATTGTTGGTGACCGAGGTATTAACCAAGCACTTCAAGGAACTGCGACATCAACCCCGGCAAATGTGCAAACACCTAATCCTACTCCAACCCCTCCCACCCCCGTAGTGACAGAAGAAGAAACTGAAGAAGAACCCAGTGAAGAAGTGGTGGAAGAAGTTGTTTTAACCCCGGGTGCAATTCCATACCCCGATACCCTAATCAAAGCAGAAATTAAAGGTTATGATTCTGCTCAAAAAGAAGAGCGTCGTCTTTCTATTAGTAAGTGGGAAGAGCGTGACAAACTACAAAGTGGTATGTATCCATACCCCCTTAAAACCCAACCAATTTATTTTAAACTTACACCAGCACCAGAAGATGCTGAACTTCAATTCACCAATGAGTTTATAGACCCAGAACTGGGTTTTGAGGACATCGGAACACTACCTGCATTCAATACTCCACAAGGAATATTGATTGTAAAATTAGACTCGAAAATTGCCTTTACTACTGATGTAAGTAGTGGACAGAGTATTAAGTTGACCGACATTGTAAAAAGTTATACACTTAAGTGGGGTCAACCCGGAAGTGCAGAGAAGATAGAATTATTTGAGGCTAAAAATGCTGCTGGAGAAGTTATCTTCAAGGTTATTGATGGTAGAATTGTTGATTTAGACTCTTCTGCTGTTCTAACGGGCGATTCCCCGAGTAACTTTCTAACCGTTGCTATGACCACTAACATTACTGCCACAACAATGCAAATTATAATTGGTGCAGAATCAACCAGTTCTGCGGAACTACAAACAGATCAAGGACACGAAGAGATACTGAATTGGCTTCAGCACGAGGATAACAAAGGTGCAAAAATATTATTTTATTCTACTGAAACCGAACCTATTGCCACCGTTGATGTTTACGACCAAGATATAGTTGATGTCGATGGAACCAAATTAATCGCCAATGAAGTATTGGCAAGAATTGCTGGGTCTGTTGAAAAGAAGATGGATGCTGCAACTACATATATCAAGGTTTTCTTGGATTTAGATGGTGCAGGAGCCAGAACTACAGATTTATTTAGTGGCCGTATGAGGGATTCAGATAGTAGACTAACTGCTCTTATTTTCCCCGGCGATCAGATTGATTTAGATATTCAAGGTATAAATGCTGAGTTGGGATTGGAAGACCAACTTGATAAGGTGACTGCATTAAAAGAAGTAAAAACCTCTTCACTGGTGCCTGCTGTTGATAGTGATGGAAATAATTTGGGTTATTCTACCGTTAGTGATGCTACTTTAAGTTTTGAACACACCGATTCTTCAGGGAATCTAAAGAAAAAAGTAATTCAGATTCCAGACATCAATGGAGAATTAGTAGGTCGAGACAGCAACGGAAAAGAAGTGAAAGGACAAGTTGAGTCCATTGAAGTTCATTCAGGTAATGCGCCTGCACAATATGAAACACAAAAGATGATTCGTCGAAGTAATCGAATGTCTCCCAATTATAATCTACCCAATCCTTCTGCTACCGATCAAAATGCCACTGCTTCAGTAGCATTCCGTATTGGTCGTAAATATTATATCATTGGCCGCCGAGCCGGAAAACCAGTATTGGTTGAAGTAGATTTAAATTATCAAACGGAGGCTTAAAGATGACTGATGAAACCAGTGAAGAAGAAACAGAGGATATCCTTGAACCATTAGATGATGGTGCTATGGACGATATGATGGAAGAATTAGATATTACTTTGGAGGAAGTTCCTTCAGAGTCTAAAGTTAAAGAACTCATGGAAGAAGATTTATCACAAGACGAAGAGTTCTTTGAGGAATTAGATGAATCCGAACCCGAAGTCATTCCAGAGATTCCTGATAGTAAACAACCCATTAATAATCTGGGTGTTGACGAAAGTGAAGTGGTTTCTATTCAAGAAGCATTAAAGAAGGAGTCTTTTAGAAATCTATTAGATAATGAAGAGTTGATGGGATTACTACCTAATGAAGTTGTTTCTCCAGTTTTCGTTCCTGAAGGTGAGGCGACACTAAGTCAAAGCCAAATGGTGTTGGAAGATCTGGAAGGTCTTATTGGTGACAGGGCAACCAATTTAATAGTGGACATCGCAAACAGTGGAGAACATGAGGGAGGAATTGAGGATATTGCTACCATAATTCCACTCGGAGATGTTGCTCGTATTGATATTCTTGATGACAAAGACGGTAGACCACGATTTATTCAACTTATAGATATTAATGGTGTTGATGTAACCGGAACATTAGGATTACCCCTTAACCAAGATGGAGAAATTGAAGTTCAACAAGTTTTAGATAATTCTGTTTTCACTAATTTGGATCATGATTCTATTAACAGATACAAGGCTGACGGTATGGGTGCAGCCATTATGGGTGCACTAACTGAGTTCTCATCCCTAATCGGAGAGAAAAAGCGTCGACAAGAACGTATCAATCTGCTGAAGTGGATGCGAACACTTATTTTCAAACTCAACGATGTTTTCGGTTTCGATGATTATCGTCAACTTGAAGCCTTGATAGCAGCATGGTTGATGAAGGACTCCACCTGTCGGCTGTCTGGTATCCCCGGCACAGGAAAGACCACTGTAATTAACTGTGCAGCCACTCTTTTGGGTAACTCCTATGGATATCATACGGCCCCCACCTATGCAGCAGGAACACAATATATGAGTGACCTTGAAAAAACTTCACACACCAGTAAGTTCTTTGGCAGCAATCAATCCAGTTCTAATATTTACAAACCAGTTGAGTTCAACAAGGGTATGTATTATGATATTAAATATAATAAAAAGGAATATGAAGGTGTTGCTTCAGACTGGAATGTATGGAGATTTACAGAATGGTCACATCCACTTTTGGATGTTTCAGGAAACTATGATTATTCTAAGGTTCAACGAAGTGGTGCATATCTTTATAATTTCAAGTTCTTGAGGAATCAAGAAGATCGTTTTCCTAAAGATATAAATAAAGAAATGTTGTTCCCGCCAGTAGATTCTAAGAAAGAAGTTACTGTTGAAACTTTTCGAGATTTGCTGACTAATTGTTGGGAAGTTAGAGTTCCTGAAGATTTTAATTTAAATATATATAATAAAGACGGAACGCATACTTATACAGACAACCCACATTGGGATCCTGCTACCACAGACTTTAAAGAGTGTAAGAAAATTAAATATATTAAACCAATTCAAATCTTAGATGATCAAGGAACATTTCTTGGCTTCGAGCAAGGAAGCAAACCTAAGTATGGACCTTATGAGATGAGATTGCGTAATGCTCAACAGGATTCTCAGTTTTATGGTCAGATGTTAGGAAGTATTCCAGAAGAAGCCCGTAAACAACTTATCTTTGCTACTCAAATGGATGGACTTTATACTGATGCAGGACGTAATGAAGGTTACTGGCTCCGTGAAATGATGTGTCATTTTATGAGAGACAACAGAGCCACTACCAAAAATGGTATTGATGAAATCGGAATGGAAATGCTTCAAGAAATTGGTGTCGCTAAGATTGATTATGATAAGCGACCGGATGAAGTTCTTTATGGCCTTGAAATCCAGAGTGAGCAAATAACTGATCCTGTAACTGGAGCAGAAACTAATACATTTATTTTCGAACCAGAGCCAAAACCAATTGTTACACAACCTGTTAAGTTCTTTAACGAAGCCAACCGTTCACAGTCTGGTGTAGAAGATGCTATTCTTGGTCTAATCGCTGAGAGAATGGTCGAATATCGTGGAAAAGTGTTTAACTCACCTCACTTCGTAGCATGGATGGACACTAACCCCCATCAAAAAGGTAACGACCTTGCATTTACTGACCGTATCGACATGGAATTACTATTCCGTTCCGTTGGACTTGGTGGCCGTTATGACCAACTAATGGGTAAATATGGTGGGTCTGGAGGTGCAGGTGAACCACAACTTCGTATTGTTAAAGATTTGACTCAGACTAATAGTGGGTTCGTGCCTATGCGTATTGATGATTTAATGAAGGTATGGGGGACTGTTGGTAACCTTGGATTCACACCCCCGGGATCTTCCTATAATGGATTAAGAGATATCGGTATGTTATCTATGCTGTTCTCTCAACGTTTCGCTAAGAGGCCAACTTCAATTAACGCAGGTAATGAAGAAATTGATTACAGTTTCGCTATGGACAACGGAAACGTTCACGAATCACCCTTATTGGATTATTCCATTACTACTAACACCGAAACTTCTGGAGAAACTACCACCACACCCCTGATTGGAGCCGAAGATCAAGACACAATTTTAACTTTTGGTAATTTCGGGACTTCTGATGACCCATCTCATGTTCCTTCAGCATTAACTCGTGTTCTTGGTTTCCGTTTTACTAACTCTATTGTTAAGTTGAGTCAAGCATTCTCTTTCTTGCGTGGCAAAGAATATGTGGGGCGTCAAGATATTCTTGATGCAGTTCCATACTGTCTCGCACACCGTTTAGGTCGTGCCAAGGCAGGTGCTCTTGACTTACAAGGTAACAACAAAGGTATTGACGGTAATGCAATCCCATATGTTAACGAACAAGAGTTTATCCGTGAAATATTGGTTCGAGGATATATCGAAAATAAGGCTATGACTGGTGTTAACGGAGAAACAAATATATTAGATAATTGGGATTTGTTTTACCAACGGTGTCGTGATGTTCTTTCATCAGTTCCATCTGTGTGGCAATACGAAGTGGATGTCTTACTCCCACTCCACAGAGAAATCCGTGAAGGAACAGAAGGAAGTATGCAAGAAATTACACCAGTTCACTGGCATATTGCGACTATGGTTGTAGAAGAAGAACGTATGGCTACTAATAAACCATCTTCTCCTAATAAACCTCGTAGAAAGTATACAGTTGAAAACGCAGGGGCAGAAGGTAGTTCTAAAGACTTAGGAGATTATGCGACCATGTATTCTTACTTCCAAAATATGATTTTGGATCCTAATGATGGTGGCGGAGAAGCAATTCTCTTTGATTACTATCGTGTTCGTGGTATTATTGCTCGTGATGTAAACTTATTTTCACATGACCGTGGACGACTTCTTTCGATGTTGGATTCCGAAATGCGTTCTATCTCCGGTAGTTCAGTATTAGATTCCAGTATTGGTGAAATTGGTGGTTTGACATCTGGTGCTATCCTACCACTTCCACAAGCAGTCACACTTCCACCACCCGGAACTCGTCAAGCACCACGCCAAAATGATTTCTTTGGTGATGCAGCCACCACACCTTACCCACGCCCTCACCGTATGGGTTGGAGAACTTACTTTGATAGTATGGGACCATATGGTATTCTAATTAATCGTGGTCAAACCTCTGGACTCAATGCTATGATGCTTGGGCAGTCAGGAAGTATTGTCACCCCACTTTCTCTCGAGGAAGACGGTCATGCTACAGCAATAAACAATGCAGACCAAGGATTGCGAGTGATAGGTCGCTATCTGGTCGGTAGTAGTCGAAGTCCGGGAGGAAGTCGTGTTGATATTGGCACAGTATTAAACAACTTCCAGAAGACTTATGATCAGTATGTTACTGAAGGCCATGTCTTTACTAACTTTGGTGATGAAACTAATCAAACCATGAGGCAGATTACACTCGAAGATTGGGTTAAACAAGCCTCTCGAGCATTGGAACAAAATATTCGTGACCCAACTAATGCACCCGATGATGATGTTATCGGATGTTTCGTCTTGAAACACGCACCAACTACTATTCCACAGGCTTCTAAGCGTGGAATGCATGGTGATGACACCCTTCGTCTGTGGGTAAGGCTCCAAAGAGCAGGCGACCAAGCAGAATCCCAACCATCTGAAACAGATAATGAATATGTTACTATGTTATTTACTGCGGGCATCACTTCTGCCATAGGAAGCACCCAGAGTGATGAGAAAGGACAACTGGCAGTGGGAACTCAAATCTATATTATTCCTGCTGATGTTACTGAACAGTATTACAATTCTTCCTTCACTGATAACAGTAAATGGAAAACGGCTTTCAATAGTTATATGACTGAATTAACTAAAAGTTTACCTACTAAGCAACGCATTAAGGAAAAGGCCTGTCTAATTGATACTGGAAACATGTCTCTCCAAGATAGAAACTTTTTCAATGCTCGGTTTAAAGACTGCCTACAATGATAAAGTTTATATAGCGATAGCGGTGCATATCAATTATGGGCGATAGTGCGATACAACAAGCCAACTCTGAGTTTTCAGAAGCGTGGACCTTTTTGAAAGCAGCATCCGGAGTCCCATCATCTGTCAAATGTTTTTTAGGCAATTCTTACAAAGGGGCTAAAACTGATTCTAAGAATGTTGAGTTCAGCGATAGTTGGATGCAAAAATGTATTGAAGATAATTATCATGGATACCCATCTGGACATATTGCCAGAATTGGTGGAACCACGTTTGTTATTGCCCACGAATTGGGACACCTGAGCGTCCACCCCGGCAGAGGCTGTGACTGGCGTGAAGAAATTAACAGTTATCCATGTGCACCCACTCAAAAGGGAGATTGGAGTAACGTTCTTTCAGATATTGTAGTTAATTTTAATATCACTCGCTGTCTTAATTGGAAGCGAGTTCCCGATGCAAAAAAGGAAAAGAAATATCGAGATGCTCTGAGTGAAGGAAGATTGTGGGAAGTCTTGACTCGTGAATGTGGAACTGGTGGAAGTCGGTCTGAACACCTAACCCGACATAATGATTTGAGAGTCCGTGGTAAAGTATCCGATAATCGTTGGGCTCCACCGGGAGGAAAACCCGGTGAATTAGAAGGACTTGATAAAGCCACTGGAAAGCCAACTACCAATACTCCACTGTATCAAACTGTGCAAGGCCATGGATTAGGTTCTCAATTTTATCCACCAATTGGT
>LWDU01038969.1_pt2 | contig 21607 bp, 22 predicted proteins | sample 727161 | NCBI WGS metagenome assembly LWDU01 (sample SAMN04566230, study PRJNA314399) | hydrothermal vent metagenome | isolation source: deep sea hydrothermal plume seawater | place: Mexico: Gulf of California, Guaymas Basin | collected 2004-07-11
GAAGCAAGGCGGGCCTAGCCCGCCCAGCGAGTCGTGCCGGGGGCGCCAAAAGAGTTAAGACGGGGGCGCCCCTTCGGGGTTCAGTCGAGCCCTGCCCGCGCCGATGGAAAAGCGCAAGCGCAGGGGGTTTTTCAATGAGCAAAGCGGTGCAAGATGCCTTGAACCAGACGGCGGAGCTGCCCGTCTATGCAACGCCGGAAGACGTGGTTTCGGCCCTCGACCCCGACTACCCAATTTATTGCGTTCGCCCGCACGCGATTCACCGGGCCGCGCGACTTTTCCTCGACAAGTTTCCCGGAGAGACCCTCTACGCGGTCAAGTGCAATCCGGCTCCCCATATGCTGAAGGCGCTCTACCAGGCGGGCATTCGACATTTCGACACCGCCTCACTCGCCGAAATCGCCCTGGTGTCCCAGCTCTTCCCCGAGTCGGTGTGTTATTTCATGCATCCCGTGAAGGCGAGGGCCGCCATCGCCGAAGCGCATGAACGCTACGGGGTTCGGCACCACGTCGTTGACCACCTTCACGAGTTACAGAAGATCGCCGAAGTAATCCCGGCCCATCGGGATGTGGTCATCCTGGTGCGTTTGGCGGTTCACCATCAGCAGGTGGTTTACGATCTCTCGAGCAAGTTCGGGACTTCCGCCGAAGAGGCGTTGGTCCTGCTTGCTGAAATTCAGCGCCGCGGCTTCTCCGCGGGGCTCTGCTTTCACGTCGGCTCCCAATGCCTGGATCCCGATGCCTACCGCGTGGCGATGCAGACCGTTCGGGAGGTTCTGGATCGAACGCCGGTGCCTCTCCGTTGCGTAGATGTGGGAGGGGGATTTCCGGGTCGATATCTCAATCACCCGGTGGATGGGCTGTCTTCCTATATCGATGCGGTGGTCGCTGCGACTCGCGAGCTCGGCGAGGCCGGTGAGAGCCAGCTCTTCTGCGAACCCGGGCGAGGTCTGGCCGAGGGAGGCGAATCGCTCATCACCCAGGTGCAACTCCGGAAGGATTCCGCGCTCTATCTCAACGATGGGATCTACGGCAGCATGAACGAGGAGCAAACGGGTCTGCGGCGACCGCACCGAGTGGTAGCGACCCGGAAATTCTCGGCAGAGCGAACCCGGTTTACCGTCTATGGCCCGACGTGCGATTCCCTCGATGTCTTGCCCGATAGCGTCGAATTGCCCGAGGATCTCCGGGAGGGCGATTGGATCGAGTTTGGCGGAATGGGTGCCTACGGGTTGGCGTGTCGCACCGCATTCAATGGATTCTTTCCGAATGCCTTCGTGGCGGTGGAAAACGAATTCGTCGCAGACGGATCGCCCCTCGGCTGATCCGAGTCGCCCGAGTCGTGCCGGGGGCGCCAAAAGAGTTAAGACGGATTGGGGTTCGCGAGGATCGAANNNNGGATCGAAGGCGATTTGCGCGAGCCTGGACGAAGCAAGGCGGGCCTAGCCCGCCCAGGGGTCCGGTCAGGGGTTCGCGAGCCCAGCGCTCACGCGGCGGAGAATGAAGTACTCGTTGAAGGGCCGGTCGTCGCTGATGAACGGTCCATCGCTGGCGCCCATCAGCGTGGCCAGATCGAGTTCTCGCTCGAGCACCTGCTCCTGGATAAATGCCTCGGGGGTCGAGCGCGCCGGGGACCACTCCATCAAGTCGTTGCGGGCAGCGGCGGGCAAGCGGGCGATAAATAATTCAGCGCTCGGCACCTCAATGGGCTCCATAGACAGCAAAATGTGCAGGCCGAAGCCGTGGTGCGACTGGTAGATCCGCACGTGGGGAAAAGCCGCAGCCGCAGTGCGGAGAACGGCCTGACGGAGCGCGGGCTCCACGTTGACTCCGTCGGGAAACCATTGGTGCACGATCCCTCCGGCCGCGAGTTTGCCCTTGGCGAGGGCGTAGAACTCGCGCGCGTAGAGCAGGCTCGACCCCGCTGTTTCCACCGGCGGCGGCGGGTCGAGGGTGATGACATCGAACCGCTGGGGCGTACGCGCGAGAAAACGACGTCCATCGTCGACCACGAGTTGGGCACGGGGGTTGCGGCGAATCGCCTCGGCGTCATCGTGATACTCCCCAAACGCGTCGATCACGCTGGGCACCAACTCCACCGCCGTCGCCTCGATGCCCCAGCTCAGGAGCGAGCGAAAGGTCGTCCCCATTCCGAACGCGATGACCAGGGCCCGCTTCGGAGGATGACTGAGGCTCGCCAGGGGCAGGTGGGCCATGATTTTGGTCAACGGGGTGAGAACCGTCATCCCGTAACCGTTCACGAGAAGGTGGCGACCGAAACCCTGACCGAAAGAAATGACTGTGGCTGTGTGGTCTCGCCGGACCCGGGCGTTTCGAATATGACTGCCCTCTTCAAAGCTTCGCCCGTAGGCGCCGGTCTGAATGAAACCGATTGCCGCCAGCACCGCCCCCACGGCCGCCGTGACGCGAATCCGCCTTGGCCCCGGACGGCTCGCATACACGAGAAACAACGCGACCAGGGGAAGGGCCAGAACCAGCATGGCAACCCTCGAACCGAAAAGCGGCAGGAGCCCGTAGGCCGCGACGAGCGGCCCCAGGATGGAGCCCGTGATGTTGATCGCGTACGCGCGGCCGGCGCGTTCCGGGGCACCGCGCGCGTCATGGTCGATCAGCATGGGGGTGAGATAACCGAGAGCGCCGCAAAAGGGCGTGATCGATAGCAGGGCGAGGGCGCTCATGGGGAGCCAGAGCGGCGCGCCGGGATAAACCAGCTCGGCCAGGGGCAGGAGTTCCTTGGCCAAGATCGAAATGTATTTTGGAATCGCGAGCCAGACGGGAAGAAGCGCCGCCAGAGGGAGAAAGAACGCGAGGGGGAGAACATTGAGCACTCGGCCTTGGGCACGATGGCGGCGGTAGAGCGCGGAGCCGAGGAAGGTCGAAATCAAGTAGAGAGCCAGCAGTCCGGAGAATGCATAGACGAGGGTTCCCAGGATGGGTGTGAATGCGCGCATCCAGACGATTTCCAGCGCCATGGCGGTGAAGCCCGTAATGAAAAGCACCGTCCGAGTGAGGCGCGGGCCGATGTCGGCGGGAAATGCACCGGAGGGCGGGGGGCTCATCGGCGAGACTTCGGAACCGGTCGCCGGGGGGGCAAACCGAAAAGCCGTTGTCAGACACGCCCCGGCCACGACAAAATTGAGTCCAGCCCCGAAAGCCAGGCTGCCCGAAAAGCCGAGCCATTCGATCAGAAAAACGGGCGTGGCCACCGCGCCGGCGAACGCGCCGATGACGTTGGCGAGATAGAGAAAACTGAAACTGCCCGACGGTTCCGAATCCTCTCCGGCAATAAAACTCATCATGATGGGGAACGTCGCCCCCATGGCGACGCAGAAAGGCAATAGCGCGAGTGCGATCAGGCCCGATGAGGCGGCGAGGTAGAGCCCGCTCTCCATGCCGCCCAGGGGCAAGAGCGCGGCGCGAGCGCCTGAAAACAGCGAGGGGAGAAGGAACGCTCCCAGGCCGATGATCGCCTCTACGAGTGCGTAGAGGGCGAGGGGGGACACGCCCAGGCGCCGGGAAACGGGCGCCACTGCTCGCCCACCTCCCCAGGTTCCCAGGGCCAGGCCAAGCATGAAGACTGAAACAACCACCGAAGCAAAGGGCGTGATCACGCCGAAGGAAGCCAGCGCCAGCCGGACCCAGATAATCTGGTCGACCAGGCCGGAAAAACCCGAGAGCACGAAGCACGCAAAAAGAAAACGACGCAGGCGGGGGCTCAAAACCCGAACCCGCGCGTGCGAACGGATCGTCGCGGCCAATGCGCTGTGGCGGATTGGCCGGACATTCGGCCAGTCTCGCGGCCCCGGCGTGTCCAGACTGATCGCGTACGATGGGTCAAGCGCGGAGGCCTCGTTTGCGCGGGATCCCCCGCGACGGCGACGGGGCCTTCTCGAGGCGAACAACGTACCAGATTTCCAAGTAGGCGTACGGGTCCGTCGATGCTGACGAAGCCCAGGCTCGGGTTTTTCGGCAGGGCCGGGCACGGATGTCTGTTTTCAATGGGCTGCGCGGCTTCGTGCTCCGTCTCGGTGTTCTACACTCATTCCGGGGGGAAGGTTCGATGGTGGCCTTCGCGGTCGACTTGAGGGAGTTCGTATGATTTCAGCACGACGGTTCTTGCCGTCCTCGTTTTCAGCTGCACCCGAGGAGCTCGAAGCTCTGACAAATCGGGGCCAGGAGATCGTTCCTGAAAGCGTCGGGGTTGAGAGACCGAGGCTTGAAGACTTGTGGCGCGGCGTTGAGGCTCTGTACCAGTCGGGAGCCCATCCGGCGATTCAACTGTGTCTGCGCAAGGGCGGGGCGGTGATCATGGACCGGTCCATCGGGCAGATCTCGGGCCGAGCGTTTCGCCCAGGCGAGGTGGACCCCGACGATGTGATCGGGTTGGATACGCCGGTCAATCTCTTCTCAGCCTCGAAGGCTTTGACCGCGATGCTGGTTCACAAACTCGACGAGGCGAATGTGCTGCGTCTGGACGACCGGGTGGCCGACTACATCCCCGACTTTGCGCGACATGGGAAGGGCGAGATCACGGTCCGCCACGTGCTCGCCCATCGCGCCGGGCTCGCCAAGCTGCCCCCCGAGGCTTTTGACCTCGACTTGTTAACGCAGCCCGAGCGTATGCTTGAAGTCCTCTGCGATATTCGGCCCGAGTCGAGTCCAGGAGGACGACTGGCCTATCACGCGGTCACGGGTGGGTTTATTCTGGGCGAAGTTGTATGCCGCGCGACGAATCGAGACTTACGCGACTTGCTTCGGGAAAAGATCGCGGATCCCCTGGGTCTTCACTGGCTGAACTATGGAGTGGCTCCCGACCGCGTGAACGAGGTCGCGATCAATGCGGCGACGGGCCTTCCCCTCCTGCCTCCGCTATCGAGCATTCTGCAACGCGCCTTGTCCACAGACTTGGACTCGCTGATCCGGCTCTCCAATGATGAGCGGTTTTTGACCGGGGTGATTCCCTCGGCGAATGTCATCACTACGGCTGGGGAGATCGCGACCTTCTATCAGTGCCTACTCGATGAGGGGCTGAATGGCGAGGAGAGGGTCTTTGATGCCAGGACGATTCGCCAAGCGACCGAGGTGCAGACCGGCTGGGAACTGGATTTCACCCTAATGGCGCCGATTCCGTATAGCTTGGGTTTTATGTTGGGGAGTCGCTCCCTCGGGCTCTTCGGTTTCGATAATCCCCGAGCGTTCGGTCACGTGGGCTTGTCGAATGTATTCACCTGGGCGGATCCCGAGCGCGAATTGGTGGTCGCCCTGCTGACTACGGGCAAACCCATTCTGGGTGGGCACATTGTGCCGTTGCTGAAACTGCTACGGGATATCGGCCGGGTATTTCCGAAAACCGCTCCGTCGGTTTNNCGGACGCGGATCATTCGGTCTGCGGCGAAGGAGCCGATGAGGAGTTCGCCGTCGCCGAGATCGAGAGCCACCGTGCCCGCGCCCATGGGCGGACCCGCTTGACTGAAGATCGATTCGGTCTCCATGCTGACGGGATCCACGGCCACCACGGAAAACTGCATGCCGCACGCCCCGTGGTCAAGCGTCATGCAGGCGAGTTGGTCCGATAGGCCGCCGCCATGAGAGGCCACCAGCAGACGCCCGTCGCGGCCCCAAGCGGCGTTGTCCGGGCTCGCTACCTGCGCGCTGCCGAGGATCTCTCCCGTCCGACGATCGATCTTGCGCACTTCTCCCGAGCCATAGAGATTCAGGTAGATGTGCGTGCCGTCGGGAGAAATTTCGATTCCGTTGGGAAAGGGTCCGTGGGTTCCGGCCGCGATGTTGAATCCTTGACCGGGCTGCCACGCGTAAACGTGTCCGGTATCGAAACCGAGAGAAGACTTGAGGATTCCCCAGATCGCGTCGTCCCGAGGCATCATGTGGGTCACCAGGAAGCCGCCGGAGGGTAGGCTCACGACATCGTTGAGGAAGGCTTGTTCTGGGGCCACCGCGCAGCCCCGCCAGACCAGGGCCGCGCCGGTGGGGTCCGGGCGAACCTCGAAGAATTCGACGGCTTCGCGATCCCCATGATTCACCACCAGGAGCCGAAGTTCGTGATTCGGAAGTTCCGCTAGGTCAATTCCATGAGGGCTGAAGCGTGCTGCAGGTGGGCCCGGACACCCAGGGTCTCCCCACACGTCCGTGTCCGCTGCGGGGGTTGGGCCAGGGCCCCCCTCGAAAGCCACGCGAACGGCCTCGGTCTTGAGGTCAAAAAAAGCCAAACTGCCCGATTTCGACCCGTCCATGGAACCGAATTGACTGAGGACGACCTCTCGGTCTCCGGGGAGCAAAGCCAGGTCTTCTGGGTTTTGCAGCCCGCAGATCACGTGAATTTCGCCCGTGTCCTCGCAGTCCACGACGTTCGGATAACTGGGCGCGCAACCGATGAGGGCGAGGAGGGGGCCGGCCAAAAAACGCGCGATGGGGGGAGTCTTCCGTCCAGTGGATACCGCAGCCTGGCGGACGACTCGAGGCGCTCTGTGCGGGAGAACTGGCGGACCGCTGGGGTTTCGCGACGGACGCGAAGGGTTGTTCGAAGGGCCGTTCGAAGGGCGAGTAGCATGCATGGGTTTGCCTCTGGCTGTCAGGAATGAATCAAGACGGAGTTTCGAAGATCGGTTGGCGCGGATGGATCGGGAGAGCCGGGTCGGCGGTGGACGGGGCAGGGGGTCAGGAGCGGCGCTCCGGGGTGCCGGCGCTCAGTCGGTCGCAAAGAAAATCGCGGCTGCGCGCGATCAGGCGACATGCGTTCTCGTCGGGCGCCACGCGGTCGAAGCCGTGGGGGGCGTTCTCGACCACGTGCAACTCATGCGGGGCGCCCAAAAGTTGCAGCCGCTCGGCGTAGCGGGTCGCTTGGCTATGGGGAACGAGGAGGTCTCGAGTCCCCTGGAGGATCAAGGTCGGGGGGGCTCCGGCATGCGCTTGTTCCAAGGGCGAGACCTCGGACCAGCGGGCCGGATCTTCTTCGGGTTCAGTCCCCACGAACCCCGCGGTGGTGGTGGGACCCCCGCGCGCTCGGCGCTCGGAACGGTGGAGTGCGATCAGATCGGTCGGTGGGTACCAGGCGACTGCGGCGCACAACCGCTCGCCGCCGTTGCGCAGCCGAGGCCCGGCGAAATCCGGCCGGGTTTGGGAGGTCGCGGCCAGAAGGGCCAAATGGCCCCCCGCCGAGTCTCCCCAAAGTCCGACGCGCCGAACATCGGCGCCGAGTTCGGAGGCGTGTTCCACCGCCCAATCGATGGCATCCAGGCAATCCTGAAACGAATCGGGATATTGCGTGGTGGGCGCCAGCCGGTAGTCAATCGAGACCACCGCCAACCCGCCGGAAGCCAGGTAGCCGGCCCAGCGGGAGAGGCCCATTTGGTAGCGCCCACCCCGGTGCCAGCCCCCACCGTGAATCATGACCACGAGAGGTGCCGGTGAATTTGTCGGCGCGGTCGGCCGGTAGGCGTCGAGTTCCAGGGGACCGGAGGGGGTCTGTTTGTAGACGAGCCCGGATTCTTTGACGTAGAGCGTGCGATCGATGGGGAGCGGGAAACCGAGCTGCTCGGGAGTGATATCGCCCATCCAGTTGGCGACGGCGGCGGTCTTAAGGGACTCGGGCATGCTGTTCTCCGGGATACGTGTTCGCGAATTCAAGGGGAGGGTCGGCGTCGGGACGGTTTAACGTGCGGGGGCCACCGCGATTTCCTTGCGGACCGCTTCCTCCACGGCGGTGTCGTCGAAAAAATTCGGATTGGTCGAGCAAAAGAGATCCACCGCGTTGGCGAAGGTGAAGTCGCGAAAATCGGCTTCGCTGAGCTGCTCGCTTTCGACGAGTTCCCAGGCTTCCAGCAGGACTCCCCGCATGTCCGGGACGTCCCAGTGGCCGATATCCGAACTGAAGAGGGCTCGAAGCCGGGTTCCCAGCGGGTTAAGGACCGAGTTGAACGCCAAGGCGTTCATGGGGTCATCGGCCTCGCAGCCGAAAAAGAACTGATCGCTGAAGACGCGGCGAATTCCATCGGTGCCGTCGGTTCCGCAGTGTCGGAACTCATCCCGGGTCTCGGGATCCTCGTCGGGGTCGGAGAGGATTCGGAGCGCATCCTTGAGTTGGTCGATGTTCCGGGTGAAGGCTGGAGAGCCGTATTCCGCCATCAGGTCCGCCAAGCGCGGGTGATCGATGTGAGCCGGGTCGAATTGACTCACCGCGCCGCCGCCGCGCTTTTCGTAGTGGCCGATCAGGTCCGAATAGAGGTTCGCCCCCCAGCCCACGCCCCCCTCGAGAAAGGCGAAGGGCAAGTCAGGAAAGCGCTGGGGCACGCCGGCCAAGAAAAGAGATCGGCAAGTGGCCTCGCCCGCCACCGCGAAGTTGCCGATGTGGTTCGACATGTAACTCGTCTGAGAGACCCGGCTTCCCCAACCCATTGCGCTGGAGTGGAAGGTGGGCGTGAGCCTCCGGCTCAGGCAATGGGACCAGACGGCGTCGTAGGCCGTCGGGTCATCGGGGCCGAAACTGTCGATCCACCGAGCCGCTCGCATATCCCCGGCGCCGCGCAGGGGGCGCGCGACGTAGCCCGAGAGCGTCACCACGCGCATTCCAAGATTCTCCACCGCGTAGTCAATTTCTTCGATGGCTTCTTGGGGGGAGTGCATGGGGATGACCGCGGCCGGGGTGAGCCTCTGGGCATAGGGGCGGCAAGCCTCGGCGTAGTAGCGATTGAATGCGCGACAGGCGGCCCTGCGCAGGTCGGGGTCGTCTAGGTGGGGCACCGTCAGGCCCAACGTGGGGTAGAGAATCGCGAAGTCGATGCCAATCTCGGGCAATCGCTCGGCCATCAATCCTGGCAGGAGGGCGGTGGCCCGGTCCAATGTGTTCGCGGTGGGGAAGGCCCACCAACTCATTCGAAATAAACCGAGGGCGCGTCGGGTGTCCATGTCCAGGTCCCGGGTCAATCGGCCCGTGTCGAAGATCGCGTCGAATTGCTGGGCCATATTCTCTCCCGCCAACGCCACGAGTTCATCGCGCACGGCGGGCAGGAATTCCACCAGATGGCCGTCCCCATCGATGATGGGGTGGGGGAGGGAATCGCGCAGACGCTTGAGTTTGGCGGGATCCGGCGGGCTCATGGGGCTCCTGAATGGGGGTAGGGTCGGTGGGCGGGTGTCCACCCGGCGCTAGAGCGCGCTATCTGAGGCGCCTCCGTCGACGCGAAGGTTGGCGCCATTGATATAGCTAGCGGGTCCGCTGGCCACGAAGGCTACGAGGCTCGCGACCTCCTCGATTTTCGCGATTCGCCCAGTCGGATTGGCGAAAATCTCTCGGCTCGCTTCGCGCTGAATCGAGTCCCAGTCGCTCCCCCAACCTTTTTTTTCGGCACGGCGCTGAAGGGTTTCCTTGATTTCCCGAGTCGCGATGATCCCCGGGCTCACTAGGTTGACGGTGACTCCCGAGCCGCCCAGTTCCTTGGCAAGGCTCACACAGAGGTTCGGGAGAACGGCCTTTGACCCGTAGTAGTGGGGCATACGCGCTGCCGGCCGCAGTGCGCCGATGGTGCCCACGAAGACGATGCGTCCCCAGCCTCGATCGACCATGCTAGGGGCCAGGCCATGAACCAGGCGAACGCCCGAAAGTACGTTCTTCTGGTAGATCCCGACCCACTCTGCGGTGGATGTCGTCGTCCAGTTGCCGGCCTCGGCCACTCCGTAATTATTGATCAACACATCGACGCGGCCCCCGACTGCCTGGGCTTCATCGATGAGTTGATCGGCGCCCGTGTCCGTCGTGATATCGCCGTACACCGCATCTGCATCCAGGCCCGCCGTCCTGAGGCGCGTGACGACTTCGTCGGGTTGCCCTTTTTCAAATCCATGGATGAGCACTCGGCAGCCTTCTCGCGCCAACAGTTCGGCGATGCCGGACCCGGTTCCCCGCCAACTCCCTGTAACTAGGGCGACCTTTCCCTCGAGGCCCAGGTCCATGTTTGCTCCTTGATGCTCGCTTTACCCGTTCGTTCAGGGAACGCGTGGCCGCGGCCGGACAGTCCTGAAAAAGAAAGCGGCCCCCATGGTTATTGGGGGCCGCCCGAGTCTTCTCCCCTTTTGTCTTCGCTTAGCCGAATTCGATCACCGAGCGAATGACTTTTCCGTCCTGCATGGCTTGGAAGGCATCGTTGACGTCCTCGATCTGGATGCGCCGCGAGATCATGCTCTCGAGATCGAGTTTGCCCGCCTTCCAGAGGCGCAGCAACTTGGGCATGAACGTTCGCACGTTAGAACTGCCATACATCGAGCCGCGCAGGATCTTGTCGTGGTAGAAAAGTTCAAAGGCGCTGAATTCGACTTTTTGATCCATTCGCCCCACGCCCACGATCACAGCGGTGCCGCCGCGCCGGGCTGCGTCGAATGTTGCGCGAATCGTGACCGGGTTGCCGATGCACTCGAGCGCATAGTCGAAGCCCTGGTTGGCGGTGATCTCGCTCTTCATCTGATCGAAGGCGTCCGGGGTACAGACATGGGTGGCGCCGAAATGTTTGGCCTGCTCGAGTTTGCCCTCGACCATATCCACCGCCAGGATCTCGGCGGCCCCCGCGATGCGGGCTCCCTGGATTGCGCTGATGCCGACGCCTCCGCAACCGAATACGACCACCGAACTGCCGGGCGTGACTTCGGCGGTATTGATGGCAGCGCCTACTCCGGTGGTCACCCCGCAGCCAATCAGTGAAACGATGTCCAGGGGCACATCGTTTTCGATCTTAATGAGGCAGTGCTCCGAGATGATCAACTCTTCGGCAAAGGTTCCCACGCCCGTGAACCCACCGATGGGATTTCCGTCCAGAGTGAAATGGGGACTGGTGGCGACCACCATGGCCTGATCGCACAAGTAGGACTGGCCGCGCAGGCAGGGCTCGCATTGACGGCAAGCGGGAACGAAACTCAAGATGACGTGATCGCCGGCGGCGACATCGGTGACTCCGGCGCCTACTTCTTGAACGATACCTGCACCCTCATGACCCAACACGCAGGGTGTGCCGCAGGGAATTGTTCCGTTCTGAGCCGACACGTCGGAGTGGCAGACTCCGCTGGAAACAAGCTTTACATGGACATCGCCGGGTCCGAGATCGCCGAGGCCGACGTCGTCTCGGATCACAAGGTCGGTGTTGAGCGCGGTAAGAATTGCGGCTTTCATGTTCGCCCTCCCTGGGTACTTGCTGTGGGGGAATTTGCAGTTCGTGTTCGCCGGGTTGGGATCCGTTCCACGTCCGGGCAAGCGCTTCAGCATACCAAGGGGCTGCAGGCCTCGCGAGCGGCGAAAACCGGAGGCGCAGCCGACGAAAACGGCCGGCGCCGGCCTCTCCGGGTGGGGGCTAGCTGTTTTTTGGGTGCCCCCAACGATTCCAGTACGTGATGTCGCCGGGGGGGCGCCGCTCGGCGGGCCGTAGGACCGCGTTCCGCGTGTACCCTACGGGGAGCAGGATGGTCTGGGTCACATTTTCAGGGATTCCCAACTGCGCAGCGGCTTCGCGCTCGTGGAGCAGATGCAGGGTTGTCCAGGTGGCGCCGATTCCCCGCGCGCGGAGCGCCAGCATGAGCGACCACGCGGCGGGAAGAATCGAACCGTAGAAGGAAACCTGCAAGGGGATCGAGTCCGGCGCCGGGCGCCCTTCGGCGCAGACGAGGATGAGCGCGGGCATCTCATCGAGACGATCGGCAAGCTGCTGTTGGCTGGTTTTGACTTCGCCCCCTCGCGCCTCGGCCAGCGCCGAGAGGGCCTGGCGATAGAGCCCGGCCAGGGCGCGCTTGGGCTCGGGTTCCGTGAGGACGAGAAATCGCCAGATCTCCGCTGGAATTCCCGTGGGCGCTTGGGTCGCGATGCCGATGCACTCCTCGATGACCTCTCTCTCCACCGGCCGATCAAAATCGATTCTCCTTCGCACCGAGCGCGCGGTGCGGAGAATTTCGTCGATGGCCTCGGTGGATTCAGGCTGAGTCTCTTCGTCGGACATAGGCAGGAAGAATAGGCCTCGGGTCGGGCGCGAGCGGCCCGATTTCGCAAAAGGGAATAATCGATCCCGGTTCGATTTCAAAGCGAAGCTAATCTTGGGTTTCAGGTCACAATGCGATAGATCACTGTGCCCCGGGCGACCGCGAAACCATCGTTTGCGCCGGCCACCACGGCATCCGCCCAGAAAATCGCGCCGTCTCGTTGGATCACTTTTCCGTAGGCGATGAGGTCTTGTTTGGGCGAGGGACATAGGATCTGGGCCTGCAGTGATGGGGTCGACGCCTTGAAGGCACCGGGCCCGGTCTCCGCCCAGGACGCCATGGCGCCCGTCGTATCGAGGAGTGCGAGGATCGCGCCCTCGTGGATGCCTTCGTCAAGATCGGCGTTCGCGTCGACGAACGGAAGGACGATGCGTGAGTGCGACTCGGTCATATGCTCGATCAGCATCTCGCGCTCACTCATGTAGGGGGTCTTCGAAACGTGCGGCCCCATGGGGCCGGGGTCCGTGCCGCCATCATCGCCGGCGACCGGGTAGCGATCGGAGGGTTCGGCTCCGTGGCGCGCGCGGACCATCGCAGTGGCGTGGGCAATCGCCTTGCCGGTAAGGGTGGACACCTCGATCTCGACGAAACACATATCTTTACCGCGACGCAGCAGTCGGGCATTGGCCGTCACGTCTTCACCGATGGCCGCAGCGAGGTAGTTGACTTGAACCGATGCCGTGTGCCAGGGCCCGGTCTCTTCGCCCATCGCGGCTCGCGCTACACATTGGCCCCCGACGGCGGCGAGGGAGGCGGCGCAGCCCCCGTGCAGGGCCCCACCCGGGTTGGAATTTTCGTCGCGAAAGGGAAGCAAAATACGCGCGGTGGTTTGATCCGAATCGGTCTCAACTGCATCGAGTCTTGCGCCCAGCGTACGGGTATAGGGCGAATTCTCCACCCAAATTCGGATGCTTTCCATTTTGAGTCTCCACTGCCGCTTGGGAGCGGCTGCTCGTTTTGTTACGGGACCGATTGTAATAGCATGGGTTGGGCGGTGCAGACACAGCAGCGCGGACAGGGAGAATTCAATGAGTTCGGAGAGAGTAACACGGCTGGAAAAAGCGAAGGCTATCGAGATCGCCGAGGAATTCGGTCTGCCAGGGGCGTTGGCGGAATTGAATATCTTCCGAGTGCTTCTTTTGAACCCAGTGGCGGCCAAGGCCGTCGCGGATCTTTTGCTCACACTCCTCTTTCGCAGTTCCCTGAATCCACGGTTGCGCGAGCTTGTCATCATGCGTCTGGGCTGGGCCACCGCATCGAGTTATGAGTGGACTCAGCACTGGCGGATTGCCCTCGACCAATTTGGGTGCAGCGAAGAGGATCTGCTCGCCCTTCGCGATTGGGAAAATGCCGTTCACTTTGGTGTGGCCGAAAGAGCAGTTCTCGCCGCCACCGATGAAACCCTTGCCACAGGAACCCTGTCCTCGGCGACATGGGAACAATGTCGAACGCACGTGGGAGATGAGACCACCTGCATGGAACTGGTGGCCTCCATCGCGACCTGGCGTTGGATCTCCCATTTCGCTCGGAGTCTGGAGATTCCGCTGGAAGAGGGCGTTAGACCCTGGCCGCCCGACGGACTGAAGCCCGAATAGCCGCGCCCAAGGGAAATCCGCCGGGTTCTCAGGCGGGGGTTGGGTGTCCGATGGTGTGCGGGTCGAATTTCAGGCGTCGCGAAGCTTGTAGCGAATGGGCAGGTGCTTGATCCCTCCGACCAGGCTGGAGTGGAGCCGGTCCACAGGGCCCGCCAACTCGATCTCTTCGATTCTTGGGAGCAGATATTTGTAAGCCACTTCCATCTCGAGGCGAGCGAGGTGAGCACCGAGGCAGAAGTGTTCGCCCACCCCGAAGCCGAGATGGCGATTCGGACTGCGGTCGATGCGAAATTCATTTGGGGCGTCGAACACCTCTTCGTCTCTATTGGCCGATGGGTAAAAGAGGGCGACGGAGTCACCGGTCCGGATCAGCTTGTCGCGCAGTTCGAAGTCCTCGGTGGCCGTGCGCCCGAAGTGGATAATCGGTGCTGTCCAGCGGACCACCTCCTCCACCGCAGGCGCCAGAAGGCTTGGATCCGCCTGCAGTCGCCGCAGTTCGTGCTGGTTTTCGACAAAGGCCAGCAGTCCCCCGGTTGTGGCATTGCGGGTCGTTTCGTTGCCGGCGACCACGATGATGAGGCACCAAGTCATGATGTCCATCTCGGGGAGGCGCTCGCCATCGACTTCCATCTGGGTGAACAGCGTGACAAGATCGTCGGCCGGGTTCCTTCGTTTTTCTTCGGCAAGATCGGTGAAGTAGGAAAAAAGTTCGACCATCGTTGCCTGGGCGGTCTCGTCCGAACTCTTGCCTTGGGTCTGGAAGGCGGGATCCTGGGCGCCAATAATCCGGTTCGTCCAGTCGAAGAGACGGTTCCAGTCCTCCTTGGGCAGCCCCAGCATCCAGGCAATCACCGCGATGGGCAGCGGCGCAGAGACCGCCTCCACGAAATCGCATTCTCCCTCTTGACCGGCCTCGAGGAGATTCTCGACGATGTCCTTCCCGATTTCCTCGATGTCGTGGTGGAAGCGTTGGAGCGCCCGCGGGGTGAAACGCTTGCTAATCAACCGGCGGTAGACGCCGTGCTTTGGGGGGTCGAGTTGAATCAGTGTGGCCGGGAACTCCATTCGCTCCTTGGGAATTGGGATGTGCGACTGCACCAGGAGGGGGCCGCTGACAAATTTCTCGGGCAACTTCCCGATCGTGGTGATATCGGCGTGCTTTGTGATGGCCCAGAAGGGGGCGCCCTCGTCGTTCTCCCACCAATAGACCGGGTCGTTGGCACGCATCCAATCCCAGATTTCATGGGGATAGCCACGCTCCGCGTAATCCTTTGGGTGAACGATATTAAAATCTCCGAAGTCGGGAGAGGGGGCTGCCATGATTGCTCCTCGTAAGAATTTTCAAAAGCATACATCAGCAGGAATTCGCGCAACCCGTGATCCACCGATCTCGAAGCGGTACACTGCAAGGGGGAGACGTCAATCCGCCGTTGGGCGGGGGAAGGAAGTCCTTAATGAGCGATGAATCGGATCTCTATTTTCGTCAGGTTGCCGTGGGCGACATGGCCAACCTCGTCTATTTGGTCGGCAGCCGATCAACGCGCGAAGCGCTGGTAGTGGATCCTGCGTGGAGCGTGGACGGGCTCATTGATCAGGCTGAGGAAGACGGCATAAAGGTTGTGGGCGCGCTGGTCACCCACTACCACCAGGATCATATCGGCGGAAGTATTTTTGGCATGGAAATCGAGGGGCTCGAGCGCTTCATGGCGCGTAGCCCGGGGCCCATTCACGTACAGAAACTCGAAGCCGACGGTGTCGCGAAGGTCTCAGGCATTGCGCGCAGCGAACTTTGCGCGCACGAAGGCGGCGATACCATCGAACTCGGTGGCATCACGGTTCGCCTGCTTCATACTCCGGGCCACACACCAGGCTCGCAGTGCTTCCTCGTCGAAGAAGCCGGGCAGCCCGCTCAGTTGGTTTCCGGCGACACTCTGTTTCTCGGAAGTTGCGGGCGTGTCGACTTGCCAGGAAGCAATCCCGAGCAGATGTACGAAAGCCTCAACGGGACTCTGCGCAAACTGCCCGATGAAACTCTGGTGTTTCCCGGACATCTCTATTCCCAGGAGGCGCATTCCACCATTGGAGAGCAAAAGGAAACCAACCCATTTCTCCGTGTGGCGAACCTCGAGACATTCTTGCAGTTCATGGGTGCCTAGGAGCGGCGCGAAGGAAGCTGATCCCCCCGAGCAAGAAAAATTGCTCGGAATCTTGGGTCCTTCCGCTAAGTCGAATCTGGGCGCCAGGTGGTAATCCGATCGACCAATCGGGTGTCCCCGATTGCTTCGGTGAGAATTCTCAGCTTTTCCCGGCGGGCTCCACGCCACCGCAGATCGGCGAGTTCATCCTCCAGCGGAACGTCTCTTCTCAAGGTTGCGAGTCGTTTGTAGAGCAGGGCGTCGTCCCGCCCTTCCTTGAGTTGGTCGGCGAGGCCCGCGGCGCCTCGAACCGGAACCGTCCAGTCGGAGCAATCCGGGGGGATGGCTTCGATGGTCCCGTACTCGGCCAAAAGTGTTGACGACGATTTTTGTCCCCAACGAGGAATTCCAGGGATTCCGTCGGCGCTATCGCCCATCAGGGCCAGCAAGTCCGGAATCGAAGCCGGAGAAACTCCCCATTTTTCAAGAACACCCCGCTCGTCGATGATCCGATCCCGCATGCGGTCCCAGAGCACGATTCGCTCGCCCTCTACGCATTGAGCGAAATCCTTGTCCGGAGAGCAGATCAGAATTCGGTCAACCGAACTCGCAGAACTCCAGCGTGCGGCTCCCGTCGCGATGGCGTCATCGGCTTCGAAGTCGACCATGGGCCAGACTGTGATTCCCAGGGCTTCGGCGGCGGCCTCGGCCAGTGGGAATTGGCCGTGGAGCAGAGGATCGATCCCCTCTCCGGTTTTGTAGCCGTCGAAAAGTTGATTTCGGAACGACTCGATCACATGATCGAACGCGATAGCCACGTGAGTGCATTGCTCGCTCCGCAGAAGCGCTGCGAGGGAGCGGAGAAGGCCGCGGGTACCGCCCACCTCGCGACCGTCGGGTGCAAGCGCGGATGGCGCACCGTAGAACGATCGATAGAGTTCATAAGTGCCATCGATAAGATGAATTTGCATAGAAGTCGCTTGAGGTCGAACGGAGTCAGAGCAAAGTCGGGCTAAGCCGGATGAAGCCGAATGGAGTCGGATGGATCGATCGGTTAAGGTCCGCCCGGATCGGCATTATAGCGAGCGCGGGGAGGTAAGGTCGATGACCAAAGTTGTTCTTTATCACAATCCAGGGTGCAGCAAGTCGCGGGGGGCGCTGGCGCTCCTGGAGCCTTTGGGCCTCGCGCTTGATGTTGTGGAGTATCTCAAGGCTCCTCTCTCGAGAGCCGAATTGGAGACGCTTCTCGACCAACTCGGGGGTTCTCCGGGTGGACTGGTCCGCAAGGACAAACATTTCAAGGAATTAGGGCTTGATCCCTCGGACTACGAGGATCGGGAAGCAGTGGCCCAAATCCTGTCCGAGCACCCGCGATTGATGGAAAGGCCCATTGCTGTTGCCGATGGACGGGCGGTGATCGGGCGACCGCCCGAACGGGTCCTCGAACTGATCGGCTGAGCCTTCGCTACTTCTAGGCCGTCTGGTCGGCCTTCTGGCCGACGCCGTGGGCATTGATCAACGGAACGGGCCCAACAGCGATCAGGCAGGTGTGGTTGTATCAGCGAACTCGGCGGGTGCGGGGGGAGAGCCAGCGTTGAGCGTTCGTCGAAACCAGAACAGGGCAGCCACACACAGGGGCAGGGCCACCGCTGCTGCGATCAGCAAGACGAGGTGTTCGCCGTAGCGGTCCACCCCAATTCCCAGAACGGGACCGAGGGCGAAAAAGGCCAGTCGAAAAACCATGCTGTTGATGGAGAGCAGACTGGCCCGATCCCGTGATGGGATCAGGCGCTGCTGGAGGGGGTTGAGGATCGGCCCATTGAGTCCGCGGCCCAGGCAGATCGCGAAGTAAAAGGCGAAGCCCCAGATCGCGTGATTGAGGCCCATGCCCACGAATCCCAGGCCGATCAGCGCGATGCAGATCCCCAGCGCGGGGAATCGGCCCAGGCGCCGGGCCGCGCCGTCGCCGGCCCAAAGTCCGACGGCCACGGTGTAGTTCGCAGCGGCCCACACCGGTCCTATCCAGGCAGGAGAAACCCCGGCCTCCTCGGCATACACGGCGACCATCCAAACCGGAATAAAAGTGCTCAGGCCGATCAGGGCAACGACGACGATGGAAGCACGCAACTGCGGACTCTCGATCATGGCGAAGGAGAAGATCGCGCGGACTTGCTGCCACGCGTGGTCGGAATTCGGTGGGTGCCGGGCGGGCTCCACCAGCGCGAGGACGATGAGAGCGTTCGCCCCCCAGAGCGCGGCCTGCAGGTAGAAGGGAAGCGGCGCCCAAATCGCATAAAGGAGTCCCGCCATCAGAGCGGCGCTTCCCTCGGCGATGGCGCCAATGGAGCGGGATCGGCCAAACCAGCGACCGAACTCGGCCTCTTCGCCGAGTTCGACGCAGGATTCGTAGAGCAGGGCGGAGTCGGTACCCGAACTGAGCGCGAGAGAACCGGCGAGGAGGAATTCCCCCAGCACGACGCCCCAAAATGTCTCGGCCCCGCCCAGTGTGACCCAACCGAGGGCAGAGCAGACCGTGGCCCAACCCAGGGCCGAGCGATATCCAATACGGTCGGCGAGATAGCCCCCCGGAAATTCGAGGCAAGCGGCGAAGAGTCCGAACAGGGCCTGAATCGAAAAAATTTCTGCCATGGTCAGGCCGAGTTCGTCGCGCCAGTAAAGCGGGACCACCGCTATGGGGAGAAGTGCCATCTGGATGGCACGGAAGGCGCACAGCAGTCGGAGATTGCGAGCCAGTCCGTGCATTGAGGGCGCTCCATGCAGATCGAGTAGAGCGATTGCCCCGCTCGATCCAGTACAAAAAGAACCTATGCCTCTTCTTGTTTATGCCTCTTCTTGTTGTGGCGACGTACACAGAGATGTACAGGATCGGGGATCAAGGCGCATAGGTTTAGAACGGGGGAAAATCAGACCGCCCACCGGGAACGGTTCGCGAGCTGATCTCGGCTTCCGACTGCTTTCTGTTAACGTCGCGGTGACTCAAAACGACCAATGCTCAAAACGACTAATGAATGATGGATAGGAACCGACATGCCCAGCCTCGACCACCCGATCTTCGACGCCGACAACCACTACTATGAGGCCCCTGATGCGTTCACTCGGCATATGGATCCCAAGTTCGCCACTCGGGGAGTCCAGTGGGCAGAAATTAACGGTCGCCAGCATCACGTTGTGGGCGGACGTGTCAGCCGAGCAGTCACCAACCCGACCTTCAACCCCATCGCCAAACCGGGAGCACTCTTCGATTTCGTGCGGGGGAGGGGGGACGGCCGATCGGCCAAGGAACTGCTCCGGGACCACGAACCCATCCGAGCCGAGTACCGGGATCGAGACGCTCGGGTCGCTTGTATGGAAGCGCAGGGCTTGGAGGGAATCTGGCTCTTTCCGACCCTGGGTGTGCTCTACGAAGAATTGCTGAAGGAGGACATCGAGGCCTCGGTGGCTACGTTTCAAGCCTTCAACCGTTGGCTGGACGAAGATTGGGGATTTGCTTATCAGAACAAGATCTTTGCGGCTCCGTACATGAGCCTGGCCGACCCAGAAGCCGCAATCGCGGAACTGGAGTGGGTGCTGAAAAGGGGCGCACGGCTGATCTGCATGCGGCCAGCCGCTGTATTCGGTCCGACGCGTTCCTGGTCACCGGCGGATCCTCGGTTCGATGGCTTTTGGGCCAGAGTGGCTGAGGCAGGAATTGTCACCGTGATTCACGCCGGGGACAGCGGCTACTCCTCCCAGGGCTATGCCGACGATGCGTTTAGCGCAGATTTTTCGGGGCCGGGTTTTGGGCCTTCGGTGCGCGCCTGGGGGATGGAAAGGGCAGCCCAGGATTTTCTTGCGACGCTAATTTTTGACCGACTTTTTGAACGCTTTCCTCGTCTTCGGGTTGCGTCGGTGGAGAACGGTTCGGGTTTTCTGCCCGATCTCTTCCGCAAACTGGAGTCGGCNNNACTTCGAGCAGGATCCGGTGGAAACATTCAAGCATCATGTATGGATCAACCCCTTCTGGGAGGACGATGTGCATGAAATTCTGGGTTTTATGGGATCCGAGCGCGTGATTTTCGGCTCGGATTGGCCGCATATCGAGGGGTTGCCCAAGCCTCTTGACTATCTGGATGACCTCCAAGGCCTCGATGCGCAAACGGTCCGGCGGGTAGTGGAGGGAAACGCGAGGGAATTGAATTCGGCCCCGAGCTGATCCCAGAGCGAGCTAGCAGGGGCATTCAGCGGACGATACGATTCGGTGATCCCCCGATTCAGAGCCCAAAGGCCTTTCCCGGTATACGTCAACGACCGTCCGATTCGACCCACCCGGGGCTTGCCATAACGAGGATTCGAGTCCGATTTGACAACGTCCCCAGAGGTCTCAGCGGCAGCCACGGACTTGAGAGAGTCGGCGTTACCGGCCAAACCCGTGAAGGGACACGGCTGGTGGCCTTATCTGGGTCCGTATCTCGTTTTCATGCTGGCCGTGGAGGTAGCGGGGCGCCTTCCGGCGGGCGCAGAGGGCTTCGCGTTGTTCCTCAAGCCCTTGGCCCCGCTGTTGACGATTCTTTACCACTGGCAGAAGGGGGCCTATCCCGAACTTCGATCCGGCGGGCTGACCCTCGCCGGGGCGAGCCAAGATATTCTCGTAGGCATCGCGCTTACGGGTCTATGGCTCGGACCCTACGTCTTCTTCGACAGTCTGCGCCTTGACGACCCCGCGAGTGTTAGCTGGCTACCCGATTTCCTTCGAGCGGACACCGCGAACCCTTTCGATCCCGGGATGCTGGGCTCCGGGGCGATTGTCTGGGTTCTTGCTGCGCGAATGTTTGGTTACGCGCTGGTGACTCCCCTATTTGAAGAGCTCTTCATCCGGAGCTTCGTGATGCGCTACTCCGAAGTTTACTGGCAGAAGGGCGATTTTCGTGACGTCCCGCTGGCTCACTACACGCTCAGGAGCTTCGTGTCGACCACAATCATTTTCACCATTGGCCACGTTCCCTGGGAGTGGTGGGTCGCTGTTCCCTGGGTGGCCCTTTCGAATCTGTGGTTTTACCGCCGTAGGAATCTCTGGGCCCTGATTCTGGTCCACGGAGTCACCAACGCCGCGCTGCTTCTGCTGGCTATTTTTGGCGGGAACCTCTTCAACGATGGCCTGGGCCGCGCACTTTCGCTTTGGTTTTTCGTCTGAGCCGCGGAAGGCGGCAGTTCAGGCGGATCCGCGGTGACCCAAACGGATGCATCGAGCAATTTCGGTGACCTGTACAAGTCCCTTTTGAACCGCGCCCTTCATCTCCTCTGAGCACGAATCGGCGACCTTCTGGACGACTCGAGCCAGGTCGGGATAGCCCATACGGTCGGCGTGGCCAGCCAGCACTGCGGCGCGTTCTTCGAGTCCCTCAAAGTCTGAATTCTGCTCGTCGTCTTGGAGCAAATCCACCTGCTCGGCAAGGCCAATCACGAACAGGTGAATGGATTCATCGAGATCCGATTCGGTACTGAGGAGCGAGTAGACGGGAGTTCGGCGTAGTTTGCTCATGCCGTACGTATCGGCGACCAAGGGCGCGGACTGTAACCTCGGGTGAACTCACCGAGAGCAGGTCAGGCCGAAAACTATTGGGGCGGACTGGACGGGTCGAAGAGAGGCAGAATGATTTCTCGGTCGTCGCGGGATTCCAATGTGAGTAAAAGTTTTCGACCGCTTCGGAATTCTGCCAGAGCCCGGGCGGCATCGGTTGCTGGATAAACGAGGGATAGGGTCAGGGTGCCCCCTTGGAAATCTCGCAGTTGCGGCTTTGCGGGCGGTGATTCAACCGCTTGAACTGC
>LWDU01037960.1_pt1 | contig 21606 bp, 20 predicted proteins | sample 727161 | NCBI WGS metagenome assembly LWDU01 (sample SAMN04566230, study PRJNA314399) | hydrothermal vent metagenome | isolation source: deep sea hydrothermal plume seawater | place: Mexico: Gulf of California, Guaymas Basin | collected 2004-07-11
ATCCGTGTAGGCGTGGTCGATCATGACGGCGCCGAGGGTTCTCGGCTCACGGAAGTCAAAGCGTTCGGCATCCGCTGTCACCGGCTGGAGCCCGACTGGCGAGAGCCGGTCGGGGGTGACCGTGAGTACCTGGGCTGCCGGAAGCGTGAGAGTCCAGTCATCCAGGTCGCCCGGGGCGACGAGGTACGGATGCGGGCCCGTCCCCCAGGGCGCGAAGTCATGACTCAGGTTGGTCGCCTTCACCCGCTGGGTGAGGCCGTCAGCACCGAGAGCGAAGGTCGTCTCGACACGAATACGCCACGGATACCCCTGCTGCGGTTCGATCGTGGCTCCGAGGGTCACCCAGCTCTCGGCGGTCTCGACCGGCGTGAAATCCAGCCACGATGCGAGGCCGTGCAGGGCCTGGCCGCGCCCCGGTTCGGTCAGCGCGACCTCGTAGGAGCGCCCGCGGAACGCGTAGCGGCCATCCACGATGCGATTGGGCCAGGGCGCAAGCGTCGCTCCACGGAAGAAGGGCCGCACAATGTCGGGCTCGAAAGGGACGACAAGGTCCCGGCCACGGTACGTGAGGCTCCGAAGGGTTGCACCGACGCTTGCGATCGTTGCCTCGTAGTCGCCAGCGGTGATCATGTACTGCGTTCCGGATGCCGGGATCACGGCCGAAGACTCATCGTTCATATCGCCAGTCTGCCTGACGCCGGCAGCTACCGCCTCGGGCACATCGACCGCGCTCACAGACCCTGGGCGAGGCGGTAGTAAGCCTGGTTCCAACGAACTTCCTTCTGGAAGCCACGCACCGTGGTGTCTTCGTCGATGACGAGCAGCTCTGTCTCGGCAAGTTCGGCGAAGTCGCGGAACACCTCGATGCCGACAGCTGTGGACATCACGGTGTGGTGGGCGGCTCCCGCCGTCAGCCAGCACGCCGCCGAAGTGGCGAAGTCGGGCGCCGGCTTCCAGATGGCCCGCCCGACGGGGAGCTTGGGAAGATCGGGCGCTGCGACGTTCTGGACGACATTGGCGACCAGGCGGAACCTGTCGCGCATGTCGCTCATCGCGACGACGACGGCGGGGCCGGGGTCGGCAGTGAAGACCAGGCGCACCGGGTCGTCCTTGCCGCCGATGCCCAGCGGGTGGATCTCCAGGCTGGCCTTCTGGCTCGACAGGGTCGGAGCGACCTCGAGCATGTGCGCACCCAGGATTTTCTCGTCGCCGGGGACGAGGTCGTAGGTGTAGTCCTCCATGAGGCTTGCGCCGCCGGGAAGCCCCTCGCCCATCACGTTCGCGACGTGCACGAGGATCGCGGTCTTCCAGTCGCCCTCGGCGCCGAATCCGTATCCCTCGGCCATGAGGCGCTGGACGGCAAGACCGGGCAGCTGCTTGAGCGCACCGAGATCTTCGAAGCTCGTCGTGAAGGCGCCGAAACCGCCGGCCTCCAGGAACGAGCGCAGCCCGACCTCGATCGCCGCCCCGTCACGCAGCGACTGGTGGCGCTCCCCGTCGCGGCGCAGTTCAGGGACGATCTCATAGAGCTCTTCGTACTCGTCGATGAGGGCGTCGATCTGCGCGTCGGATGCGGCAGCCACGGCATCCGCGAGTTCATTGACGCCCCACGTGTTGACCTGCACGCCGAAGCGGATCTCAGCCTCGGTCTTGTCACCCTCGGTGACGGCGACGTAGCGCATGTTGTCTCCGAAGCGCGCGAGCTTCAGCGAACGCGCGGCGGCAAGGCCGGCGGCTGCGCGCTGCCACGTCTCGATCTGACCGCGAACTGCCGGGTTCGACACGTGCCCGACGACGGTCTTGCGAGGAACGCCCAGGCGAGTCTGGATGTACCCGAACTCCCGGTCGCCGTGGGCAGCCTGGTTGAGGTTCATGAAATCGAAGTCGATCTCGCTCCACGGCAGCTCGACGTTGGCCTGCGTGTGCAGGTGCAAGAGTGGCTTCTGCAGCGCATCGAGCCCGCCGATCCACATCTTGGCGGGGCTGAAGGTGTGCATCCACGCGATGATCCCGATGACCTCGTCACGGGCGTTCACCTCGAGTGCCAGGCGACGGATGCTGTCGGCATCCTTCAGTACGGGCTTCCAGACGACGCGGATGGGCAGCTCCGAGAGCCCTGCAGCAACAGCCTGGGACTGCTCGGCGACCTGGCGGAGAGTCTCTTCGCCGTAGAGGTTCTGACTGCCGGTGACGAACCAGACCTCGCGGGTCGCGAAGGTGTTGAGAGAAGTCATGAGGGTCTTTCTTCGATGAGGTGGGGATCTAGAGTGCGGTGACTGCAGCGCGCTCAGCGGCAAGACCGGCGCGGTAGCTGTCGAGGTAGGAGGCGTAGCCCGCGACGTCGGCGGGGTCGGGAACAACGGTGGCGAACTCGGCGTCCGCGAACGCGACGGCGTCGAGGTATGCGGCGAGCGAGGCGTCTGTGGCACCCGTGTGGCGGGCTGCGGCGTAGGCGGCAAGAACCGCGATGCCCCACGCTCCGCCCTCCGAGGCATGACGTTCGACCGAGACAGCGGTGTCGAGAGCTGCGGCCAGCACCCGCTGGGCGACGCCGGCGGTGCGGAAGATGCCGCCGTGGGCGAGCATCCGGTCGACCTCGACCCCTTCGTCGTCGAGCACGCGCATGCCAAGGCTCAGCGTCGCGAAAACGCCCGACAGCTGCGAGCGCAGGAAGTTCGCGAGCGTGAGCTGACTGTCGGGGGTGCGGATGACCATCGGCCGCCCCTCGTCGAGCCCCGCGATCGGCTCTCCGGACAGATGGTTGTACGACAGGATGCCGCCGGCATCCGGTGCGGCCGTGAGCGCCTCGGTGAAGAGGGCCTCGTACACCGAGTCCGGCGGAAGCGACGAGCCGATGAGGTCGGAAAAGCGCTGGAACACACTGACCCAGGCCGCGAGCTCCGAGGCTCCGTTGTTGCAGTGCACCATCGCGACGGGGTCACCGGCGGGCGTCGTGACAATATCGAGTTCGTCGTGCGCGGTGGCCAGGGCTCGCTCGAGCACGATCATCGCGAAGATGCTCGTGCCGGCGCTGACATTTCCGGTGCGTGGCGCGACGGCGTTGGTGGCGACCATCCCCGTGCCGGCATCACCCTCGGGAGGGCAGAACAGCGCGCCGGGCCTGAGCGCACCGGTCGGGTCGAGTAGCGCGGCCCCCTCGTCGCTGAGCTGGCCTGCGTCGGCGCCCGCCGACAGGACTGTGGGAAGCACCTCGAGCAGGGGCCGGGGCGCGGCATCGGCCGCCAGCTCATCGAAGCGCACCACGAGCTCGGCGTCATAGCCACCGGTGGCAGGATCGATCGGGAACATGCCCGACGCGTCGCCGACACCCAGCACGCGGCGGCCCGTCAGTGCCGTGTGCACGTATCCCGCGAGCGTCGTGAGATGGTCGATGGCGCCGACGTGAGGTTCGGCATCCAGCATCGCCTGGCGGTAGTGGGCGATCGACCAGCGAAGGGGAATGTTCACGCCGAACAGGTCGCTGAGTTCGCTCGCAGCGGCACCGGTGCTGGTGTTGCGCCAGGTCCGGAAGGGCACGAGCAACTGGTCCTGCGCGTCGAAGGCCAGATAGCCGTGCATCATCGCTGAGATGCCGATGCTCGCGAGGGACTCGATCGCCATCCCGTAGTCCTGCTGCACCCGGATGCCGAGAGCGGCATATGCCGCCTGGATGCCCGACCATACCTCGTCGAGCGAGTAGGTCCACGCCCGGTCGACGTAGCTGTTCTCCCACTCGTGGCTCCCGACCGCGAGCACCTGTCCGGTCTCGGCGATCAGGCAGGCCTTGATGCGGGTCGAACCCAGCTCGATGCCCAGGCTCGCCTGCCCGCCAGCGATCGCAGCACGGGCTTCGTCAGTGCTCAGGGCGTTCATCGGCGGTCGTCCGTCGACTGGCCGTACACGTTCTGGTAGCGGTTGTAGAGGCTGTCGATCGCTTCCTGCGGAATCGGGATGACCGGCCCCGCCTGCTTCGCGATGTGCACGGTGCGGGCGACGTCTTCGAGCATGACGGCAGCCTTCACGGCATCCTTCGCGCTCGACCCGATGGTGAAGGGACCGTGGTTCTGCATGAGGACCCCGCGCGAGCGGTGACCGCGCAGCGTCTCGACGATGCCGCGGCCGATCGAGTCGTCACCGATGATCGCGAACGGACCGACCGGGATGGGGCCACCGAACTCGTCTGCCATCGCCGTGATCACGCACGGGATCTCTTCGCCGCGCGCAGCCCACGCGACGGCGTAGGTCGAGTGGGTGTGGACGACGCCGCCGACCTCGGGCATGTGTCGGTAAACGTAGGCGTGAGCAGCCGTGTCGCTCGACGGCGAGCGCTCACTTCCCTCGCTGCCGGGGATGACGTTGCCGTCGAGGTCGCAGAGGATCATGTTCTCGGGGGCTAGATCGTCGTACGAGACACCTGAGGGCTTGATGACGAACAGGTCAGCGCCAGGAATGCGACCCGAGACGTTGCCTCCGGTCCAGACGATCAGGCCGTACCGCACAAGCTCGGAGTGCAATGCCGCGACATCGGCGCGCAGGCGGGCGATCGCCTCACTGACAGCACTGTCGAATTCGGTCATCAATGAATCCTTCCGAGACACCCTCGTCGTCGCGCATGTCTGCGCCGACCAGCCACCCTTGGAATGTTACCGGTAACACTTCACTTCCGCCAGCGCTCACCCCTCGAAGCCCTTCTGGGCGGTGATATCAGGCAGTCGAGGCTGCGCTCGAGGAGCGGACGATGAGCTGAGCGGGCGCCGACGGCAGAGAAACACCGCCCACGACAGCGGCGACGCAGCGACGCGCATCTCCGAGGACATCGACGCGAACTGTCGTGAGTGCCGGCGCATAGAACTCCGCATCCGGGTTGTCATCGAAGCCGACGACCGCGAGATCTTCGGGAACCCGCACGCCCCGCCGGGCGAGGCCCGCCATGAGTCCCAACGCCATCTGATCGTTCGCGGCAAGGATCGCTGTCAGTTCACCCGCCCGCGCCGCCGCGGCGACCTCCGGCGCTCGGACCGCGCCGGATCGAGCCGACCAGTCACCGCGCCATTGACGGGCAACGGAGAGGCCCGCCGCATCGAGCGCGTCAGAGGCGCCTTGCGCACGGGCTGTCTCTTCGAGCCAGTCGACCGGTCCTCCCAGCCGCCCTATACGTCGGTGGCCCAGCTCGGTGAGATGCGCCGCGGCCAGAGCCGCACCCTCGCGTTGCGCCCTCGCGCCGGCGTCGGCGTGCAGCGCGGCGATCGGGACACCCAGTCCCCGCTCGCGCAGCGCCGAGACCATGCGCTCGTGCGGGGCGACGAGCACGAGCCCGTCGATGCCCTGAGCGAGGACATGGGCGATCGCTCTGTCGATCGCTTCCGGGTCACCGGCATCGGCATAGGCAGTGGCTATCCACAACCCGGCCTCGCGGGCGGCTTCGGCGAGCGCGGCGATTCCCACCGTGGGACCGTAGAGGGTGGCATCCGTGGCGATGACACCGATGGTGCGGGTGGATGCCGTACCGAGCGCCCGCGCGGCGTTGTTGACACGGTAGTCGAGGGTGCGCATGGCCTCGACGACGCGCGCCCGTGTCTCGGGGCGGATGTTGGGGTAGTCGTTGATGACCCGCGACACCGTCTGGGTCGACACCCCCGCAAGCCGAGCGACCTCGCGTACCCCGGCGGGGCGCGTCGGGCGGGTGGCATCGCTCATGGGGCCTCAGCGTACTGCCGCACCGGACGCGTCGAGGACGCAGGTCAGGGGATCAGAGCGCGGCGATGCGGGCCTTCAGTTGCGCCACGACCTCGGGGTCGACCTGACCGCCGGCAAAGGTCAGCACCGTGCTCACGGGCATGCCTTTCGCCATTCCGAGCATCGGATGGGTAGGCAGCTCGGGAACGAGTTCGTCGATGATCGCCCGCGCCTCCGGGTCGTCGAGCAACTGCCCGAGCGTGGTGGTGTTCAGATCGAACCTGCCGGCCATCGTTGTTCCTCCATCGGCGAGATGCGCATCCGGATGCGCGCGCTCTCAGCATCCCAGCGCGTGCTCTCGTCGGCAACAGTCAGCACCCTCGCGCGTGCTCACCGTGGAAGGTCAGATCGAGGAGAGGGCGCTTTCCTGCTGGTGCGCGACCAGTCGCGCATATGCGCCTCCCGAGGCGAGCAGGTCGGCGTGCGTGCCGCTTTCGACAATCCGTCCCGCCTCCACGACGTGGATGACGTCGGCTCCGACGATCGTGGAGATACGGTGCGCGATCGTCAGCGTCGTCCGCCCCTGGGCTGCCGTATCAAGTGCCTGCTGCACGGTTCTCTCCGAGACCGTGTCGAGCGCGCTGGTCGCCTCGTCCAACAGCAGGACCGGCGGGTTCTTCAGCAGCACCCGCGCGATAGCGATCCGTTGCTTCTCCCCGCCTGAGAGGCGATAACCCCGCTCACCGACGACGGTGTCGTACCCATCGGGAAAGGACTCGATGACGTGGTGGATGTGCGCGCCGCGGCACGCGTGCTCGATCTCTTCCGGCGAGGCACCCGGCTTCGCGTACAGCAGGTTCTCTCGAATCGACGCGTGGAAGAGGTAGGTCTCTTGCGAAACGATCCCGACACCCTCGAGGAGGGACGCGCGGCGGAGATCGCGGACGTCGGCACCGGCGAAGAGCACGGCGCCCGACGAGGCCTCGTACATCCGTCCGCTGGAACCGACGAACGCGATGTGCTGACCGGGCTCGGCGACGAACGAGACGCCCCGGAGGGTCGCAGCATCCTCTCCCGCCCCGGGGTAGCGGAACGACACATCGCGGAACTCGATCCGACCGACCGGTCCCGGGGCATCGGCGACGTCGACCGCATCCGGCGAGTCGACGATCGCGGGTGTCAGATCCAGGTACTCGAAGATGCGGGCGAACAGCGCCATCGAGGTTTGCACGTCGAGAGCAACCCTCATGAGTGCCATGAGCGGGAAGAGCAGTCGCCCCTGGACCGCGGTGAAGGCCACGATCGCACCAGCGGTGATGTCGACACCACCCGTGATGAATACTCCGGCAAGCAGGTAGATGATGGCCGGTACCGCAGACATGATGACGCCCACGACCGCGAAGAAGCCCTGACCACTCATGGCCTGCCGGATCTGCAGCGACACCTGACGGCTGGTCTCTTCGGCGTAGCGAACTCGTGAGCATGATGCCCGACACCGAGAGCGACTCCTGGGTCATGGCGGTGAGGGTCGACAGGGACTCCTGGGCCTGCGCGGCGATCCGGGCACGCACTTGCCCGACGCGGCGCTGGATCACCACGAGCACCGGAAGCATGACGATCGCCACGAGGGTCAGCCGCCAGTCGATGATGACCATCGCCACGAGCGACGCGATGACGGTGACACTGTTGCCGAGGATCGAGGTGAACGTGTTGGTCAGCACGCTCGCGACTCCTCCGACGTCGTTCTGGAGGCGGGACTGGATCACTCCCGTCTTCGTGCGTGTGAAGAACCCGAGCTCCATCGACTGGAGGTGCCGAAAGAGCCGAACCCGCAGATCACCGGTGACACGGTTACCCACTGACGAGGTCAGCCACGTCTGGAGCACGTTCAGTCCCGCGGATGCCACGAACAGTCCGATCATCAGCGCGACGAGTTCGATCAGAAGCGGGATGTCCGGGGACCCGGATGCCGGGAACAGGGCGAGGTCGAAGACCTGCTCGACCAACAGCGCGGGCACGACGCCGAGCGCCGCGCTCAGGACGACGAGAACCGCGGTGACCGCGAGCCGCCCACGGTACGGCGAGAACAGCGCGACGATGCGGCGCCCGAGGTGAGGGATGTGGGGCGCCTCCGCGTTCCGCTCACGCTGCGTCCGTTCGTCGGCCCCTCGAGTGAGCCCCCCGCCGAAGCCTCCGCGCACCATGCTCATCCGCGCTCTCCCGTCCGACGTTTTCCATGTCTTAGTACATGTAAATCGTACCTTCCCCGCACGGCCTGCGGGCCGAGGCACAGAGGGCGCCTCACTAGACTCCGTCCCATGCTCCGCCGCACCCGACGACCGGTGACCATTGCAGCGATCATCGCTGCGTCAGCGGGATTGATCTCGTGCACCGCCGCCCCGCCCACTGATGTGCCACCCACGATCGCGGCCATCATGGACCAGCCCACCTACGAGGGCGGCCGCTGGGGGATGTCGGTGATCGACATCGACAGCGGCGAGACCCTCATCGCCGTCAACCCCGACGAGCAGTTCCTCACCGGGTCCACGGCGAAGATCCTCTCTGTCACCGCAGCCCTCGACCTGCTCGGCGCGGATGCGACGTTCACGACCCCGGTCGTCGCCGTCGGCGAGGTCTCGAACGGCACCCTCGAGGGAGATCTCATTCTGCGCGGCTCGGGAGACCTCACCCTCGGCGGTCGAACGATGCCCGATGGCACCCTCGATGTGCCGATCTTCGACCACTACGACGCGAACGTCCTCCCGGGCCTGGCGACGCTCACTCCCGAGGATCCGCTGACCGGCCTCGATGATCTCGCTCAGCAGGTCGCCGCATCCGGAATCCACACGGTGGGCGGGGACGTCCTCGTCGACGACAGGCTCTGGGATCCCGTAACGACAACCTGGTGGACATCGTCATCACCCCCGGCGCGGCGGTCGGCGACCCCACGACCGCGAGCTGGCGGCCGCAGAGCTCGGCGTACACCGTCGAGAATCTGGTTAGCACAGCGGATGCCGACAGCGGGTTCGACGTCACGATCACCGAGCAAGGCGGCATCCTCACCGTCACCGGAACGATCCCTCTGGGCGCCGAACCGGTGGTGCAGACCTATCAGGTCCCTGATCCGGCAGCGTGGGCCCGCATCCTGTTCATCGAGGCGCTCGAGCGCGCGGGCGTCACCGTCACGGCGGACCCGCGGACGCCGAGCTCGAGCGAGCTGCCGCCGGTGGCGGACCTCGACGGCGCGATCCCGGTCGCCACGTTCACCTCCCCGCCGTTCTCGGAGACCGCCCGGCTGATCAACAAGGTCAGCCACAACCTCGGCGCCAATCAACTGCCGCTGCTGCTGGCGGCGCAGGCGGGTGAGCGAACCCTCGACGCCGGGCTGGCGAGACAGATGAGCGTGCTCGAAGCGGCGGGACTCGGGCCCGACGACGTCGTGATCACCGATGGTCAAGGGCTGCCGGGAAACCGCATCACTCCGGCAGCGATGACCTCCTACCTGGTGTCGCTGACGGACGCCCCGTACTTCGAGACCTTCCTCGAATCCACACCGATCCTCGGGGTGGACGGGTCCCTGGCAACCGTGCTGCCCGACGGTGACCCCGCGATCGGTTCTGCCCACGCGAAGACCGGCACGCTCGTCGGTCCGGGAACCGACACCCCCTACGTGCTCGAGACGAAGGCGCTCGCCGGATTTCTGGATGCCGCATCCGGCCGGCGTCTCGCCTTCGCGGTGTTCGTCAATGACGTACCGATCACCGAGGTGCAAGCGGTCATCCAGGCCAACACCGATCTGGGCGCGATCGCGTCTCAACTGTTCCAGTTGTACTGAAAGCTCACGCCAGCTCGACGTCGCGCCCCGGCGTCGTACGGCCGCCGATCTCGACCTCCCGGCCGAGGTTCCGGCGGTGCGTGACCAGCCTCGACCCTGCTCCCTGCTCGATCTGCAGATCTCGGCCAAGTGCGGCGGTCAGCCGGATTGCTGCTGACCCGGTCGCCTCGTCGGTGCGGATCCCGAGGCCCGGCGCGAACATCCGCGTGCGCGCGCGCCCGGCTTCCTCGTCGAGCCACGCCCAGACGTAGTGCATGCCCTCGGTGTAGGCATCCGGATCGACGGCATCGACCTCACCAGGGGAGTCGAGTCGTTCGAGTTCGAACTCCGGGGCCCAATCGACGTCGGCACTGATCCACGTGAGGTCGCCGTCGGCACGGACCCGGGCCGAGCCCGCCGGCACGACGACATGCCGGATGTCGTCGCCTGCCGCGCGCAGCCAGGCTGCCAGTCCCACCGTGGGATGCCCGGCAAAGCGCAGCTCCTGCTTCGGGGTGAAGATCCGCGCCCGAACAGTGCGCCCGTCCACCTCGTCGATGAACACCGTCTCGCTGAACCCGAGGTCAGCGGCGATGTCTTGCTCATGCCCGCGAGTGGCGGTCGACGCCCACACGATTCCGAGCGGATTGCCGTGCTCGCCGGTTTCATCGACGAAGACGTTCACGACAGTTGCCAGGATGCCCATGACTGGCCAGTCTTGCACGGGATGCAGCGGGCGGTCAGCCCCATCGGCCGCCACAGTGAGGGTCTTTGGTCCCTGCCGCCGACGGTCGGATCCGGCGCACAGTTGAGGGGTCGGACATTCCGACACGATGAAGAAGAGGACCTCGTGTCCAAGCTGCTGGTTATCCGCGTGGCGGGCAAGACCTTCCGCTACAACGAGCAGGGCGAGGCGGTCGGCCTCGTGCACGGCAAGAAGGCGCTGCACATCCAGGCCGCCGGCGGAGTGTTCAACTCCCAGGATCCCGCGAGCCAGTACCTGCGCACGATGCTCGGATTCATCGGCATCGACGACTACACGGAGATCGCCGCCGAGGGCATGGACCACGACCCGGCCCGCTCGGATGAGATCATGGCCGCCGCGTTCGCGAAGGTCGAGGAAGCTGCCGCAACCTTCTGAGGTGATCACGCTCACTCCGACGGGGGGCCGGTTCTCCCGGACGCCGTGACGTGGTTCATGGCGCCCCAGGATCGGCTCACCCGAGCGCTCTGAGGCGCGGTTTACGCGACCGAAACACGAGCGTGTGCACAATGGGTGTGCAGCGTAAGCCGTTGCGGGCGCACTGGGCCACAAGACCCCGGGGCGTGTGGAGATGTCGTTCGCTCCACGTCCCTCTCGCGGTGTGGTGCGGCGACTCATCCCTTCCTGTTCATCGGTATGGAAGTGAGAGAGTCATGTCACTCAAAGTCGCGGTTGTCGTCGGCAACCCGAAGCCGGCATCGCGCACCCGCAAGATCGCCGAGCTCCTGGTCGAGAAGCTTCTCGACCAGGGAACCTACGAGGCCCAGGTGATCGACCTGGCCGACTACACGAACGAGATCTTCGCCTGGCCGTCGGAGGTCATGGGGTCGCTGAACGCCGTGGTCGCCGACAGCGACCTCGCGATCTTCGCGTCACCGACCTACAAGGCCACCTACACGGGGCTGCTGAAAGCCTTCCTCGACAGGTATCCGGCCAACGGGCTCGCCGGTGTCACCGCGATCCCGGTTCACACGGGCGCCGACTTCACCCACTCGATGGGACCGACCTTCACGCTGTCTCCCCTCCTGGTGGAACTCGGGGCGACAGTGCCAGGACGCGGCTTCTATCTTGCCCTCAGCCAACTGGAGCGCGTGGACGAGCTCCTGGACGCAGCAGTCGGGGAGTATGCCGGCAACATCCGGCGGGTCGCATCCCTGGCGGGCGCGCTTCGCTCCGGCATCCCGGCATCCTGAACCGACGGCGAAGAGAAAGCACACCCATGTCGCAACATTCGGCACCCGATCTGCCGTTCTCCCCCCGCCAGTTCCGTGACACCCTCGGCCACTACGCGTCCGGGATCACGATCGTGTCGGGCATCGACGATGGCGAACCGATCGGCTTCACCTGCCAGTCGTTCTTCTCCGTGTCGATCGACCCCCCGCTGATCTCATTCAGCGTGATGAAGACCTCGACGACCTACCCCCGGATCGCCGCCGCCGGCAGGTTCGCCGTGAACGTCCTCGCGCACGACCAGCACGAGATCGCCAACCAGTTCGCCCGGCGGGGCACCGACAAGTGGGCCGGGGTTTCCTGGAGTCCCGCCCCCTCGGGAAACCCGATCATCGCAAACACTCTGATGTGGGTCGATTGCGAAGCGTGGGCCGAGCACGAGGCCGGTGACCACCTGATCGTCATCGGGTCGGTTGTGGGGATGAGTCCGGCCGAGTGGCACCGCGAGGAACCGCTGCTCTATTTCAAGGGTTCCTACCGTCACCTCCGCGACCTCGACCAGCTCGCCGGGTGAGCGAGGCCGGCATCACGATGCTTGCCCATGCGTAAAGAAGCCTGAATCTTGACGCACTCTTCGGCGAAAAGCAGGGGTAAATCTCCCTAGCCTCGAGGCATGCATCCTGCCCTGAGCGACCACGCGCTCCCGAGCCGCGCCGTGTTCTTCGTCTCAGACAGCACCGGCATCACTGCCGAAACCCTGGGCAACGCGCTCCTGGCGAACTTTCCCGGATTCCGGTTCGATCGCCACACGATTCCGTTCGTCGACACCGCCGAAGCGGCAGCGGCGGTGGTGCAGACGATCACCGGTGCGGATGCCGCGGGCCTGGCGCCCATTGTCTTCTCGACGATGAAGAACGCGACTGTCGGACGCGTGCTCGATACCGCGCCGGCGCCGCGCATCGACCTTCTCGGTGGCCACCTCACTGATCTGGAGCGAACGCTCGGCACGACGGCATCCGAACAGCTCGGGCAATTCCATACCCTCGGTGACACCGAGGCCTACTTCGCGCGGATGCGCGCTGTGGAGTACGCCATCGAGCATGACGACGGGCAGAGCTCGCGGGCGCTCGAGTTCGCCGACGTCATCATCATTGCCCCCTCGCGCTGCGGCAAGACCCCGACGACCATGTACCTCGCGCTGCAGTACGGCCTCCTGGTCGCGAATTACCCGCTCACCGACGAGGACTTTCCCACCGATGGACTCCCGCGGCTCGTCGCCCCGCACGCCGAGCGCTGCTTCGGCCTCACCACGACGCCCCTGCGCCTGCGCCAGGTGCGCCACGAGCGACGCCCGGATTCGCGCTACGCGAGCCTCGCGCAATGCACCCTCGAGCTGCGACGCGCCGAAGAGCTGTATCGCCGCACGCGCGTGCCGTTCCTGAACTCCTCGACCAAGAGCGTCGAGGAGATGTCGGCAATCATCCTGCAGACCTTGAAGCTTCGCGCCTGACACCCCAGCCCTTCCCGGCCCTCACAAAGGAGCACCCATGAAGAACGTCCTCTGGTTCGACGAGATCGGCATGACCGATCTGCCAGCCGTCGGCGGCAAGAACGCCTCGCTCGGCGAGATGGTCTCTCATCTGTCAGCGCTCGGCGTGCGGGTTCCCGGCGGGTTTGCCACCACAGCCGACGCCTACCGCCGCTTCTTGGCCCACGACGGTCTCGGCGACCAGATCGCAGCCCTCTTGCGCGATCTCGACACCGACGACGTCGCAGCCCTCACGCGCGTCGGCGGCGAGATCCGCGCCAGCATCGAGCGGCACCCGCTGCCCGAGGACCTCGAGATCGACATCCGCACCGCCTACGACCGGCTGCTGCACGACGACGCCGATCCGGATGCCGTGACCTGGGCGGTCCGGTCGTCGGCGACGGCCGAGGACCTGCCCGACGCCTCCTTCGCGGGGCAGCAGGAGACGTTCCTCAACATCGGGGGAATCGAGAACATCCTGACCGCGATCCGTCGGGTCTTCGCCTCGCTCTACAACGACCGCGCGATCGCGTACCGCGTGCATCAGGGATTCGATCACACCGAGGTTGCTCTGTCGGCCGGGGTGCAGCGCATGGTGCGCTCGGATGTGGGTGCAGCCGGCGTCATGTTCACCGTCGACACGGAGTCGGGGTTCGATCAGGCGGTGTTCCTCACGAGTTCGTACGGGCTCGGCGAAGCTGTCGTGCAGGGAGCCGTCAACCCCGACGAGTTCTACGTCTCGAAGCCGGCTTTGCGCGCGGGGCGCCCGGCCGTCTTGAAGCGCTCGGTCGGCGAGAAAGCGGTGGCGATGCGCTACACCGACAGTCGTGCCGCGGGCGCGAGCACGGCCTTCGTCGATGTTCCACTCGCCGATCGCGCCAGGTTCTCGCTGACGGATGCCGAACTCGAGGAACTGGCCAGGCAGGCTCTCGTCATCGAAGAGCACTACGGCCGGGCGATGGATATCGAATGGGGTAAGGACGGCGTCGACGGGCGGCTCTACATCCTGCAGGCCCGGCCCGAGACTGTCGTCTCTCGCGCGTCGGCGAAGGTCATCCGTCGCTTCCGCCTGCATGAATCGGGGACGGTCCTGGCGGCAGGTCGCGCCATCGGCCAGCGCATCGGCTCGGGTTCCGTGCGGGTGCTGAGCGATCTGGCTCAGATGGACTCGTTCCGCGCGGGCGATGTTCTGGTGGCCGACATGACCGACCCCGACTGGGAGCCGATCATGAAGAGGGCCGCAGCGATCGTCACCAACCGCGGTGGACGCACCTGTCACGCGGCGATCATCGCGCGCGAGCTCGGCATCCCGGCCGTCGTCGGTGCAGGCGATGCCACCCGCATCCTGAGCGATGGACAAGACGTCACAGTCTCGTGCGCCGAGGGCGACACCGGGTTCGTCTACGAGGGCCTGCTGGAATTCGCCGAGGAGGAGACGCACCTCGATCGGATGCCGGAACTGCCCGTCAAGATCATGATGAACGTCGGCACGCCCGACCAGGTGTTCTCGTTCTCGCGCCTTCCCCACCGGGGGGTCGGGCTGGCGCGGCTCGAGTTCATCATCAACCGGCAGATCGGCATCCATCCCCGTGCGCTCCTCGAGGGCGACCTACCCGCCGAGCTGCAGGCCCAGATCGACGAGCGGGTCGCCGCCTACCCGTCACCGCGTGACTTCTTCGTGCAGCGCGTCGCGGAGGGTATCTCGATGATCGCCGCCGCGTTCGCACCCGAACCGGTCATCGTCCGGATGAGCGACTTCAAATCGAACGAATACGCAAACCTCATCGGCGGCGAACGCTACGAGCCGCACGAAGAGAACCCGATGCTCGGCTACCGCGGGGCGTCCCGCTACATCTCCCCCGACTTCCGGGCCTGCTTCGATATGGAGAGCGAGGCGCTGCGGTACGTGCGCGACGAGATGGGATTCACGAACGTCCAGGTGATGATCCCCTTTGTCCGCACCGTCGGCGAGGGTCATGCCGTGGTCGAGATGCTCGCCGAGAACGGCCTGCGCCGCGGCGTCAACGACCTGAAGATCATCATGATGTGCGAGCTGCCGACCAACGCACTGCTGGCCGATCAGTACCTGGAATTCTTCGACGGCTTCTCGATCGGCTCGAACGACATGACCCAGCTGACCCTGGGACTCGATCGCGACAGCGGCCTTGTCGCCAACACCTTCGACGAGCGCGATCCCGCCGTGCTGCAGCTCATGTCGATGGCCATTCAGGCGTGCCGCGCGCAGGGCAAGTACGTCGGCATCTGCGGTCAGGGGCCGAGCGATCATCCCGACCTTGCCGAGTGGCTGCTCGCGCAGGGTGTCGAATCGATCTCCCTGAACCCCGACACGGTCGTTGAGACCTGGATGCGGCTGGCTGCCGAAACGCCGGCCCAGGCACCCGGAGCCGCTCGCTAGCGAGATCCCAGCGGAAGAGCAACCCCCCTCCCGGAATCGCCGAACGGACCTAGCCTTGCGCACAACCACCCAGCAATCTATGTGAGGAGAGCCATCATGGGTATGGACGACAAGATCAAGAACGCTGCGGAAGAAGCCAAGGGCAAGGTCAAGGAGACCGTCGGCGACGCGACTGACAACGAGAGCCTCGAGGCCGAAGGCAAGGCCGACCAGGCCAAGGCCGACGTCAAGCAGGCTGGCGAGAAGACAAAGGATGCGCTGTCCTGACGCTCTGCGCCAACATCCGACGGGGCCTGTCCAGACGGACGGGCCCCGTCGCTGTGTCGCATTCGCGAGCTTCGCGAAGTCGCCGACCGCATTCGTCGGAACACATTCCGTTCGCGTCATCCGATGTCAAGCCTCGTTCGCCGGGCAGGCATCCCGTCTAGGCTCCCCGCTGGAGGTTGACCATCATCATCGATTCGGACATCGCGACTCACCCGGTCGCGCGCTCGGGTGACGTCCGGCACGTGACTCTCAGTCCGCACCCGAGCGCAACGACCGCGCAGGTTGGTCGTGCTCTCGCGTCGGCGGCCGAGATCAGTGGGTTCGGCATGGACCTCGACGAGACTCTCGACTGGTGCGTGGACGTCGGGGAGTGGGCGCCGCGCGTCGGCGAGGGGCGTACGGCAGAGCTGTGGGAGCTTCTTGCCGCCACCGCTGCGATAGACGTGGGCGCGGCGCGCATTCTGGAGCCGCACCTGGACGCACTGACCATCCTGAATCAGGCCGACAGGTCAGATCTGGTCCGACCCGAGGACACGTGGGGAGTGTTCGCGGCCGAGAGCCCCGATCATCGCCTCCGCGCCGAGGAGTCAGGGGCACGGTGGACCCTGCGGGGCTCTAAGCCGTGGTGCTCGCTCGCGTCACACCTGTCCCGCGCGCTCGTGACGGCATCCCTCGACGACGGGCGACGCGCACTGTTCGCGGTCGACCTTCGCGCGGATGGTGTTCGAGCCCACGACGGGCCGTGGGTGGCGCGCGGGCTGACTCAGGTCGTGAGCGCACCCGTCGACTTCGACGATGCTCCGGCTGTCCCCATCGGACCACCGGGCTGGTATCTGGAGCGCCCGGGCTTCGCCTGGGGCGGGATGTCCGTAGCGGCGTGCTGGTGGGGGGCGGCGTCCGGCATCGCCCGACGGCTCCTGACTCCCGCACAATCGGCGGATGCCGACCAGCTCGCACTCGTCCATCTCGGCCGCGTCGATGCGTCCCTCTGGACGGCCCGCGCCGTGCTCGCCGAAGCAGCCGAGCTCCTGGACGATGGCCGCTCGACCCGAGTGGGCGAGCGACTGTTGAGTGAACGCGTGCGCGCCGTCGTGGTCGATGCCGCCGCTCTCACCCTCACCGAATCCGCCGAGGCTCTCGGTCCGAGCCCCCTCACCCGTGACGAGCAGTTCGCCCGGTCAAGCGCCGACCTTCACCTCTACATCCAGCAGCATCACGGGCTCCGCGATGTGGCGCGGATCGGTCGCGAAGCAGCTCGGCAGCGTGCCGCGTGGTGACCTTCAGTCCCCTCGACGATGGCACCGCCGAGGAACGGTGGCTCGCCGATACTCGCCTGATCTCCGCGCCGCCGCTGGAGTCCCTCCCCGACGAGCTCGTCGTTATCGCCGCCCACCCCGACGACGAGACGCTCGGTGCCGGGGGACTGATATCCCGCGTTGCAAGCCAGGGAGGCCGGGTGAGTGTCATCGTCGCCACCGACGGTGAGGGCTCTCACCCGGGATCGAGAACGCACTCCCCCGATTCCCTCCGCGCAAAGCGGCGCCTCGAGGTCATCGAAGCGCTATCGCTTCTGGCTCCTGGAGCACGCGTGCAGTTCCTGTCGATCCCCGATGGCGAGGTGGGCACGCACGCGAGCGTCGTCGAGGATGCCGTCGCGGCGGCGCTGGATGCGACGGATGCCGCGCCGGCCCATACGCTGGTCGTCGCCCCCTGGTCGGGAGACGGACACCGCGATCACCGGGAAGCTGCCGGTGCCGTGCGCAACGTCGCGTCAGTTCGCGGTGTGCGTCAGCTCGGGTATCCGATCTGGATGTGGCACTGGGGCACTCCCGAGGATGTTCCCTGGTCTCTGGCGCTCGCGGTGCAGCTGACCGAGGACGAACTGACACGTAAGGGTGCTGCCCTGCGAGCTCACACGTCTCAGGTGAAGGCCCTCTCGAACGAGCCGGGCGACGAGGCAATCGTGCCGCCGAGATTCCACGCTCACTTCACCCGCGACCGAGAGGTCTTCCTCGCCGAGGACCCCGGTGACCGGGCAACTCTCCGGTCGGGGTTCTTCGAGGACTTCTACGCGCGTCACGACGACCCGTGGGGTTTCGAGGCACGGTGGTACGAGGAGCGAAAGCGCGCAGTCCTGCTTGCAGCGCTGCCGGCCCCGAACCTCGGCAGTGTTCTTGAGATCGGATGCGCCACGGGTCTGTTGACCGCGTCGCTTGCGGCTCGCTCCGACCGGGTCATCGCCGTTGACGCGTCAGCCCGCGCGGTCGATCGCGCGAGCCGCCGGTTGGCCGGCGCGGATCACGTGACGATCTCGCGCGCGCATGTGCCGACAGAGTGGCCGGAGGGAGAGTTCGACACCGTCGTGCTCTCCGAAGTCGGCTACTACTTCGACGCGGCCGATCTGGATACGCTCATCCGTCGAATCGACGCTGCGCTCACCGCGGACGGCATCGTCGTCNNNNTGGCATCCGGTCGCGGAATACCCGTCCACCGGCGATCGTGTGCACCACACGCTGCGACGGGTGCCCGGATGGCGCAGGATCGTGCTCCACGAAGAGGACGACTTCGTACTCGAGGTCTTCGGCGGCGCGGATGTCGAGTCGGTGGCCGCGCGGGAGGGTCTGGCGTGATCGGCTCCAGCATCCGCGCACTTGCCGTCGTAATCCCGGTCCACAACGAAGAACAGCTTCTGTCCCGGTGTCTGCACGCGCTGGAAGCCGCCGTCGCGCGGGTCCGCGTGCCGTGCGCGGTCGTCGTCGTGATCGATGCCAGCACCGACGGGTCGGTAGCGGTCGCGCGGCGGCATCCGTTCGCCGTCATCGAGATCGGAGCGGGCTCCGTTGGCGCCGCCCGCTCGGTCGGGGTCACCGCCGCGCTCACAAGCCTGGCGCCAGCCATCGACCGGCACACCTGGATCGCCAACACCGACGCGGACTCGGTCGTGCCACCGAACTGGCTCACCCTTCAGCTTGACCTTGCCCGCGAGGGTGCCGACCTGGTCATCGGCACCGTGCGGCCGGACTTCGCCGACCTCACCCCGCAGCACCGGCAGCTGTGGCTCGACACACATGAGCCGGGCCGTCCGAACGGGCACGTGCACGGGGCGAACCTCGGTGTGCGGGCCGATGTCTATCGTGCGGCCGGAGGCTTCAGCGATGCCTCGGAGCACGAAGACGTGATGCTGGTCGATCGCTGCCGCGCGGCGGGAGCGCACGTCGTCGCCAGCGACGGGGCCGAGGTCATCACCTCTGGGCGGTTCGTCGGACGTACTCCCGGCGGCTATGCGGCGTACCTCCGGGATCAGCATCGGGGTCTCGGAGCGGTCACTCCCGAGCCGGTCTAGCGCGCTGGCGTCGCTGCGGCGAGCCTGCGAACGATCTCATCGAGCACGGGCGTGGGGGTCGCGAAGATGAGGCGCGCGAACCCTGCCCCGGCTTGGCCGCACATCGTCCCCTCAGTGAGAGTGACGGAGGCTTCCCGCGCGAAGTACTCCGCGGGCAGGTCGTCGATTCCGGCGCCGCGGAAGTCGATCCACCCGACGTACGTGCCTTCCGGTTTCGGCATCCATGCCCCCGGAAGATGCTCGGCAAGGAGCGAGAGCAGCCGATCACGATTGCCCTCGAGGTAGGGCACGAGGTCGGCAAGCCACGCATCCCCGCTGCGGAAAGCGACGGCGTTGGCGATCGCGCCGAGGTTGCTCGTGCCGTGCCCCGAGAACCGCCCGATGCGCTCCCACGTCTCGCGGTCACGGTCGCTCGTGAGCACGAGTTCCGCGCACTTCAGACCGGGGAGATTCCAGGCTTTCGAGGCGCTCATGGCAGTGATGGTGTGCTCGGCAGCAGCCGGTGTCACCGTCGCGTACGGGATATGGGTGGCGCCTGAGAAGACGAGCGGCACCCAGATCTCGTCCGAGAAGACGCGCCCGCCGTTTCGGTCGACAACCTCGGCGATCCCGATCAGTTCGTCTCTCGCGAACACGCGACCCACCGGGTTGTACGGGTTGCACAGGAGCAGCAGGTTGCCTCCCTCGTCGAACGCCCGCTGCAGCGCGTCGAGGTCGAATTCGTAGCGTCCGTCGCGAATCGCGAGAGGCATCTCGATGACCTCGCGACCGCGCATCGGAGGCACCATGAGGAACGGCATGTATGACGGGGTGGGGACGATGATCTTCGACCCCGGCTCCGAGCAGTGTTCCATCGCAAGCTCGAGCCCCATGATGACATCCGGGATGCCCCATACGTCGCTCGCCGGCACACTCCAGCCGTACCGGCGCTCGAGGAACCCCGCCGTCGCATCCGACAGATCAGCGGCGATGCGCTGCGGCATGTACCCGAAGGCGCCATCATCGACAGCCGCATGAAGGGCGGCGGTAATGGCCGGGTCGACACCGAAATCCATCTCGGCAACGAAGGCCCCGATCGAGCCATCCCTTGCCGACCACTTCGTCGCGCCGGTGGCACGAAGCTGATCGATCGTGATGGCGTTCATGCGCCGGGCGAAGTCAGTCATTGCGCGCTCTTCCTGCTCGTGGCCGCTCCCACGATAGCTCGCGCCACCGACGCGGGCCCTCAGGCGCGGACGCTGCCGACCAGGGCGAGCACCTCCGCTACCGCCCCGCGAACGAGTGGAAGGCGAGCAAGCGGCAGCACCGCCGAAAGCAGGCGCAGCGACCTGTCGAGCAGGAGCCGCGTGCGCTGGCGGCCCTCTGAGGTGTCGTAGACCCAGAACAGCGCGAGCAGAAGGTGCGCGAGAACGAGCGCATCCGGCATCCGCTCCCGCACGTCGTCGGTTAGCCGCGTCGGTGCCGCGCCGTCGATCGCCTCCGCGAACAGCCCTTCGACGATCGCGAAAGCCTCTGCCGATTCAGCGGACAGGGGGTTGATCGGCGACCGGGGCGACACCGCAGCCGAGAGGAACTCTCCCGCGTGGGCATGATACGGCTCGAGCTGGTCGAGTCCGGTCTCGAAGACGATCCGCAGCCGCTCGATCAGCTCGGTTGCGCCGGCGAGGAGCGGCTGAGCCGCGGCCCAGTGCCGCTCCTGCACGTCGAGGTACAGCTCCTGGATGAGGTGATTCTTCGACGCGAAGTGGTAGTTCGTCGCCCCCACCGACATCCCCAGCTCGTCGGCCAGCCCCCGGATCGTCGTCGCGTCGTACCCGTTCTCGCGAAATGATCGCAGCGCCGCGGAGCGGATGCGCTCACGGGTGCGCTCACCCTTCGTGTGTCGAACCTCAGCTGGCATCGATCGCCTCCTTCGCGTCGACGAGCGCTGCTCGCAGGTCGGTGTGCCCGAATGTGAAGCCGGCATCGCTCAGGGCCTGCGGCACGACCCACCGACTCTTCAGGACCAGCTCGGGCTCGGTGCGCAGCACCCACATCGCGGCTTCCAGCATCCAGCGCTGGGCGGGCAGCCCGACCGGCGCACCGACCACGCTGCGCAGCGTTCGCATGAGGGTGCGATTGTCGCTCGGATGGGGCGAGGCGACGTTCACGGGACCCGACATGCGCGGGTCGTCACGGATGAAGCGCACGGCCGCAACGACATCGTCGGTGTGCACCCAACTGAATCTCTGGCGGTCGGTTGGTCACCGATGCCGCGGTAGCGGTGGTGCGGGGGGCACCATCCGTCGAACTGCGTGCCGCCCAGCCCCCACCGGGCGAGGTTCAGCAGCATCCGGGTCGCCGGACCGTCGCCGATGACGATCGCCATCCGCAGCGCAACCCGGCGTGTGTCGGGAAGCGAGCCGGCGAAGAGCTCGCGCTCCCACGACGTTGCGACATCTACCGAGAACCCCGAGCCGATCTCACCGTCCGACTCGGCGTTTGGTCGATCGGTGGAGTGACGGTAGATCGTCGCCGTGGAGGCATTCATCCAGACCCGCGGCGGTCGCTCCGCCGTCGCAATGGCCTCGCGCAGCGCTCGCGTCGTCTCGACCCGCGAGTTCAGGATGCCGGCGCGATTGTGGTCCGT
>LWDU01039485.1_pt1 | contig 21600 bp, 19 predicted proteins | sample 727161 | NCBI WGS metagenome assembly LWDU01 (sample SAMN04566230, study PRJNA314399) | hydrothermal vent metagenome | isolation source: deep sea hydrothermal plume seawater | place: Mexico: Gulf of California, Guaymas Basin | collected 2004-07-11
TCAGATTGGGACTTCGGGCAGGAAGCTTCACGGTCTTGACACCCGAGGATTTCAGAATTTCGCGAAACGACCTCGTGAAGAGCGGATCTCGGTCGTGAATGAGATGGCGGGATCCGTTCAGAAATCCGTCGTCGCAATCGGTGAGATTACGAGCGATCTAGCTCATCCACTCGCCATTGGTAGAGGAATAATCCGGGAGATCTCGACTCTTCGGCTCTTTAGGTCGATGACAAAGAGCACGAAATACCGAATCAATCCGGACCGCGTGATCACTTCGACGCTAAAGAAGTCAGTCGCCGCAATCGCTCCCCAATGGGCCTTCAGAAACGTCTTCCACGACATCCCCTTTTTCTCGATCGGGTCGAATCCATTCTCGAGAAGGATCCGTTTGATTGTATTTCGTGCGATCTCATGTCCGAGATTGTGGAGCGCTCCGCGAATTCGGGTGTATCCCCAGCGAGGGTTGTCCCGGGCCATTAAGAGGACCAGCTCCTCGATGTCGGCTTCGGTTCTCGGACGACCTGGCTTTCGGTTCTTGCTGCCGTCATATTTTTTGGCGATCAGCTCTCGGTGCCAACGAAGCAGAGTGTCCGGTGTCACCAGAGTCCTGATCTCGAATAGCAGTTTTCGACTGATCGCTTTGGCTTTGTCAGCGAGTCTGCGGCGTTGTCGATCGGTGAATCTCAGTCGCTTTCCGCCCAGCTGCTCACGGAGCGCTCGGTTTTCTTCTTGGAGATATTCGATCACGTCTTGCTGGTGTCGATTGACCCAGCCGGCAAAGATCAGCATCAGAAATTGCAGTGGCAGAGCATTCATCAGCCCGAGCTCAGGTCAGCGATGCCCGGAGAGATGGGTGGAAATCGCAGATCTGGTACTCGCCTAAGCAACTGGAATCGCGCATGTTTTTGTTCGGCTGACTTTTTGCACACTACGCGGTTGCTGCCGGTGTCATGGCGTTCGGTAAAGTGGTGGATCCACGGCGCGCGTACGCAGCGAAATCCTTGCCGCGCTGAAGCGATAGGGGCGGGATATGAAAGCCATTCGGGTAGAAGAGAAAAGAGCCCACCTTGTGGAGGTGCCGGCGCCCACCGGTGAAGGGGTAAAGATCAAAGTACATGCCTCCTCGATCTGCGGGTCTGACCTGCACATGATGAGATCGGGCCTTCTAGAGGGCCAGTTTATTGGTCACGAATTCGCGGGCACCACTCCCGACGGCACCGCGGTTGCTGTTGAGCCGCTCCTGGGTTGCGGCCGTTGCTGGGCCTGCGAGGAGGGCAATCGCAGTCACTGTGTGCAAGGGATTCGGCTGATGGGCCTGTTCGAAGCAGGCGGCATGGCGGAACATGTCCTTGCGCCAGCGGAAAACCTCGTGGAACTACCCACCGGACTGGACCTCTCCATCGCCTCGTTGGTCGAACCACTGGCGGTGGCGCTGCGTGGACTTGACCGCGCTCGGGTTTCTGCCGCAGACAAGGTGTTGGTGATTGGCGCTGGTCCCATCGGCCTGGCGGCAGTCGCGGGCTTGCAGGGAAGGGGCATTGCTTGCGATATCGGGGCTCGCCATCCGCAGCAGAAGGAGGCCGCGCAAAAGCTGGGTGCAGGATCGGATCCCGACGGCGTCTATGACGTTGTCGTAGATGCGGTGGGCACGCCTGATTCTCTGTCCCAGGCGGTCAGCATGGTCAAACCCATGGGCAGAATCGGCATGGTTGGATCGTTCTGGGATCCGGTTGAGCTGGATTCCAGTTTCTGCTTGAAGGAAGCGGAATTGGTCTCAGCCAGCGGCTACAACTGCAAAGCGCCGCAGCGTAACTTTGAAGAGGCGGGTCGTATGCTGCATGCCAGTCCTGCCATTGCCGAGGCGCTGGTGACTCACCGTTTCCCGCTCGATGCGGTCGATGAAGCATTCGCGGCCGCCGCCGATCGCGCTGCCGGCACCATCAAGGTCGTTTTTGATGTTGGGAGACCAGGCCGATGAAGAGGTTGGGGATTGCAGATCGAGAGCGCCGACCTTCGATGCGGCGACCCCATCGAGCCCGAATCCACCGTCTCCGGTTCGGATTCCCGAAAGCCCTATGCCCAAGACCGCGCGGAATCACGGGAATTCCTCGGTTGATAGGTGGATGTTCAGGGGAGGTCTCTGCAACCACAGACTCAATGGCGGCGGACGGAGTCGGGGGGCAGCCGGTCTCTAGAGCCACAGCGATGCATGCCGTGGCAAGGCGATCACCAACCGATTACTGCCCACCAACCCCAAGCGGACTCCCAGCAGGCGGACGGAGTCCAAGGCGAACTCGTCTCTGCTGACTGATCCCTGTTAAGCAGGGAAAATACAGGGAAATCCATCGAGTCGAAGCTCGGCCGTTGAGCTGAAACCAAGATTCACGAGCCTTTCCAAGCTCCTGACGACCAATTCCCTGTGAGCGGGAACTGGGAATTCGTTTCGACGAGCAGGGAAACCCTGGCAGACCGAACCAGCCTCTACGCCGCGGCGGACCTAATCCGACAGGCGCTCTCCAACCGCTCTCCACGCAGCATCGATCGCAGCATGCAGATAGGCCGATCCCTCCGAATCGGCGTTCGCAATGCTGATGCAACCCAGCGGCTTTCGGCCCAGCTCGTGAGGCGCCTGACCGTCCTCCCAGTCTGGGTCGTACAAGTCCGTGTATTCGTACGAGTATCCGTGGGCCCAACGATTCACGGTGATCGCCTCGATGTCTCGCCCGGCGTCGAATCCATGGCGACCGAACATGCCCGTGAGCTGTTGCTCGACGGCCGACTCGAAGGTCGAGAAAGGTGTCGAGTAGAGACGGTGCCTGCCCAGTCGATAGAGATCGCGAGCGGTCTGCTGGCCATTGTTCTGCGGCGAGGGGTTGTGGGCCATCCATAGGACAATCGGCCCGCTCTGCCGAGCGCCCCGGTACTCGCCCAGACTCACAGGCGGTGCCTCGGAGACGATCTCATAGAAGCTGCCCGGGCAAACGTACTGGACGGGTCCCGCCGCTTTGACGGCATCGCTGTTGCGCAGCAGCACGTTGGTCATGACGAGCGGCACCTTGACGCCGTATTTGAGGTGCTCCTTCTGCGCCTCCGGAAGCTCGGGGCAGATGTGGGGAATGATCCCGTTGTAGCAAGCCATGATGCAGTGCCGCGCGCGAAGTGAATAGGCCTTGCCGCCTTGCACATAGGAGACCTCGACGCCGCCGTCGTGATTGACCGCATGGACGACCGTGCTGTTCAGTCGCAAGCGGATGGGTGATTCCTCGCGATCGAGCTTGGAGTAGTCGAAGCGCGCCGAGACGACGTCGTCCATGGTCGAGCCCGGGGCGACTTCCGGGATGAGCCTTCGCACCAGCATTCGGGCAATCGAGGCGTTCCCATCTGGGAACAGGGGGAAGCGGACGCTCGGGGCCATGTAGGCAAAGAGCTTGCTGACCAGGCTTCCGGCCAGGCCCAGGCTTTTCATGCCTGGGGCACCGGTCAAGAACGCTTCGGCCACTGAGCAGGACTCCACGCCGACGCCGTAGAAGATCCGCACCAACGGATCAAAGAGAGCGATGGTCTCAGGCTTGAGCCCCGCTTTCTGGCTCAGAAAGTCACGGTAGGAGGTCGTCTCGATGTAGCGCTTCGTCTCCCAAAGAGACAACTCGGGAAGCAGATCCCGCTCCCCTTCGGCCAGCGCGACGAGTCGCTTCTCTTGATCGGACGGCAGCCCGAAGGCTCCGATGGAAGCGCGAACATCCCCTTGGCCAAGCCAGGTTTGGATCCACTGCCCGTGCGCAACGCGGTCCTTGCCGTACGTCTGCTTGTTCAGGTAGTAACCCATCTGGGCGTCGCCGAGCTGCGCCAACAAATGCCCGGGCTCCCGGGCGGCATCCAACCTTTCAAGGTCCACGCCGATCTCTTTCAGCACGGTGTGTACGTCGTCGCTGAAGTTGTCTTGTTCCAGATTGACGCTTCCGCCGATCCCGAGCAGCATGCGACCGTCCGAGTGGAACTCGTTGCGCTTGGCGTGGCCGCCGAAGTCGTCGTGGTTCTCCAGGATGAGGATCTTCTTGTCCGCGCCTGCCTGTTTGCGATAGAGGTACGCCGACGCCAGACCGCTGAGGCCTCCGCCCACGATCACGAGGTCGTACGTTTCATCCAGGGCCGCGTACTCCGTCGGCTTCTCGCCGCGCCAGGCCATGGCGTGTGCCACCTCGAACGAACCGGCGTGATTGCCGCGCATTCCGGTGAGTGTCGGGGGGTAGTAGTCCTGGCCGATCCGGCCGGCGTCCGCGGTGGCAGACTCCAAGGCCAATAGATCTCGGGAGGAGAGCATCGCCCCGGCCCCGAGAGCGAGCGCGGCGCCATTGAGAAAGTCGCGGCGCGTGATGGATGACTTCATACTTTCCCTTCGATTGACGCGCCTCTGAATAGGAAGAGCCCCGAGATCGTCACGATGATGAGGAACACTGAGATGCCCAGGATGTAGATCTCGATCTGCGGTCCTGCGATCGCCCGGGCCAGAACGGCGACTACGACTCCGTTGTACGAGAGACCGAAACCACCCAGAGCGATTCCGGCGATCTTCGCTGCTAGAGAGCCCTTAAGCAGAGGACGCGCGACCAGCAGGGCGAACAAGCTGTAGAGCCAGAAGCCCAGGTAATCGAACGAGGTGTAGAGCGAAAAAGGGACGGTGACGTTCAGGATCGGGAGCAGCGTCTCGGCCATGTCGCCGGCCGCTGAGCCCGTGGCGATGGCTTCCGCGAGCATTGGGATCGTCCACACCGCGATGAACTTGGGGATGAAGAATATCACCATGGAGAGGGCGACCAAGGTGGCCGCGAGGATCGAACGCAGTGGGTGCGTTCCCGCAATCTGCCAGGCGATCCCCGCGAAGACTCCGGACAGCGACATCATGAGGACGACCTGGTTGACCCAGCCGATGATGAAGGGACCGGAGTTCGTCGCCAACCAGGCGACACGCTCGGAGGTCGTCGCTTCGTAGCCACCTGGCACGTCCAGGGGAATGAAGAATTGGATGACGCCGGTGACGAGGGCGATCGCGGTCGACCAGAAGGCCGCTTGATTGATCTGATAATCCAGTGTGCTCGAAACGCTCAAGACAGAATCCTCTATGCGGATGAGTTTGCTCGCGCCCGGCGGCGCAGATCCCGACGGGTCCGCATTACTTCGAACCGGGAACGCGCCGTCGACGATTCGGCTTGCGCTTCGTGGCAGAGGCGGAAGCCGAGCCTCCGCCACCGTCGTTGCCGTCGTTGGGATAGTTGGCGTCAATGAACCCGAGGACGGCATCGCGTACGGACTTGGCATCACGCGCCCAGCGTCGGCCGTGGCCCAGGAATAGCGTTGCGCCCTCCACCATCGACATGAGCGCAAGCGCTTCGGCACGCGGCGCGCGGCTTCCTTCGGCGACCAGTCGTTCTTCCAGAGTGTCCAGGTACCGGCGGTAGATGTCGTCCAAGAGTGATTCCATCACGGGCTCTACCTGGGCCATCGCCCACAGCTGGGGCAAGAGCCGGTCGGCCTGCAACGTGGCGTCGGCCGGCGAGTCTTCGAGGAGAAACTGCATGGTTTGCCGCAGGTCCGGCGAATCCCTGCCCTCGGCCAGTGCGTCGAACGAACGCCCGTATTCGTCGCCGACGAAGGCGGCCAGATCTCGCAGCAAGTCTTCCCTGGTGCGGAAGTGATACTGCAGCGCGCCCAGCTTCATGCCGCTGGCGCGCGCCAGGGCGCGCATGCTCAGATTGGCGTAGCCCTCGGACGAGATGATTTCGATCGCTTGCTCGAGGATCTGTCGCTTGCGGTCGGTCATCGAGATATTTGCTCGGGTCGTTGACATGTCGCTTGACATGCTACGACATGTCGGGTGACATGCAAGGCCCTGGGAGGCCGCATTGGTCGCGCCTATCAGCCGCCCAACCAGATCCGGGCGGGCGCGGTCTGAAGGCATCGCGATTGCCAGCCTGTGCGACCCGGACTAACAGGAGGATTGAGGGGGCCCCAGGACGAGAACGAGTTTCACCGCTTTGACGAGGAAGCGGCGGGAATCGAACCCGCGTCCGCCGCGCCAGCCTTGTTCGCTGAGCAAGGACATGATGGGCATTCGCCGCCTTCAGTTAGATCGGCGTAGGGATCCGGTCGTGCCTACCGCATGTCGTCGTAGGCCCAACCCCAAACCGAACCACCAAAATGGCCCACAGAGACAAACGAGCTAGTCGACCTAAATCGCTACTGAAACGGGCAGTCTTTGGTAGGCAATCGAAACTCCGTGCTCCCTATGGCCGCGCGAATACGACCAACCTCGGCGTGGTGGACGCTATTAGTCGGAAGCAGTCGCATGGTCATGCACCCACACCGCCCAATCCTCCTCGCCTACGGGAAAACGCTCGGCGATTAGGAGAAGCTCGAGCGCTTCGATACGAGCTCGTACCAGCGCTTCAGGTTCGGGCGGTCCAGCTCGAAGTCAACCTGCGCCATCTTCTCGATCATGCCGGCGAAGCCGTAGAAGACGCCCATCGAGATGTCCGCGATGGAGAAGCGATCCCCCGCCAGATAGTCGCTCTTGGCGAGCTGCTCTTCGAAGACGCCGAGCTGGCTCTTCGCCTCCTCGGCACAGACCTGGCCCCACTCGGGGACGCAGGTCTCGCGGTCCTTGAAGAAGCCCGTGATGTTGCGGAACGCGCTGGCGGCGTTCATCGCGAAATTGATTTCTGCGCGCCTATTCCACATTTCGATCGACGCCATCTCCCATTCATCCTCGCCGAATAGCGTTGGGGCTGGGTGGAGGGATTCGAGGTAGCGGCAGATCGCGACGCTCTCGGCGAGGAATCGCCCATCGTCGAGCTCCAGCACCGGAACGCGCCCCATCGGGTTCTTGGCCCGATACTCGGGAGTGAGGTTCTCCCCGGCGCGGATGTCGACGGGCACACGCTCGATGTCGATGCCCTTTTCCTTCATGAAGACCCAGACGCGGCGGGCGTTGGGGGATTCGGCTTCGTGAAGCCTCATGGTGTGACCTCCTGTGGGGATCACCGAGGGTAGCGCCTTCTGCCGGTCGTCATGGACCGGATTGCACAACAGGTGGGTGATGGACGAGACTCGACGATGCCAACGCGACCGCACAACTACGCCACTACGCCACTACGCAACTAGGAGTCTTCGTGACCCAGACCATGCCGATCGACAATATCGACAAAGAGGCGCTGCGCGCCAAGTACCTCGCCGAACGCGATAAGCGGCTGAGGCCGGAAGGTAACGACCAGTACCTGCGGCTCGCGGGCACCTCACTCGGCCACTACCTGGACGATCCCTACATGCCAGTGGCCCAGCGGGAACCGGTCACCGACCACGTGACCGTGGCTCTCATCGGCGGAGGGTTCGCAGGCATGATCGCCGGTGCGCGGCTAAAGGAATCCGGCATCGACAACCTACGCATCGTCGAAAAGGCCGGCGACTTTGGGGGCACCTGGTACTGGAACCGCTATCCAGGCGCCCAATGCGACACGGCCTCGTTCGTCTACATGCCGCTGCTCGAAGAGACCGGCCACGTGCCGACCGAGAAGTACGCGCACGCGCCCGAAATCCTCGAGCACAGCCGGCGCATCGGCGAGCAGTTCCAGCTGTACGACAATGCGCTCTTCCACACAGAAGTCACGGATCTCGAGTGGGATGCCGCGCGCTCGGTGTGGATCGTGCGCACGAATCGAGGTGACGAGTTCACCGCGCAGTACCTGGCGATGGGCACGGGCCCGCTACACGTGCCGAAGCTGCCGGGCCTTTCGGGGATCGACGATTTCGAAGGCCACTCTTTCCATACGAGCCGATGGGACTACGCGTACACCGGCGGCGACGAGAGCGGCGGGCCCATGACGAAGCTCGCGGACAAACGCGTCGGCATCATCGGCACGGGCGCCACGGCAGTGCAGTGCATTCCGCACCTAGCCAAGGCCTGCCATGAGCTCTACGTCTTCCAGCGCACTCCATCCTCCGTCGACGTGCGCGACAACCGCCCCACCGATATGGAGTGGTTCGAGCGCGAGGTGCTCGAGCCCGGCTGGCAACAGAAGTGGCTCGAGAACTTCACTGCGAATCAGAGCATGGGGTTCCGTATCCCGAAGGAGGACCTGGTCCAGGATGGCTGGACCGACCTCGCCCGCCGGATTCGCTTTCGAATCGGCGCACTGCCCCTGTATAAGATGACGCCGAAGAACATGCTCGCAGCGTTCGAGGACTCCGACCACGAGAAGATGGAAGAGATTCGCGCCCGGGCGGACGAGATCGTGGACGATCCCGAGACGGCGGAGAACCTCAAGGCCTGGTATCGCCAGCTCTGCAAACGCCCGTGTTTCCACGACGAGTACCTCTTGGCCTACAACGAACCCGGCACGACCCTCGTCGATACCAACGGCAAAGGAGCGGAACGGATCACGAAGAATGGGATCATCGCCAACGACAGGGAGTACGAACTCGACTGCATCATCTATGCCTCCGGGTTCGAAGTCGGCACCGACACCACGAGCCGCAACGGCTTCGATGTGACGGGCCGAGACGGACTGAAACTGTCGGAGGCGTGGGCCGACGGCATGAAGACTCTGCACGGCGTTCACGTCCACGGCTTTCCCAACCTGTTCATTCTGGGCCCGTGGCAGGGCGCCGCCCTGATCTCGAACATTCCCCACAATTTCACGGAGTCCGGCGCGACGATCGCCCTGATGATCCGCCACGCGATGAACCGTGGGGCCAAGGAAATCGAGGTCACGAAGCCTGCGCAGGACGCCTGGATCAAGCTACTGCGGAAAGGAAGGGGACCCATCATCGGCGCCCTGGCCGATTGCACCCCCGGCTATTACAACAACGAGGGCCAGCCCCTCGTTGAGGGCTCAGAACTCATGGTGGGCCACCCCAAGGGCCCGATGGCGTTCTTCAAGTACCTGGAGAAGTGGCGCCGATCAGGCAAGTTCAAGGGGTTGGAGTTTCGGTAGACGTCGGCGCGAGTTGGTGGAGGCGGCGGGAATCGAACCCGCGTCCATTCGGGGCTAAGTATACGGAATGCGGAGGTTCGAGTAGCCAAATCCATGAGTCGCACCCCCTACTCAGATTCATGCGTCCGCTTGTTGGCTCGCTCAATCTCAAGGCGCACAACGCTGCTATCCAGCTTCGCATACTTGTCTACCGATCTCTGATCGCGGTGCCCCATGAGCAGCGCCAACACTCGGTCGTCCATCCCGCCGGCCTTTAGGCGAGTCGCCGTGGGGAATGCTTGGTGCCCTCATAGAGTGAGACCCCGGCGACGCCAGCCTTCTTTGCGGCGCTGCCCCATGTTCGCCGCATCGCTGTCTCGGACCACCCCTCCTCGGCCGGGGAAAAAACCTAGTAACCGAGCATATCGCCGGCGCCGGCGTAAGAAATATTATTGGCGGTGAGCGCAAAGCGGTCGATCTTCAGCAGCACTTCGTTCTCTGCCAGTACTGCGTCAATCCGACCCTCGACTAGCCGGGTCTCACTCCACTTATCTTTACGCACTTCCATAGTTTGCGTGCTGACCGGTTCAGACATCGTTGCGCTCCTGAGTTGAATGACGGAGAATATTGGCACAATGAATGCCAATAGTGAAACGGCTAAATCGCATAATTGCGTATGGGTTATCTATGAAAACACTGACTACCTGGTTAGCAGGCATCGTTACAGGCCTGTTTCTGATCGTCTACCTGAACTTCAATGACGTAGCGACCTGGGCTGCCTCTAAAGGCATGCTTGGCATGTTGTCAGAACTACGCGAACCCATCTTAGCCAATCAGGTCGTAGCCTGGCAGCAAGGCCCAGCGAGCACAGACATTCCTGCCAGCGAGCGACCACCGAACATCGTGGTGATACTGGTGGATGACCTGGGCTGGAACGACATCTCCTTCTATGGCGGCGGCCTCGGCAATGGCGCCGTGCAAACTCCCAACATTGATGCCATTGCAAATCAGGGTGTGCACCTGACCAACGGCTATACCGGCAATGCCACCTGTGCACCCTCACGGGCAGCGCTCTTAACGGGCCGTTACCCCACTCGATTTGGGTTCGAGTTCACCCCAGCGCCGCTTAGTTTTATGCGGCTTACCGCCTCCATGAATGACAGCGATCGTCCGTTACACGCCGAAGTCTATGAAAACAGAGCTGATCAACATCCCGAATACGCCGCCAAGGGTGTCGCGCAATCTGAAATCATGCTGCCGAAACTACTGGCTGAAAACGACTACCACAGCGTCGCCCTGGGTAAGTGGCATTTGGGAGAAACTGAAGGACAAACGCCGACAGAGCGTGGCTTCGACGAATTCCTCGGCTTCCTGAGCGGTGGCGCGGCCTACGCAGAGTTTGATGATCCCGAGCACATAAAATCGATCCAGAAATTTGACCCCATCGATACCTTCCTCTGGCCCAATCTGCGTTTCGCTGTGCGTTACAACCAGCAGCAGCGCTTCACGCCCGACAAATACATGACCGATTATTTAACCGAACACGCTGTGAATGTGATCGAGGCCAATCGCAATCGACCCTTCTTTGTGTATCTGGCCTACAACGCGCCCCATACCCCATTGCATGCCACCAAGGCCGACTACGACGCCCTGCCGATGATCGAAAACCATACCGAGCGAGTCTACGGCGCCATGATGCTGGCGGTGGATCGCGGTGTCGGTCAGGTTATGGATGCTCTGCGGGAAAATGGCCTGGAAGAAAACACCCTGGTGATCTTTACCAGTGATAATGGTGGTGCGCATTATGTCGGTCTACCCGATGTGAACGCGCCCTACCGAGGCTGGAAAATGACCTTCTTCGAAGGCGGCATTCACACCCCCTACTTCGTCAAATGGCCCGCCAAGCTGGCAGCAGGTGGCGAGTATGAGCAACCCGCTTCTCATATAGATATCTTTGCCACCGCCGCCGCCGCTGCCGGTATAGAGCTGCCTAGCGACCGGGTCTACGATGGTGTCGACCTGATGCCCTACCTAACGGGTGATGAAACAGGCTCCCCACACGATGATTTGCACTGGCGCTCTGGCGGCTATAGCAGCTCGCTCTCCCATGGCTGGAAACTGCAGGTCAGTAACCCGCCGGGCAAGGTCTGGTTGTTCAACCTCAACGACGACCCCACCGAGCAACACAATCTGGCCGACAGCGAACCGGAGCAATTGGCGCGCATGCAAACGGTTATGGCTGACGCACAGAAAGACTGGAGCGAACCCGGCTGGCCACAATTTATTGCCGCACCGATAACCGTCGACAAACACCTGGCGCAGCCGGTCACCGCCGACGACGAGGTCGTGTACTGGGGGAATTAGCTTCTATACTAACTGAGCAGACAACTCTACACGGGCAAAAAATGAACTGGGAAGCTGTTAGCGCTATTGCCGAAGCTTCCCGGATCGGGCCAAACACTGCTGAACTCAGATGCCCGGCTACTTCTGCTAGTTGCCTTGGGATTCCGATACCCACTTCTTTTGCCGGCTCTTCCGGGTTTTGTGGGGGTCCAGGCGGAGCGATGCTGGTGGGCCACGTGGAAATAGGTCTCCGCCATTTCTGCAGGGAGCAGCAGTCCGTCGCTTTCGAGCCCTCGGGCCTCTCGCAATTTCTGGAAAGCCTGGGCACCTAGCATCTTTCCGAGTGTATCTGGCGCGTCGACGGCGCCGTCGACGAGAATGTGGGCAACGTGAAGGCCCTTCGGCGAGAACTCTGCATTGAGCGTCTGGCAGAGCATGCGTCGACCTCCCACCGCCGCAGCGTGAGAATGTTGTCCGGCGTTGCCCCGGACAGCGGCGGTCGCAGACGTCACAAGGATGGTGCCTTTACCTCGCGCTTGCATCAGTGGACAGACCGCTGAGGCAATCCGAAACAGGCCGAGAGTCGCGAGGCGCCATCCGACCTCAAAAGCTTGGGTCGTCGTCTCCCTGAGCGAGCGATCGCCGATTTGCGCCCAGATTGAAGACCACGACTTCGATGGACCCGATCTCTGCTTCCACTCCGGCAACACAGTCTTCGAGTGTGCCGTCTTCCACCGCATTGAAGAGGTAACCGGTGGCCGTCCCCCCTTCGTCTTCAATCTGCGTGACCAGTTTAGTCAAACCTTCTTGATCACTTCGACGACAGAGCACGGCGTGATCACCCGCCCGCGCAAAGCGGGCCCCACATGGCCCCCAATCCCAGCACCCGCACCAATGACGAGACAAACACAGGCTTCATGATCAACAACTCCAAGTCGGAATGAATTCCGGACGTCCCATACTACTTAGATTCGAGTCCACTCGGGAGGCAGGGGATCAAACTCCGAGACGCACCTATACGAGGGCCTGAGACTTCGCTGAGGTATATCGAGCGTCATGAGCAGTCGGTTAAAAAGATCGATGGCCGGTTTGTGCGCCACTACAAATTGTGCGGAGGCTGAACCATCTCGGAGAATAGGAAAGTGTGAGTCGCCAGTTCGAATCGATTTGCATACCCGTATCCCACGCGTTCTCGTCCCTCACCATGTCCCAGATCCGGTGGAGTTCTCAGGCCGAGACCTCGTCGGGATCAGCGATTCGATAGCTGGTACTTCGCCCTCCGCCCGAGTTCTGCGCGACGATGCCTCGCGCTAGCAACTCACGGATGTCCCGGAGCGCGGTGTCATTCGAGCATTTCGCGAGCTTGGCGTATTTCGATGTGGTCAGGTGACCCTTAAAGTCGTCGAGCATACGGTTGATGACATTTCGTTGTCGATCATTGACGGGGTTCAGATTGATTCGCTCCCACACCCTTGCTTTGTGAAGGACGGAGGTGAGCTTTCCATTCGCACCGTCAATGGTGCGATCGAGACAGTCCAGGAACCACACGAGCCATTCGGTGATGTCGAGGTTGCCGCGCTGCGCCGATTCCAACTGGATGTAGTACTCCCTTCGCCCTGCCTCGATTCCCGAAGACATGCTGTAGAAGCGTTCTTTCGTCTTGTCGGATCGAGCCAACGCCATGTCAGCGATCGCACGCGCAACTCGTCCGTTCCCGTCCTCGAACGGGTGGACCGTCACAAACCAGATGTGCGCGATGGCCGCTCTTAGAACGGGGTCGATCTTTGGCGGCGCGTTGAACCACTGTAGATAGGATTCCATCTCGGCTTCAAGGCGCTCGGCCGCCGGTGCTTCGTAGTGGATTTTCTCGCGACCGATGGGTCCCGAGACGACCTGCATCGGGCCGGACTCCGCAGTGCGCCATGCACCGACAGTGATTCGGCTCATGCCACTTCGGCCGGTGAGAAAGAGTGCGGCGTGCCAACTGGATAGACGTTCCGTTGTGAGCGGCACTTCGAAGTTTCGCGTCGCATCGAGCATCATTTCGACGATGCCTTCGACCTCTCGTCCGGGCGCGGGGAGGCCAGCGACATCAAGTCCGAGTTTTCGAGCGATGGACGAGCGGACCTCCGCGGGGTCGAGGTGCTCGCCTTCGATTGCGGAGGATTTTACGACTTCATCCGTGAGCGTAGTGAGGCTGGCCTCTGCGCGAAGCTCGAAACCCAGGCTCTCCATCTTGCCCAGATGTCTTCCCTGCTTGTGCCGGACAGCGGCGAGAACCCCGGCCAAGGCCCCGTCATCCCAAGAGAAATGGGGCCAATCCGCTAGCTCGTGAATGAATGTCAAATCACCGCACCTCTTGCGGTGTTTATAGGGGTCGATCGATGTATTTGCAAGTATTCGCTGCAATACTTGCGGCGATTGAAGGCCCTAATCACCGCAGCGACCGAGCTCTCTAGATCTGCAAGTTGGATGAGCCAATGCTCTCCCCAAATACCAATTGTGTAAACCATGTCTCCGGAATGAGGTGTAAGCGATCTCTCGCTATGCACATTGCAGCCCCGCCAAGTGTTTTCGCTTAGCGGGGCTGTTTTGTTTACGGCGATTGGGAATCGACCCCGAATCCCAGCCAGCTGAAGCGCACCCCAATCCCGCCGCGGAACGTCGAACTCTCTCGCCGCACCCTGAACGTCGCCACACCGCCGGAGTCGGCGAACTCTTCGACGGGGTCACTCAGCAGCCACAAATAAGATCCGTGGAAGAAGACGGTCGTTCGGATCGGTCGCGCGCTTTTCGAGACGACGACGACGAGCTCGACGCTAGGCCCGAGATGGTGATGGACCGCATTCTTGGCCCCGGGTCGGCTGCGATGGATCGTGGTGTCCACGATCGCCGTCCCGTTTCGGTCGGCCGGCAGCATGAACTGATCGAGGGTGACGGTGGTGAGGCGGGACTGGAGTTTGATGCTTCGGATGGCGCCTTTCATACGGCACATGGCCAAACATATGGATCTCACCGAGAGCTATGAGGACATGCAAGTTCGCATTTTTCCAGAACTCATTGGACACATGGGTGATGGCCCCTATATGGGCGGGCTGGATCAGCCGATCATGCTTGACCTTGCTGTCTTTCCACAACTCGCATTTGGCTACGTGTTCGGGTTGGAGGAGAATTTAAGCGCGGCGAAGCATCCAGCGATAAAGGCCTGGATTCAACGGGTCGCGGAGCACCTGCCTGGGAATCCGACGTTAGTCGCCGACTCGAGTCCCGGAACGGGGTGAGGATGTCTGGTTCGGGGCTCGATTGACATATGACTACTTGCCGACGGAGTACCACTGGAGGCCAGCGAACTAAGGCCGACGACGGACCCCCGCCCTCTCTCGAGAACCCCCGTGTCTCTATTTAGCCTCTACCGGAAGTGTCCGAGTTCTGCTGACGGGATACACCTTCCCGTCGCGGGGCTCCGATATATCATTGGATTGCAAATCCGGTTATCGCTAGTACTTGCGCAGATTAAGGGTTTCAGCGGTATCTGCGCGAACTCGCGCGGATAGGGCAGCATCTGTTTTTAAATCCTGGCCATAGGAGGGGATCATTTCTTTAAGCTTGGGCGCCCAATGTCCGACGAGTTGTTCGTGAAAGCAGTTTTCGAGCATGTGGACCATGATCGAGACCGAGGTCGAGGCTCCTGGCGAGGCACCTAATACTGCAACGATTGAAGAATCAGCTGAATGCACGATTTCTGTGCCAAACTCGAGTTTTCCAGTATGTGCCTGATCCTTCCGAATGATCTGCACACGCTGCCCTGCTACAACAACTTCCCAGTCCGCAACATTGGTCTGAGGATAGAATTCACGCAGAGAGTTGTAGCGGTGAGAGGAGCTTTGCAAGACCTGTCCGACCAGATACTCCTCGAGCGGAAAATTATCGCGCGCTACCGCGAGAAGGGGCAGGATATTATTCCACCTCACCGACTTTGGCAGATCGAAAAGCGAGCCATTTTTGAGGAATCGGGTTGAGAATCCAGCGTAGGGTCCAAATAGCAGCCAGCGCTTGTCGTCTATGATTCGGGTATCGAGATGGGGCACCGACATCGGAGGCGATCCCGCGGCAGCCAGGCCATAGACCTTCGCGCTGTGCCTATCAGCCACCTCCGGGTTACCGCAGCGCAGCCAAAGTCCGCTTACCGGAAAGCCGGCATAACCTTTTGATTCGGGGATGCCAGATTTCTGCAGCAGTGGGAGTGCGCCTCCACCGGCGCCGAGAAACACGTATTTCGCGTTCACGATCCGTCGTGAGCCAGTTATCTCGTCCTTGACAAAAAGTCGCCACCCCCCCTCTGCTCGACGCTCTAGGTCGACCACTGACTGAGAGAAGCAAACAGAAAAATCCTCCTGATTTTTGAGATGGGTCAACAGGCTGGAAGTGAGCGCCCCATAGTTAACGTCGGCTCCGGTTATGGTGCGGGTTGCCGCCACCCGCTGGCTTGGGTCACGTCCCTCCATAACAAGTGGCGTCCATTCGGCGATCTTAGTGTGATCCTCGGTGTATTCCTGGCCGTGATAACAATGATGACTGCTCATTGCTGCGTGCCGCTTTTTGAGAAATTTCTGGTTATCTTCACCGATAACAAAACTCATATGAGGCACGGGGTGGATGAATTCACTGGGTGATGAAATTACCCCCTTCTTGACCAGATATGACCAGAACTGCAGCGACATATCGAACTCGACGTTAACCTCTAGTGCCCTCGATATGTCGATGCTGCCATCAGGGCTCATCGGTGTGTAGTTCAACTCGCAGTTAGCGGCGTGACCGGTCCCTGCATTATTCCACGCTCCGGAACTCTCTTGCGCTTCCCCGGGCAATCGTTCAAGAATCTCGAGCTTTAGGTGGGGCTGTAACTCCTTTAGAAACACGCCAAGCGTCGCACTCATGATGCCTGCGCCCACTAATGCCACATCAAGTTCTTCTTCAGCCATTGCCTTCTTCCTTGAACTTTCCTTATGGTGTCATGCCGTGCTGGTTCAATAGCACTTGGATAGTTAATGCAGGGGTTTGAACGGTACAGATGCATCTGGCGCCAACACAACATAAACACGGCGCCAGGGTTGATCATCGATGATGCGGATAGTCATTTCAAGCTGCGTTTTCGGCACCGCCGGGTAAGTAGTGTTCTGACAACTACGCTTCGGATCAGGCATATTCGCCCCGTTCAGGGCGGGTTTCCGCTCAACGGCGAGTCGAGACCGGCCGATTGAGAAGGCGGAGTAATTGGGCGTCCAGCCCCAAGGAAAATGTCATGAGTAATCCCGGCCCGCAATCTGCTTTTCGACGACTGGGCTCTTCGTCGGGCTTATTCCTTCTGTTGGCTTCCGTCGCCTTGTGGCCCGGGACACTGAGCGCCGATGGCGACGAATATTCCAAGGCGAGGAAAGCGAGCGCAGAAAATCTCGAGGATCATGAGGCGAAATCGTCTGATCCCTCCGACCACGAGGCCGAGAGTGGGGAGATGCAGCCCGGCTACTCCGAGGACCCGGAAGATCTCGTCGTGGATTCCGACGAGATGGATGTCGTGGAGACGGAAGATCTCGCGGACCATAGGGGCTCGAGCACCGATCTGCAGGATCTGAAGACCGAGGCGCCGGAAGATGGATTCGAGGCGATCGACGACGGCCGTCTGAAGGGAATCGACGATGTAAACCTGTCTGCGCCGCAGCTCGTCGCGAAGCGCCATCTGGAGCGTGCCCAGACGAATGCGCAAGAGGCTCGCACGCGTTATGGCGACATGATGCGCGACAACTACCCGCGTGGTAAGCCGCGACTTCGGATCACGGAGCATCGAGATCAGACGATGCAGGTTCTAGAGAAAACGCGAGCGGACTTCGATCGGGCGATGGGCAACTGATCGAAGAACGGCTCGACTGTGAGTCGGTCTGGGTGCCCGATTCGTCGGAGCGATGCCGCGAGATCCTGGCGGAGCTGATCGAGGAAGTCTCCGCGACCGGGAAGCTCATTCCCGATACACAGTTCGCGGCGCTCGCGATGGATCATGGTTGTAGCGTTGCGTCGACCGATGCGGATTCTGGAAGGTTTCCGAAGCTGCGATGGGAGAATCCGATCGCGAGCTAGCCGAGCAGTCCTCCGTTCAATCTGATCCTGCCGCCTTCATTCTATTCAGGCACAACTCACCGAAATGTTCGTGGATACCTACCCGCCGCTGCGAACAACCCGGCAGCGCGCAGGTCGATCGCCTACCGATCCCTTTGCGCAACGATTTCCTGACAATCAGACCTCAAACGCGCTGCGATCTCATTTCGCCGAAATCTGACCGACGTCGCAGCTCCGGCGTTTCGCAATTCATCAGGATGCTTGCATTGAACCAGAAATGCCGCGAATCTCGCCGAAGCAGTTTCCCCAATCGGAGAGTGCTGGAAGCACGCGTTCAGCGCTTCGAAGCCTGAACGCCTCGGGCGAGATCGGAAAGTACGGATGCTGGGACCGCAGGACCTTGTGATCACCGGATCGACGCTCGGGCACCCGCCGTTTCGAGACCTCGTCGAAAGCGCCGCAGCCGGAGGGTTCGCGGGGCTTTCGATCTATCCGCGTCCCGTCTATCAGGCGGCGCTGGAGGCTGGCCTGAGCCCCGACGCTATGCGGTCGATCCTGGCAGACAACGATGTCGAGGTCCATGACGTCGATGCCCTCATCTGCACCGGCGATCCGCGTGACGAGAACCAGGGAGGGATGGCGGCGGACGGTGAACGGGCACTGTTCGAGGCGGGCGAAGCTCTTGGTGCCAACTACATCAACGTCGTGATTCGCTCTGCAGCCCCCGTCAGCGTCGAACAAGGCGCAGAAGTATTCGCCGGCGTCTCTGATCGCGCAGCAAAACATGGACTGGTCGCGCATCTGGAGTTTCTTCCGTTCATGTCCGTGCGCGACGCGAAAACCGCCTGGGCGATCGTCGAGCAATCGGGTCGGCCTCGTTCCGGAGTCATGATCGACAGCTGGCACTTTCAGCGGACCGGAACCACGCTTGACGACCTACGAGCAATACCCGGTGACCGCATTCTTGGCATTCAGCTGAGTGACGCACTCGCGGAGCCAATGGACGATGTTCTCGAAGAAACGTTGCATCATCGCTTATTGCCAGGAGATGGAGCAATCGAGCTGCGGCCCCTCGTAGCGTACCTTCGCGAAGTCGGAAGTCCGGCGCCGCGAACCGCAGAGATCTTCTCCGACGCGCTGGTCGACTCAGGCTCCCCTCGTGAAATCGCGATTCGTGTTGGGGAATCGATGCGCGCGCTCCTCGCGTGATGTGAGAAGATCTCCAGAGCGACGGGCCTCCGCGTATCACTTCTTTGAGTGGTTTCCGTCGTCTCTTACGAACAGCGCGGCCACGACCGCGCTCAGTGTTTCCCATCCAGAATCAGCTCGACCATCTTCTCGCCATGTGTGTTCAGCAGAAAATGGTGACGCCCGGCCCTCGGCCGGGCCACTTCCGGCGGAATCGTGAGCTCACTCACCTTCCGAAACTGGATTCGGCCGTCCACCAAATCGATTGGCCGCAGGTCTAGGGGATAGGTCGCATCACCGGCTGAATCGAAGACCCAATCCGCCTCCGGAGCGGATGACTACTCCCGCCAGTCGTCGCCGGGCATGATGCGACGCATGAATTCATCGAATAGGGGGACGGTGAAAGCGGTATCTCCGTGGCTTGGACTCCATACCATTCCTTTCGAAATCAACTTGCTGCGAGTCGGTGCAACGGACTGAACGCCGCGGTCGCGGAGGCGGTTGCGACATCTTCCGCAGTGATTGGGGAGCCGTGGGCAGCAGCCCAGCAGTGCTTTCCCCATTCCTGCAAGAAGTAGGGGTAGCCCTGGGTCGCTTCGATGATCTTCGTCAATGCGCTAGGTTCGAACTCGGATCCGAACGGGAAGTCTCTACACTTGTTGACTCGGTGGAGGTGACGGGAGTCTGGGGCGAACTCCTCTCCCCGACTCATGACGGCGCCGCCAACGCCTCCCGCATAACAGTGAACATGGACTCGCGAAAACGCAGGGTCGCTGCTGAGTTTTGCACGATCCCGTCGAAGCCATGGAAGACGCCATCGACCACCATCGTCTCGCACGGGACATCCGCCGCGCGTAGTCGCTCCGCGTAGGCCATGTCTTCGTCGCAGAAGAGATCGAGTGATCCGACGCCGATCCATGTGGGCGGGAGGCCGCGGAGATCCTTGTTGCGCGACGGGACAGCGATCGGACTGGCGTCGACCGCGCCGGCCGCGTGGCCGAGATAGGCCGACCAGCCGACGCGATTCGCGCGATTGTCCCAGAGCCGGAATCCGCTCTCATCCAGATCCGCCCGGAGAACGGTCCGATCGTCGAGCATCGGGTAGACGAGGATCTGCGCCGCGAGACGAATCTCGCCCCGATCGCGCGCGTGCAACGCGATTTGCGCCGCGAGACCGCCGCCCGCGCTCGCCCCCGCGACGGCGATCCGAGTCGCATCGACGTCGTCGCGCGTCGCGAGCCAGGCGAGCGCCGCGTGGGCATCGTCGAGCGCTGCCGGGAAGGCGTGTTTGGGCGCGAGGCGATACACCGGCGCGACGACGATCGCGCCAAGCTCGTCAGCGATCTGACGACAGAGCGCATCGTCCTGCTTCGGTGATCCGAGCACAAAGCCGCCGCCATGTAGCCACAACACCGCCGGCAGCGGTTCTTTGCCCGCCGACGTCGGTCGATGAACCCGAACCGGGCCCGCTCCCGTGTCGTCCAGCTCAACGCTCTCCGGGTCCGAACCGAACCCCGCTAGAGCGCCCAGGAATCGAACGAGCGGAAGGTTCCACGACCGCGCAATGCCGCGCGGCAGGAAGCGGGCAACGGACTGGTATTCGGGGTCGAAGGGACTGTCAGGCATTGCGGTGGTCTCCGATGTTCGAGCTAAGGATCGATCGGATCGGCTGGAGGAGCGCCCGCCCAGCCCGGCGCGATCGAGTCACCGGACTGAGAGGTCTTGTCGTCGGGTCTGCAGCACGCCGCCGTGAGCCCGACGAATCGGACAGAATCCGCCGACCTGGGGCCGGAGTGTAGTTTGCTGCAGCCGAGCGTGTCGCGGTGCCCTCGAAATGATCGCCAAGAACGAGGCCAGACATGACCCACGAAGGCCGGGTGAGAGTGCAGAAAATCGGAACTCCCCCGCTTCTGGCGATACGTTGAGCGGATTTTGCGAAGAGCGGCCCCAGATTCTTACTGCGGATAGGTCGATCTTCGTTTCGCTACTGCCGTGGCCGGAGCCGATAGAGCCAGACCTCGTCGAGTGTCTGCGGGTCGCGTGATAAAAATCCGCGCGCAGCCCAGGCCTTGGCGAACACGGCGCGTTCCGCGTCGTCGGTCACTCGTTCAGCGCGCAACTCGTAGATGAGTCCTTGGCGACGAAAACGCACCTGCGGATCCACCTCCATGTGCTGGACCCACTCGGTCTTCGTGTCGCCCGCATAGACGTAGAGCTGACCACGGACGATCGTGTAGGCAATGTTGATCGAATAGGGCTCGCTCGGGTTCGTCTCGAGCTGGATCACGCTCACCTTCTCTGTCCATTCGGTCCACTCGGACGGCGGTTCGACGACCTCTCCTGCGAGTGTTCCGCCGGCGAGGAAGGGGAGCGGACCGTTGCAGCCGGCGGCGACGGTCAGGAGAGAAATGAGCGATGCAAGACGCTTGCGCATGGAAGACCTCTTTCGGGATGTCGACGTCGACTCGAGCGACCCGTCCGTCGTTGGGGCTATTCGAAACGCACGTCCGTCAGCTTCTCCAACATTACGAAGAGACGTGCTGCGCTCTCGGCGTCATAGGCCCAAAGCGAACTCGCAAGCTGGTTTTTCAGAGACCCCTACGCTCCTAGCTGATTCGAACGATTTCCTTGGGTGATCGCTAAAAGTACAGCAAATATCTCTGCAGCCGCAGATTGAATAGCGAAACAAGAGAGATTCAAGCTTTCGATCCAATCTCGCGGGAACTCGAGAAACCAGGAAGCGAACTTGCCTACCGAATCTCGCACGCGCCATCCGCATCACCAAACCGAACCGCCGAAATGGGCGACAGAGACGAACGCGCCAACCGGATCAAATCGCCCTTGAATCAGCCCGTCTCTGCTTCGGTATCCGCAGACCTCGACCGCCAACACCCCACGAATTCGCGGGCTTTTCCGGAGCCATCTTCTGATCCGAGCGGGAAGTCTTCACACCCAGTGCCTGTGTGGCGGAGAGGGAGGGATTCGAACCCTC
>LWDU01041136.1_pt1 | contig 21594 bp, 16 predicted proteins | sample 727161 | NCBI WGS metagenome assembly LWDU01 (sample SAMN04566230, study PRJNA314399) | hydrothermal vent metagenome | isolation source: deep sea hydrothermal plume seawater | place: Mexico: Gulf of California, Guaymas Basin | collected 2004-07-11
GTGGGGTTCTTTTTGGTGGACCTTACGGTCCCAATTTCGAACTATTTTAGAAAACTATTTCATAAGTTTGCATTATGAAAAAACTAATTCCTCTATTACTGTTTATTCCACTTGTTATTTTTGGACAAAATAACACAGAAAGTGAATTGATAATGAAAATCAATGCTGTTCAACAACAGGTGATGGCACAAGGAAATATTACTAAAGAAGAGGAGCGGGCAATGTTAAGTTTGTGCAGCATTATGTCACATGATGATGGTTTGGCAAATTATAATTCTGATAATAGGATGATATTAAAAGATGTAGAAATCGTACCTGTCTATGATGGTTGTGAGGAACTTTCTGAAGAAGAAACAAAGAAATGTTTTAATAATAAAATATCGACATTTATTAAGCGGGGGTTTAACTTGAGTGTATCTAAAGATTTAAACCTTTCAGAACCAAAGCAGGTAGATGCTTTTTTTATAATCAACGAAAACGGAAATCTGACTGGAATGAAAGTCAGAGATTCAGAGGTAACAATTCAAGCAGAAATCTTGAGAGTGCTTAGAAAAATGCCTGTTATGAAACCTGCCATTCACAATGGAAAAAGTGTTTCTGTATTATGTTCAATTATAGTAAAATATGGAAATGAAATAGAAATTGATGCTGTTTACATTCCTGAAAGACCAAATGACTAAAAGTTGAATCACTAATTGTAGTAATTTACAAAAGTGGGCCTCTCGGTCCTAAGTTCGAACTTTTTTAGAAAATTATTGAGTAAAATTTTATTTTAAGATCTGATTAAATAATAAATCATTAAACTTTTCTTCCTGTTCCATATGTGGTAGATGGCCACATTCTTCAAGAATATAGTTTTTCATATTTGGTAATAATAATTTAATTCTATCTTCTACCACTTTAAAAGGAACAATAGAATCATCTGCCCCCCAAATAGCAGAAGTTTTAATGTTTGATTTTCTTATTTTTATATGTATTAAATCTAAGGAAACCCTATTTCTAGCAGTTGAAAGTAATGCTTTTGCAAAACCTTTATATTTTAATAACTCTTCATACTTTGTATCCCAACCTTCAAATTTTGTAGGGTCATAAAAATCTTCTAGCTGATCTCTTGCAAGGGTTGTATATTTTTTTGAAATAAAATCTTCAATCTCTTTATCTGTCACTTCTTTTCTGTTATCAAGATTTGTTAAGTCTCTAAATCCAGAAGAAGAAACATAAATAATTTCTTTAATCTTTTGTGGTGCATTGTTTGCAACTTGAGAAGCCACTCCTCCTCCATTAGAAAGACCAATCAAAATAACATTATCTTTAATTTGCAAAGAATCCATTAGTTCTATAACTTGATTAGCAAATAAATTATTATTATAAATAGCATCTGGATTATCAGAATTTCCTCTTCCAAATAAATCCATCCTTAAAACATTATACTTTCTATTTATAGCCTCTTTATAAGTTACATCCCAAATATAAGATGGCACTGAAAAACCATGTACTAATACAATAGTTTGCTTTTTCCTATTATCCGAATATTCATAATAAGTAAACCCATTACTCACTTCCAAAAAATTTCCTGACTTTACAGAACTTCTAAACGCCTGATTTTTCTCAATATATTCGTATTGTTTCTTATCAGCATGGCAAGAACATACAATAAAAATTAGCATGTAAAAAATTATTCGCATAGGATGGTATGTTAGTTAAACACAAACATACTAAAAAATGTTATCTCGAATAAAGTAAGTTCTCTACAAATTCTAAAAGGAAAAGAAGATAATTTTAATTTTCACCTTGCTACATTAACACATTATCTTACTTTTACGCCATGTCAATCAACATCAATAAAGTCAATAAATTCTACGGGAAACAACAAGCACTTGCTGATGTTTCCTTTACGCTAAACAAGGGTGAGGTAGTTGGTTTTTTAGATACCCAGGAACAAGACTTAAAAGTAAAAGCGAAAATTGGCTACCTGCCAGAACACAACCCTCTTTATACCGATATGTACATTAAAGAATATCTGTCTTTTGTAGGTAGTATTTATAAGATTGATAATCTTAAAAATCGTATTGCAGAAATAATTCAGCAAACTGGATTAACTACTGAACAAAGCAAGAAAATAAAAGAACTTTCCAAAGGATTCAAGCAAAGAGTTGGTTTGGCAGCTGCGCTTATTCATAATCCAGAAGTACTTATATTAGACGAGCCTACCACAGGCTTGGATCCTAATCAGTTAGTCGAAATCCGAAATTTAATAAAAGATGTCGGGAAAGACAAAACGGTTTTGCTGTCCACTCACATCATACAAGAGGTGGATAAAATGTGTAATCGTGTAATCATCATCAATAAAGGAAAAATTGTAGAAGATCAACTTATCAGTAATTTCCAAAAAGATAATATTAACCTAGAAGAACATTTTAGAAATCTGACTATCTAGGAAAAAGTCCCAACAATTTTCTGCACATTATCTGATTTCCCCATGGTATAGAAGTGGATACAAGGCGCCCCAAACTCAATCAATTCTTTTGTTTGCTGAATCGCCCACTCCACTCCTACTTGTCTGACCTGTTCATTAGTCTTACATTTTAGCACCTCATCAACCAGAGGGTTAGGCATATTCAAATGAAATCTTTGTGGCAGTAATGTTAATTGTTTATTGGTTGACACTGGTTTTAATCCTGGTATAATAGGAATATTAATATCATTTTCTCGGCATAAGTTTACAAAATCAAAATATTGTTGATTGTCAAAAAACATTTGTGTAACAATATAATCTGCTCCTGCCTCTACTTTCTTTTTCAGAAAATGAATATCCGAGCGCATATTGGGTGCCTCAAAATGTTTTTCAGGATAACCGGCTACTCCAATGCAAAAATCAGTAGGAGCAGAATTTTTTAATTCCTCATCCAAATAAATTCCTTTATTCATACCATCTACTTGTTGCAAGAGTTCAGAAGCGTAACTATGACCTCCTTCTTCAGGAGTGAAGTAAGTTTCCGATTTTATAGGGTCCCCTCTTAAAACCAACACATTATCAACACCTAAGAAATCCAAATCAATTAAAGCGTTTTCAGTTTCTTCCTGGTTAAAGCCTCCACAAATAATATGAGGTACTGTGTCCACATTATATTTATTCATAATAGCAGCACAAATCCCAACTGTTCCCGGTCTTTTTCTAACAGATCTTCTTTCCAGTAATCCATCCTTTCTTTTTTTATAAACGTACTCTTCTCTGTGATAAGTCACATCAATAAAAGGAGGATTAAACTCCATTAAAGGATCTAAAGAATTATAAATGGATTCTATGCTCGTACCTTTTAAGGGTGGCAGAATCTCAAAAGAGAATAAAGTTTTCTTTGCGTTTTTGATGTGTTCAGTTACTTTCATAAATTTGTTTTATATGTTTGAGCGGAGCCATTTCTCCACATTTTCAATACTCATATTTTTTCGTTTTGCATAATCTTTTATTTGATCATCTTGTACTTTACCTACACTGAAATACTTAGCTTCAGGATGTGCAAAATAATATCCACTTACAGTAGATGCTGGGTTCATAGCCATACTTTCAGTTAGGCTCACACCAATCCTTTTTTCAGCATCCAATAATTCAAAAATCTTTAATTTTTCGGTATGATCAGGGCAAGCTGTATATCCAGGAGCAGGACGAATCCCTTTATATTCCTCTTTAATTAAATCTTCATTTTTAAATGCTTCATCAGATGCATATCCCCAAATTTCTTTACGAATTTTCTTGTGCATATATTCGGTCAGTGCCTCAGCCAATCTATCTGCAATGGCCTTAAGCATGATACTGTTATAATCATCATGATCTTTTTCAAAAATGGCTAATTGCTTTTCAATCCCCAAGCCTGCCGTACATACAAAAGAACCTATATAATCTTGTTTCTCGGAAGTAAGTGGTGCTACAAAATCAGAAAGACATCTATTGCTTTTGCTCTTTTTTCCTTGCTGACGCAAGAAATTATAAGTCACTATTTTTTCTTCATTTTCATACAAATACACATCATCTCCATCGGAATTTGCTCTCCAAACCCCAATAACGGCTTTGGCTTGCAACCAATTATTCTTAATGATATTATCTAACATAGCATTAGCATCTTCCAATAACTGTTTAGCTTGCTCTCCAAATATTTTGTCCTCCAAAATGGCAGGATATTTTTTACGCATCTCCCAAGTAAAAAAGAAAGGGGTCCAATCAATATAATTCCTAATGCTTGCAATGTCAATGTTTTCAAAAACTTGTACTCCCAACTGATTTGCAGCAGGAGTATTTTCTTTTTCCCAATCTATTACGGTAGCATTTTCTCTTGCCTTAGCTATGCTTACATATTCCTTTTCTGATTTTCTGTTCAAATAATTTTCCTTAATCGTATCGTATTCAGCGGAAACATCTGCCCTAAAACTTGCTTGTTCCTTCCCTATTAATTTACTTGTAACTCCCACTGCTTTGGAGGCATCCAACACATGCACAACCGTATTGTTATTGTAATGTTCATTAATTTTTACAGCCGTATGAATCTTGGAAGTAGTGGCTCCCCCAATCATCAGTGGTACTTTAAAATCATTCCTTTGCATCTCCTTAGCCACATCAATCATCTCGTCCAAAGAAGGTGTAATAAGTCCGCTCAATCCAATCACATCTACTTTATTTTTTTTGGCTGCTTCTAAAATTTTATTAGCAGGAACCATTACGCCCAAATCAATAATTTCGTAATTATTACATCCCAAAACCACACCCAAAATATTCTTTCCTATATCATGCACATCCCCTTTTACAGTCGCCAAAAGCACTTTTCCTGCCTTGCTGCTTTCTGTTTTACCTTGTTCAATATAAGGGGTTAGTATCGCCACTGCCTTTTTCATCACCCTTGCACTTTTTACCACTTGTGGTAAAAACATTTTTCCTGCGCCAAAAAGATCTCCTACCACTCCCATGCCATCCATAAGTGGACCTTCAATTACATCCAAAGGTCGTGCTGATTTTAATCGTGCTTCTTCTGTATCTTGCTCAATAAAAGCAACTATTCCTTTTACCAAAGCATGAGATAATCTCCCCTCAACTGATTGCTCTCTCCAAGATAAATCTTCTACTCTTTGTTTTCCTTTTCCCTTAATGTTTTCAGCTAAATCTACCAAGCGTTCAGTTGCCCCATCGTCTTTATTAAGTATTACATCTTCCACTGCTTTAAGTAAATATTTCGGGATATCTTCATATACTTCAATCATTCCTGCATTTACAATTCCCATATCCATCCCATTATTAATAGCATGGTATAAAAATGAAGAATGCATGGCTTCACGAACAATATTATTTCCTCTGAATGAAAAAGAAACATTACTCACCCCACCACTCACTTTAGCATAAGGAAGATTTTCCTTTATCCATTTTGTAGCCTTGAAAAAATCAACTGCATAATTATTATGTTCTTCAATTCCAGTGGCTACTGTTAAAATATTAGGATCAAAAATGATATCTTCTGCAGGAAAACCAATTTCATCTACTAAAATACGATAGGCTCTTTCACAAATTCTGATTTTAGCTTCATAATCAACAGCCTGCCCTTTTTCATCAAAAGCCATCACTACCACTGCAGCTCCATATTTTAATATAGTTTTTGCGTGTTGTCTAAACACTTCTTCACCTTCTTTTAAAGAGATAGAATTTACAATTCCTTTTCCTTGTATGCACTTAAGTCCTGCTTCAATAATATGCCATTTGGAAGAGTCTACCATAATTGGAACTTTGGAAATATCAGGATCAGATCCTATCAAATTTAAGAAATGAGTCATACATTCCTGTCCTTCCAACATTCCGTCATCCATATTAATATCAATAGCTTGCGCTCCGCCTTGTACTTGATGCAATGCCACTTCCAAAGCCGCCTCCAAATTATCCTCCTTTATTAATCGCTTAAATTTTAGCGATCCCATCACATTGGTGCGCTCCCCAATATTTGCAAAATTACTCTCTTGTGAAATAGTAACCGCTTCCAAGCCACTCAAACGCATAGCCTTGCTAAGTACTGGAATCTCTCGTGGCGTATATTTACTTGCAATGCGTACAAATTCTGCAATATGCTCAGGTGTTGTTCCGCAACAACCCCCTACAATATTAACCAAAGCACTTTGCATAAAATCTTCTAATTGAGCTCCCATTGCTTCTGGACTTTCATCATATTCTCCCATTTCATTAGGCAAACCCGCATTTGGATAAGCACTCACATAAAAAGGAGCTTTTTTTGCTAATTCGCGAATATAAGGTCGCATAGCTTTAGTACCCAAAGCACAATTAAAACCTACACTTAACAGTGGAATATGTGAAATAGAATTTAAAAAGGCCTCAGCCGTTTGCCCAGATAATGTTCTTCCACTTTCATCCGTAATTGTCCCTGAAACCATAATAGGAACTCTTATTCCCTTTACTTCAAACACATCTTCAATGGCAAATAATGCGGCCTTGCAATTGAGGGTGTCAAATACAGTTTCTACCAATAATAAATCTACTCCTCCATCTAGCAATCCATTTATCTGCTCGGTGTATGCGTCTTTCAGTTGATCAAAAGTAATATGTCTAAATGCAGGATTTTCTACATCAGGAGAGATGGATGCTGTTCGGTTTGTAGGGCCAATAGCCCCAGACACAAATCTTGGTTTTTCGCTAGTTGAGTATTCAGTAGCTACCTCCTTTGCAATTTTAGCTGATTGAAAATTTAACTTATACGCCTCTAATTCTAAACTATAATCTGCTTGTGCAATAGTGGTTCCGCTAAAAGTATTAGTTTCTATTATGTCGGCCCCAACATCTAAATATTCTTTGTGAATTGCTTTAATAATATCAGGACGAGTTATGGAAAGTAAATCATTGTTTCCTTTTAAATCACAAGAATGATTTTTAAATTCTTCTCCCCTGAAATCTTCTTCAGTAAGACGATACCTCTGAATCATAGTTCCCATTGCGCCATCTAGCACTAATATGCGTTCTGCTAATATTTTTTCTATTGTCTTGCTCATAAATTTAATTTATAAGACTTATTAAGAAAGATTGGGGTGGGGAATTTTAGAATTCCTCTCATCTTCCTCCATTATGGAGTGGGATTTGGCACCTTGCATTTTCAAGGTTGCCAAGACATCATAGGGCCCATCCCTCCGTCTTTCTTGATAAGTAGAGTACAAATAAAAACAAAAAAATTAAAACTAATGGCAATTTTAAAAAATTTTATAAATTTGCCGAAATAAGTGGATAGATTTGGCCTATTGCAACCACTAAAAAAAATGCTAAAAAGTATTTCTTTAGCACATTCTAGCCAAATCTTACTTAAAATTAATTTGTAAACTTAACATTTAAGAAGATGTCATATTATTTCACATCAGAGTCTGTTTCAGAAGGACACCCAGATAAAGTAGCCGATCAAATTTCAGATGCATTATTAGATAATTTTTTAGCCCAAGATTCTAATTCAAAAGTGGCCTGTGAGACTTTAGTAACTACAGGGCTTACCGTACTTAGTGGAGAAGTAAAAACAGAAGGTTATGTTGATGTACAAAAAATAGCGCGTGAGGTAATTCGTAAAATTGGTTATGTGAAATCAGAATACCAATTTGATGCTGATAGTTGTGGAGTAATTTCTGCTATTCACGAACAGTCAGCAGACATTAGACAAGGGGTAATTGAAGGAGAAGGATTAAATAAAGATCAAGGTGCAGGAGATCAAGGAATGATGTTCGGTTATGCAACAAACGAAACAGAAAACCTAATGCCCTTAGCCTTAGATATTTCTCATAAACTACTGATTGAATTAGCGGATGTCAGAAAAGCAGGTAAAGAAATGACTTACCTACGACCAGATTCAAAATCTCAAGTTACTTTGGAGTATAATGATGATCATACGCCAAAGCGTATTACCGATATTGTAGTTTCTACTCAGCATGATGATTTTGCAGATGAAAAACCTATGCAGGAACAAATTGAAAAAGATGTAAGAAATATATTAATCCCTAGAATTAAAAACCAATTATCTGAAATAAACAGAGCGCTTTTTGGTACTGAAAAATACCATGTTAATCCTACAGGGAAATTTGTAATTGGAGGACCACATGGTGATACAGGGCTTACAGGTAGAAAAATTATTGTTGATACTTATGGTGGAAAAGGAGCTCATGGTGGTGGTGCTTTTTCAGGAAAAGACCCAAGTAAAGTAGATCGTTCAGCAGCTTACGCAACAAGACACATTGCAAAAAACTTAGTTGCAGCAGGAGTTGCAGAAAGAATTTTGGTGCAAGTAAGTTATGCTATTGGAGTAGCTGAACCAATGGGTATCTTTGTAGACACTTATGGCACTGCAAAAGTCAACCTGTCAGATGGGGAAATTGCTGAAATTGTAAAAGGCATGGCTTGTTTTAACCTTAAACCAGCTTCTATTATAAGCCGATTAAAATTAAAACAACCTATTTATTCTGAAACTGCTGCTTACGGGCACATGGGGAGAAAGTCTGAAACAAAAACTGTTACGTTTACCATTGGGAAAAATGAAAAAGAATTTGAAGTAGAAACTTTTACTTGGGAAAAACTAGATTGCCAAGCTGAAGTAAAGACTGCTTTTAGTTTATAAGAAAAAACATTATCTTTAAGGTCGCATTATGCGGCCTTTTTTATTACCTAATTATGAGAAAAATACTATTCCTACTTTTTATCACTTTCCAGCTTTCAGTGTTTTCACAAGTGGAAATGAAATACAATGCTAATGCTGAAAACCTACCAACATGGGTTCAACTAATGTATGCTGATAATCCGGATGAAGGAGCTGTCATTGAAGCCTACAGAAGGTATTATAAAATCCATAAATTAATAAAAAATAAACATACTCAATACTATAAAAGATGGTTAAGGGGTATTAGTAGGTTCTCAAATGCTAAACCAACTCTTAAAACTTCAAAAAGTAGTAATCAATGGGAATGTGTAGGACCTTGGGATTTTGATAAAGATGCGGCAAGCAGAAGTTATGCCCCAGGGGCAGTACATGTTTATACAGTAGAACAATCCGTCAGTAATCCAAATGTGCTATATGCTGGTTCGGCTACTGCTGGAGCATGGAAAACTACCGACAAAGGAGCTAATTGGGAGCTAATAACAAGAGATCTTTATATTGGTGGTGTATATGCTCTTGAGATTGATTTTACAAACCCTGACATTGTTTACATAAGCCATGGAGGAATCTACAAATCATATGATGGAGGAGCAAACTGGACAGTTATTGGAGATGCAGCTTTTATCAACCTTTCCCCTTGGATTTCAGACATGAAGCTAAAGCCTTCAAATAATTTGGAGCTTTTTGTAGCCTCTAATGAAGGTCTTTTTAAATCAATAGATGGAGGAAATAATTTTACACAAATAATGAGTGGGAAGTTCTTAGAGATTGAATTCCATCCTAACTCTACTGATACCATGTACTTTGTAAAGCAAGATGGAGACAGCACCCTGTTCTACCGATCAGATGATGGAGGTAATACATTAATCAACTTTACAAACGGATGGCCAAACCCTAATAGTGTTGGAGGTGAGCAAAAAAGAACAGAAATAGCCGTAAGCCCTGCGGCACCAAATAAAATTGTTGCACTAGCAACAGGTTCTGCAAATGGAGGGAGTGGCCTTTATGGCATTTACATAAGTGATGATAAAGGAGAAAATTGGACTTTTCAGTGCTGCGGACCACAACCAGCAGGTCCGCCAGATTCAGTAAATATAAATATGATGGGCTGGCAACCTGATGGATCAGATGATGGTGGACAATATTATTATGATTTAGGATTGGCAGTAAACCCAACAAATGCCGATATTATTCATGTTGGGGGAGTTCAGCATTGGATCTCTTTTGACAATGGACTTACATTTACTTGCCCTGCAAAGTGGAGTCAACCACATAAAAAAGGGTATGTTCATGCAGACATTCATGATATAAATTATTTTGGAAATGATCTGTGGTTTGCTTGTGATGGTGGAGTATTTTATTCTGATAATGATGGTGATAGTATTTACAAAAAACAATACGGAATTGCAGGGACTGATTTTTGGGGTTTTGGAGCTGGCTTTAAAGATGGAGAAGTAATGCTTGGTGGAACTTACCATAACGGAACAATGCTTAAAGATGGAAACACTTACATAAATGATTGGCTATGTACTGATGGTGGTGATGGGATAAGAGGCTTTGTAAATTTTGGAAATCCAAGAGTTGCTTATAGTGACTATAATGGAAAGGTGCTTTCAGGAGATAGGACAATTGGAATTTCAACATTTTCTTTAGCTAAAAAACCAAATGCATCCTATATAACAGGAGAATCTTCCCAAATGGAATTTGATCCCAGATGTTTTAATTGGAACTATATTGGAGAAGATACAACTCTTTGGCTATCAAAAAATAATGGAGCGAGTTATTCTCCTGTTCATCATTTTAACGATAAGGTAACTTCAGTGGAGGTGGCTTGGAGCAATCCAGACGTTATCTATGTAGCTACTTGGCCATCATGGTGGGGTACTAAACACATTTATAAATCATCAGATGCAGGAAATACTTGGATTGAAATTACCCCAACAAATATCAATGGTCAGGATTGGATTCCATATGATATAACTATAAGTAGTTTTGATGAAAATACACTTTGGATTGCAAGATGCAGTATGTATGGTGGAGTACAAGATGCTCAAGGATATGAGGTTTTTAAATCGGTAGATGGTGGGCAAAGCTGGATAAATTGGAGTACCCCAACTCTTGATAATATAAATGCAACTAATATTGAACATCAAAGAGGAGGAAATGGAGTATATATAGGAACAAGGGAGTCTGTTTACTATAGAAATAATTCTATGACTGATTGGGATATATATGACGTTAATTTACCTAAAAATACATACTCAACACAACTAATTCCTTATTATCGTAAAGGACTTTTAAGAAATGGAACCAATAGAAGCGCTTATGAAATTGATTTTTATGAAAACACCCCGCCATCAGCACAAATTGCTGCTGACAGATTAGAAATTAATTGCATGAATGATACTATAAAGTTTGTTGATCATTCAGCTGTAAGATTAAGCAGTGCTTCTTGGCAATGGTCTTTCCCTGGCGGTACGCCTAGCACCTCAACTTTGGAAGACCCAGTTGTTGTTTATCCTCAACCTGGAACTTATGATGTAAGTTTAACTGTTACTGATGCATTTGGATCAAGCTCACAATCTTATACTGATTTTATTAATTATATAGATACTGTATCGTTAATAACAAACACAAATAATTTCGCTCAAGATTTTGAGAATAGCAATTTCCCTCCTACAGCCTGGGAGTTAGGATATTCGCCATTTTTTAGTTGGCTCTCTACTATTGTGGATTTTGGAATTGATTGTCTGCCAACAACTACTGCATATGTTAATCATTACTGGATTCAATATCCTGGTGAAGAGGCCTATTTAATTAGTAACAAGGTGTCCTTAGGAAATGGCGTAAGTGCTCAAAACTGGCTGACTTATGACTATGCTTATTCTGGCTATGCAAGTGGTTATGATGATGGATTACGAATTGATATCTCTACTGATTGTGGAAATACTTGGGATTCTATTTATGGAGCTATCGGTCCTGACTTACAAACTGTTCCTTATGAGGGAAGTGCTTGGTCTCCTACTTGTGGTAGTTGGGCAAGTGATAGTATCAATTTAAGTAATTGGGGCCTGAATGGAGATACAATTATGGTACGTTTTGTTGCTATTAATGACTATGGTAATCATTTTTATATGGACAATGTAAATATTAATGGCCAAAACATTTTAGCTATTGATGAAATAGAATCAACTTTCCATACTTCAATTTATCCAAACCCAACTAAAGGTGTTTTTAACATCAGAACTGATGCAAATAAACTAGAAGTTGAAATATCTAATTTAATAGGAGAAATTGTAACTACTACAATAGTTAGAAATGGATTACAACAAATTAACCTAGGTAATCATGCAAAAGGAATCTATTTTGTAAAACTGAAAAGTGGTAAAAAAACTGAGCAAATAAAAATAATTCTTCAATAAAATATAACAAATCGTTGGAAACCATGAATATGAATTACAATAATTGAAAAGAAACTCAATTTTGCTAAAATTATGAATTTCGCAGAGAATATTATTCTTGAAAACGATAGAGTTCAGCTAGAACCTCTTACAATTAATCATCTTAATGAATTACTGTGGATTTCTCTAAGTACTCCTGACTTGTTAAAATTCTCACCTTCTCCGTTTGGCAATAAAGAATTACTAAAAATTAATATTCAGGATTTAATACAAGATCGTAAAAATGGTAAGCGATATGGATTTGCTATTTATGATAAAATAAATGCTAAGTATGTTGGGAGCACAAGTTTTGGTGACATTTCAATTAAAGACTCTCGTTTAGAAATGGGTTGGACATGGATAGATAAGGAGTCTCAAGGTACTGGTTTAAATAAGCAATGTAAATACCTTCTGTTATCTCACGCCTTTGAAAAATTATCAATTGAAAGAATTGAATTTAAAATTGACAGTAGAAATATTCAATCCAGAAAGGCTATTGAAAAAATTGGCGGCTTTTATGAAGGTAAATTAAGAAGTCATACTCTAATGCTTGATGGACACAGAAGAGATACTGTTTATTACAGTATTTTAAAAAGTGATTAGAAGAGTATAAAACAAAATATTTTATAAATCAAAACGGTATGCAACATTGTGTGAAACGCATTTTACACTAAACAAAAGGTGTTGTTAAATATGAATCACTTCATCATAAGCGTCAGCAACTGCTTCCATCACTGCTTCACTCATAGTTGGGTGAGGATGAATAGCTTTTAATACTTCATGTCCTGTAGTTTCTAATTTTCTGGCCATAACTGCCTCAGCAATCATTTCTGTAACATTATTACCTATCATATGGCAACCTAACCATTCTCCATATTTAGCATCAAAAATAACTTTTACAAAACCATCTTTATGGCCAGCAGCTGATGCTTTACCAGATGCTGTAAAAGGAAACTTCCCTACTTTGATTTCATGCCCTGCTTCTTTGGCTACTGCCTCAGTCATTCCTACTGATGCAATCTCTGGACTAGCATAAGTACACCCGGGGATATTACCATAATCAATTGGTTCAGGATTGTGTCCTGCAATTTTCTCTACACAAGTAATGCCCTCAGCAGAAGCAACATGGGCAAGAGCTTGAGTTGATAATACATCACCAATCGCATAGTAGCCATTTACATTTGTGTTGTAGTAATCATCTACTAAAATTTTTCCTTTATCTGTTTTAATTCCTACTTCTTCCAATCCAATATTCTCAATATTTGCAGCAATCCCAACAGCAGAAAGAACTATATCACACTCAATAGTTTCTTCCCCGGTTTTTGTTTTTATAAGTACTTTACATCCAGCACCTGTAGCGTCTACTTTCTCCACTGATGAGTTAGTCATTACTTTAATTCCTGACTTTTTAAACGATCTTTGTAATTGCTTAGAAATATCAACATCCTCAACAGGAACAATGTTTGGCATGAACTCCACCACAGTAACCTCAACACCCATTGCATTGTAGAAATAAGCAAACTCCACTCCTATCGCTCCAGAACCAACAATAACCATCTTTTTCGGAGCAGCAGGCAAGGAAAGTGCCTCACGATAACCGATTACTTTTTTACCATCTTGTGGTAAATTTGGTAATTCTCTGCTTCTAGCACCAGTTGCTATAATAATATGTTTAGCAGAATAATCAGTAGATTTTCCATCAGCAGTAACCGAAACTTTATTTCCTGGTTTTACTTTTCCAAAACCATTAACAGCCTCCACTTTATTCTTTTTAAGTAAGTAGGCAATTCCGCTACTCATTCCATCAGCAATATCTCTACTTCTCTTTATAATGGCAGGAAAGTCAGCATCTGCACTTTTTACAGTAATTCCGTAATCTTCAGCATGGCTAATGTACTCAAATACTTGAGCAGATTTTAAAAGCGCTTTAGTTGGAATACATCCCCAATTTAGGCAAATTCCACCAAGACTTTCTTTTTCAATAACTGCCACTTTCAATCCTAATTGTGACGCTCGGATAGCAGTTACATATCCTCCAGGACCACTTCCTAATACAATAACATCATAGTTCATTTTACTATTTTTTTAAATTTCTATTTAAGATTGCAATATTAGATAAAACATCTTGAACTGATATATCGTTCATACATCTTTTTTCTCTACCACAAGAGTTCCCAAAATAGCAATCGCAACCAGAAGTAGGTTCAATAATTATTCCTCTACCATACAATTCAAATTCATGTACATTAAAGATGTTATGAAATAACATCATTTGCTTTTTAAGAGCTAAGGCAATGTGCATCATCATGCTTACTGGCGTTACAATTATTTCAGTATTATTAGTAATTGCAATGAATTCTTCCAGGCTAAAAGTTCCCAAGTAAGTTGCTCTAGTTTTCAACTGATAATACCTATTCATCTCATCCTCAGCAGGCCCACCCATTAGCAAACAGAAATAACCTTGTTTTTCTAAATCTTTGATAAGTTCTACCCAATATTCTTTAGGCCAAAGACGAGTTTTCCACCTTTCCCCACAGCCTGTATTAAGTCCAATTATCGTTTTTCCTTTGGCTAACTTGGCTAATTTCTCACTCCATTTATCACTCAAATTTTTATTTAAGTTTAGCGTATATTCTTCCTGATTGAACTCAAAATGGCAGATTTCAAAAATCTCCTCTAAATAATTAAGGGTATTCTTTTTAGAAATATGATCAAAAATTCCGGTAAGAAGTTTGTGTTCTGCTTTATCAGTTGCAGTATTAATATGACCATCTTTCCATAGAAACCCAAATTTATCTCTAGCATCTACATGAGCGAGTAACATACATGCTTCTTTGTCTTTATCCAAATTTACGGCAATATCAAATTCTTGATTTGCTAAAATAGAAACAGAAGACTCGTCCCATTTATAAATTACATCTACCTCATCTTTTGGGACTACTTGAGGACTATGGGTAATCCAAGTAAAATGGCAATTACCATATTCTTTTTTATATTTTTCTAATAAAGGTGTAGTTCTAATAACATCACCAATTGCTCCTAACTTAATAAATAATATTCTAGTTGTTTGTCCTTGTTTTATAAGTGATCTTTCTGTGCCATTATCCAAAACATCCTGTTGAGTAAAATTACAAATCTTAAAAATCTCTTGTAATAATGCTTTCTTGGTGTCTAAAAAAATAATAGAAGATGTATTCTTATCATAATGAGAACAATCATCACATTGCACATCAAATTGTTTGTTTGGTTTACAAGGACTATGTCCTTCAAAATGGTTGCAATCATATTTTACTGCTTCTTTCTTCATGCTTTCTTCTAGTTTTCCTGCAAATGTAAACAAAATGTATCATTTGTTATAAGAGACCAAACGCCTTAAAATTTGTAAGTTTGCAACTTAAATCTTTACAATGATAAACTATTCCATTTCTTACAACAACCCTCATAGGCATTATGTTGATTTTGAACTATCTGCTTCTACTTTAGGGAAAGATAGCATGCAATTTCAACTTTCTGCATGGAGGCCTGGAAGATACGAACTGGCAGATTTTGCTCAGAACATACAGAAATGGGGAGCTTTTGATGAAAATAACAATCCACTAGCATTTAAGAAAATAACAAAAGATTTATGGGAAGCGGAAACTAAAAGTGCAATGGAGATTACTATTGTTTATAATTTTTATGCTAATCAATTAAATGCAGGTTCTTGTTATTTAGATGAGCATCAACTGTATTTAAACCCTGTACACTGTATGTTCTATATTGTGGATAGAATGGAAGAAGAATATAAAATTGAATTAAATATTCCTAAAAATTATGAGATCGCCTCATCAATGGAGAGAAAGGAAAATACACTCAGCATAAAGGGATATGATGCTTTGTCAGAGTCACCAATTATTTGTTCAGATAACCTACAACACAATACCTATAATGTGGGGGATATTACTTTTCACCTATGGTTTCAAGGAGAGTGCTCACCAGATTGGGGAAAATTAAATAAAGACTTCACCGCTTTTACTCAAAGTCAAATAAAACATTTTGGAGGTTTTCCTGTGGATGAGTACCATTACTTCTTTCAAGTTACTCCTTTCAGAAGTTATCATGGAGTAGAACACACCAAAAATACCGTTTTACTTTTAGGTCCTGGAAACGAAATCATGGATAAAAGATATGAGGATTTATTGGGGGTTTGCTCCCATGAATTGTATCATACTTGGAATATAAAAGCAATCAGGCCAGTTGAGATGTATCCTTATGATTATACAAAAGAAAATTACTTTAGAACTGGTTTTGTAGCGGAAGGTGTTACCACTTATATGGGGGATATGATGCTTTACAATTCAGGAGTTTTCTCTTGGAAAGAATTTGTGAAAACCCAAAATCAGAACTTGGAAAGACACCTTACAAATTATGGAAGATTTAACCTTTCGGTTGCCGATAGTGGTTTTGACAATTGGTTAGATGGCTATAAATTAGGAGCACCTGATCGCAAAACTTCTATTTACCCAGATGCTGCACTTTGTATGCTAATGGTAGATTTGGAAATTATCAGAAATACGGAAGGAAAGAATAGTTTACACTCTGTAATGAAAGAACTTTATGAAGAGTTTGCGGTAAAAGATAAAGGATATTCTGAAGATGATTTTAGAAACATTTGTGTGAAATTTGGGGGGCTAAAAGTAGCTGAGATTTTTGAAAATCATATTTATGGAACTGAAGATTATATTCCTACTTTAAAAACGGCTTTGGAAGTTGTTGGTTTGGAATTAAAAGAAAAGAAAAATACTAATCTTTCTGCTCAATATTTTGGTTTTATTGCAGCACAAGAAAACCAAAAAGTAATTATCAAAAAAGTAGAACCGAATTCGGTTACTGATAAAAACGGAATTGCTCCCGAAGATGAAATAAGCAAAATAAATGGAAAGGGAATAGAAGGAAAACTTGCTGATATTTTAAAAGATTACAAAAAGGAAGTTACTTTTACAATTAAGAAAAAGTTTTCAGGAATAGTAATTACTTTACCTATTGGCAATCATTATCAGTTAATGGAGTTTGTAAAATCAAAAAACGCAACTAATGAGCAGTTAACGCTAAGAAAAGTTTGGTCTAATCATTAAATGAAAACCATAAAACTATATAAAGGGGGGAAATACAGCATTTGCTCTTGCGGATTGAGCAAGGCATTGCCTTTTTGTGATAATGCGCACCGAGAATTCAATGTAAAAAATGGTACTGATTATAAATCGGTAAAAATAACTGTAGAAGATACAGTAGAGGCAGAACTTAATTCAGCAAATTGGAAGCGCTAATGCAACAGATAAAACTACACGATAAAACTTTTGAAATTTACATTCCTGAAACTGAAATTTCAGCAATAGTGCATTCAATGGCTAATCAGATTAATAACAGTGGAGTAAAAGATCCACTTTTTATTGCTATAATGAATGGGGCTTTTTTGTTTGCTGCGGATGTAATGAGAAAGATTACAATTCCGAATGCGGAGATTTCTTTTATCAAACTTTCCTCATATTCAGGCACTGAAACTACAGGAACAGTAAATCAACTTATTGGAATAAGTAATGATATATCTAACAGAAACATTATAATTCTAGAGGACATTATTGACACTGGTATTACTTTGAATAAAATTATGTCATTACTTAAAAAAGAAAATGTAGCAGATATCAAGATTGCTACATTATTGTTTAAACAGGAATCTTACAAAAGCAATATTTCTATCGATTATATAGGAAAATCAATTCCTAATGATTTTGTTGTAGGTTATGGTTTAGATTATGATGAAATTGGCCGTAATTTGCCACATATTTATAAACTGAAAAACGAATAAAAACAATGTTAAACTTAGTATTATTTGGTCCTCCAGGTGCTGGAAAAGGAACGCAATCGAACCGATTAATTGATAAATACAATTTGGTACATTTATCCACTGGCGATATACTAAGGGGTGAAATAATTGCAGGAACAACTCTTGGAATGGAAGCAAAAGCATTAATGGATAGAGGAGATTTAGTTCCGGATGAAGTGGTAATTGCTATGATTTCTTCTAAATTAGATAACAACCCAGCTGCTAATGGTTTTATTTTTGATGGCTTCCCAAGAACTGCTGCGCAAGCCACTACTTTGGATAATTTGTTAGAAGAAAAAGGAACTTCCATTTCTGCTATGCTGTCCTTAAAAGTAGAGGATGCTGAATTAATAAAAAGATTACTTGCCAGAGGAGAGGATTCTGGCAGAGCTGATGATCAAAATAAAGACATTATTGCAAACAGAATTAACGAATACAATAATAAAACCGCACCGCTTAAAGAATTTTATGCAGCCCAAAATAAATTATCTGAAATTAAGGGCACAGGTTCAATTGAGGATATTGCTCTAAGATTAAACTCTGTTATTGACAATCTTTAAATGAGAGTTAAAAATTCAAATTTTGTCGATTATGTAAAAATCTTTTGCCGTTCAGGCAAAGGAGGTTCGGGGTCTTCTCATTTCTTAAGGGATAAAAATACTTCAAAAGGAGGTCCTGACGGAGGAGATGGTGGTTATGGTGGTAGTGTCATCATTAAGGGCAATAAACAAATGTGGACTCTACTCCACCTAAGATACAAAAGACATATTTTTGCAGAGCATGGAGGTAACGGAACTGGAAATCATAGTTTTGGCAAAGACGGGAAAAGCAGCTATATTGATGTACCCTTAGGTACGATAGGAAAGGATGCCGAAACAGGAGAAATATTATTTGAAATCACAGAAAATGAGCAAGAACATATAATCGTTAAAGGAGGAATGGGCGGCAGAGGAAACTCTCATTTCAAATCGCCAACTAATCAATCGCCAAGATACGCCCAGCCTGGTGGTGATGAAGTAGAAGGTTCATTTATTTTAGAATTAAAAGTATTAGCAGATATTGGTTTGGTAGGATTTCCGAATGCAGGGAAATCAACTTTGCTTTCTGTGGTATCAGCGGCAAAACCTGAGATTGCAAATTATCCGTTTACCACCTTAGTCCCTAACTTAGGTATTGTCTCTTACAGGGATCACAAATCCTTTATTATGGCTGATATTCCTGGGATTATTGAAGGGGCTTCTGAAGGCAAAGGATTAGGGTTACGATTTTTACGCCATATTGAACGGAACTCTACCTTACTATTTTTAGTGCCTGCTGATTCGGATGATATTAAAAAAGAATACGAAATTCTATTAGGAGAATTACGAAAATACAATCCAGAATTATTGGATAAGAACAGGATACTCGCCATCAGTAAATCGGATATGTTGGATGAGGAATTGATAGGAGAAATTAAAAAAGAATTGCCAACTGACCTTCCTTTTTTATTTATTTCCTCAGTAGCTCAGCAAGGTCTTACAGAACTAAAAGATTTAATCTGGAAAAAACTCAATGAATAATGGAAATCCTACAGAAAATAGATGAATATTTATTTAGAATAATTAATTCTTCAGGCTGGGAACAAATGGATCAGCTAATGATTCTTATTTCCTCAAAATGGTTTTGGATTCCACTTTATATTTATATTCTTTATTTAATTTACAAACAATTCTCAGATCAATTCATTAAAATATTATTAGCATTAGGATTACTAATTTTTATAGCTGATTTTGGAAGTGTTCATCTTTTTAAAGAAGTATTTGAAAGAGCCAGGCCATGTCATTTTTTAGAAAGCATAAGAGTTGTTGATGGATGTGGAGGCCCTTTCGGGTTTATTTCATCTCATGCCTCTAACTGTTTTGCTCTTGCATTTTTTATTGCTTTACTTTTTAGGAATTTTTGGGGATTTGCACATTTATTCTCTTGGGCGGTCCTTATAGGTTTTAGTAGAGTCTATTTAGGGGTTCATTATCCTTTTGATATTTTGGGAGGTATGTTTTGGGGACTATTTGTAAGTTTGCTAGTATATTATATTTATAAAATGAAGATTAAAGATTTTGACTTCTTGTGGTTTATCTGGCTTGTTCTGGTTTGTATTTGGAATTTTGTTTGGCCAAACGTACCTCCAATTGCAGATGTATTAGTTGCAGTTGTTTTATCACTTGGAGTCATTACAATTAAAAATAGGAAGAAATGAAAAAGATAATAATTTTATTATTCTTTCCTTTCTTAGGATTTGGACAAAATTGCCAATATAATGAAGTTGTTTTACAATTAACCACTGGCACATGGGCTTCAGAAGTTTCTTGGTCTATTACAGATTCAATAGGAAATTTGATTGATTCTACCTCTCAAACTTATGCAGATTCAACAACTTATTATGATACTATTTGCTTGCCAAACGGATGTTATAATTTTAATATGTACGATACTTATGGTGATGGATGGCAAGGAGGATCTTATCAATTAGTTGATTCATTAGGAGTCTTGATTTCTTCTGGAAACCTACAAGGATCATTTTCATTTGGTACAAATTTATTTAATCTAAACTCTCCCTTTTGTTCTACAGAGTGTCAATTCAATGAAGTTGTCTTACAATTAAATACTGGAGATTGGGCTTCAGAAGTTTCTTGGTCTATTACAGATTCAATAGGAAATTTGATTGATTCTACTTCTCAAACTTATGCAGATTCAACAACTTATTATGATACTATTTGCTTGCCAAACGGATGTTATAATTTTAATATGTACGATACTTATGGTAATGGATGGCAAGGCGGCTCATTTTATATCCTTGATTCAAATAATACTATTGTTTGTAATGGAGATTTACAAGGATCTTTTTCATTTGATTTTGTTCCATTTTGCGTGCCCTTAATTCCACCTCCACCATGTTATGATAACTTACTCACTTTACAGTTAACAACTGGAATATGGGCCTCAGAAGTATCATGGAGTGTTACGGATTCTGCAGGAAATGTAATAGATTCTACAAATCAACTATATCAGGATAATACATTATATTTAGTAGATATTTGTGTGCCAAATGGCTGTTATGATTTTAATATGTTTGATACTTATGGTGATGGATGGCAAGGGGGTTCATATATTTTAGTTGATTCTTTAAGTAATGTAATTTCTTCTGGGAATCTACAAGGGAGTTATACTTTTGGTAGTAATATATTTAGTATAAATTCTACAGCTTGTCCTGTATTAGGATGTACATTACCATTTGCAGTAAATTATAATCCATCTGCTACTATTGATGATACAAGCTGTACTTTCTTAAATGATAATGTCAATTTATTATACCATTGGTCAGATTCGACCTTGCCTATCAATGGACTTGGAGGAAGCTATACGGATGTATATGGAGTAGCAATTAATGGAGGAGAATATGCAGTAATTGGATCTACTATGGGAACTCATATTATTGATGTTACAAATCCTACTCAATGTTATGAGGCGGCATTTGTACCAGGAGCTCAACAATTTTCTGTTACACATAGAGATTATTTTTCAATGGATAATTACTTATATGGAGTTTGTGACCAAGGAACTTCTACACTTCAAATTATTGATTTAA